>Ga0308164_10001161_pt1 | contig 32960 bp, 31 predicted proteins | sample PhyTR2_FD_201031 | JGI IMG/M metagenome (GOLD analysis project Ga0308164, IMG submission 201031) | Phyllosphere microbial communities from UC Gill Tract Community Farm, Albany, California, United States - DLSLT.R2 | ecosystem: Host-associated > Plants > Phyllosphere > Unclassified | place: USA... | reverse complement strand
TTTGGGATAAGAGGTTCTTTGGCGCATGGGAATCCTGACGATAAGGGTGATGGTGTCCACGTATTTTTAGGTGGAGAACATCGCCCTTATTGCTGGGTTCGGGTAGGTGACTTTGCCGGACGGTTACCTTGATCTACATCAAGTTGTGGGTAGGTGTGTTGACGAAATGCGTGTTGTTTTTCCTCAGGCCCTACTGAACACGGACTACAGGGGGGTAGGCACGGCTCATTTGGACGGGGATCGCGTTCAGCAACTCATCGGAAATCTAGTTGCCAACAGCGTTGCTTATGGCGACCGGAGCCGACCTATCACCATTACGTCCACGCTCGAAGATGGCACAGCCATTGTCTCCGTTCATAACTATGGCTCAGCGATCCCTGATTCATTGAAAGCGGTGCTCTTTGAGCCCATGACACGCGGGATAGATGATGACAAAGAGGCGCGCAGCGTTGGTCTAGGGCTATTCATTTTGAAAGAGATTGCCAAAGCCCATCGGGGCGATGTCCTAGTCGACTCGAGCGAGAACGACGGAACGGTATTTGGTGTTCACTTTCCTCGGAGTTAATGCATGGCATTAAAGCCCCGCCACGTGTGACGGGAGTTGCCAGCGTAGACCAGCTAAGTAGTTCCAGCCTGCGGGCACACAGATGACGAGTGTCACGCTGCCATAGCCTCACAAGCGTTGGCGCATGCCAAGCACGCCTCACTGCATTTCTGGCAATGCTCCATTTCATGCTTGCTGCACTCATTGGCGCAGGCGCGGCATGCTTCAGCACATAACTGGCAAAATCCTTTAGCTAGCTCGCTATCTCGTGTCATCAACCTAGCTGCGAGCGCACACATGTCTGCGCAGTCTCGATCCAGTTTGATGCAATTAGCCATCATTTGGACATCCTGCTCTCGCAGGCAGGATGACGCACAGGATTCGCACGCCAAAACACAGCGCAAACACTCTGCAATGCAATCTTCAAAACTACCGTTCATCAGGAATTCTCCATTATAAATGATGTCACTAGATGAGGGGATCATAGCTTCCGACTCGATCCTAAAAGCGAAGGTTCCTAAAAACTGGTAGCACATAGGCTCGGTTACGGTTTTCAATGCAGCCACGAAATTCAACGCGTCGAATTTCGTGGCTCAAGGTTTGGATGGCAAAGCGTAGGCCATCACATAGTCGCCAGGTCGCGTTTGTAAACCACCGTGGCCCCCTGCTGCGATGACCACATACTGGCGACCATCGTTACCGAGGTATGTCATAGGCGTAGCTTGGCCACCGGCGGGCAACCGCGTTTTCCAAAGTTCGGTGCCAGTTTTGGTATCAAATGCACGAAGATAATCGTCGGCGGTCGCGCCCATGAATATCAGGCCTGAACGCGTAGCGATGTTACCCCCAATGTTGAAAATCCCCGTTGGCAGCGGCAGGTTGGTATGAAGCCCGAGCGGCGCCATGTCGCGCGTCGTGCCGACATCGTGTTTCCATAGCAAGGTGCGCTTAACCAAGTCAATGGCGGCCAATTGTCCCCACGGTGGTGATTTGCAGGGGGCACCGAAGATGCCCAACCACGGGTCTACCTTGACCACGTAAGGCGTGCCGTACTGTGGATTGATTGCAAATTTTTTCGGTCTTGGTGGCGTGCCTCGGCCATCCCACGGTTCTACCAATCCCTTTTTCTCCGCATCTGCTCGTTCGAACGTTTCGGCCACGAATGGGATATAACTGAGGTTAGCGTAGAGTCGTCGCTGCTCTGGATCGACGGTTGCGCCGTGCCAGTCTATGACGCCGTCAAATGCCGGATAGACCAACGTTTTTTTGCTCGTGGTGAAAGGCGTGAACGCGCCTTTGTAGTCCAAGCTTTGAAACTCAATCCTGCACATCATCTGATCTAGTGGAGTGATCCCCCACGCATCTTTAGCTTTGATCTCAGGTGGTGCGAACGATGGCATCCCAACTGAATAAGGTTGGGTAGCGGCCACATGCTCGCCGGGCAACCCGCCCTGCGGAGCCGGCTTCTCCTGCACTTCAGCAATGGGCTCGCCTGTCTCCCGATTGAGCATGAACAATTCGCCACGTTTGGTGGTTTGAACAAGTGCTGGAATGGTCGCTCCCTCAGGGCCTGGTAGGTCTACCAGCGAGGGGCCTATCGGTACGTCCATATCCCACAAATCATGGTGCACGGTCTGAAAGCTCCACTTGGGGCTGCCGGTCTCTATATCCAATGCAACCACTGAACTTGAGTATTTCTCGTCGAATGGGCGTCGTTCAGCCCCGTAGTAATCAGGCACTGCGTTGCCAGTGGGGAGATAGACCAGACCTCTATCAACATCTGCTGTATAGACGCCCCAGGCGTTAGGTGTGCCCGGGGTGAACTGCTGATCGACTGCAGGATGATCAATTGCGCTATCTGGACGACCTACATCCCAGGCCCAAGCCATCTCTCCAGTCAGCGGATCGAATGCTCGAACTGCTCCAGAAGGCTCATGCGTTTTTTGCCCGTCATAAATCCATCCGCCAAGGATCACTCTATCTTTGACTACTAGCGGCGGTGAAGTAACGAAATGGAAGCCCGGATATACTTCTCCCAAATGAGGTCGTAACGATACGAAGCCATGATCACCGAAGTCCTCACATGGCTTACCTGTCCTCGCATCCAAAGCAACGATACGAGCATCCGCAACTGGCGCGATGATTCGCTGAGAGCAAGAGGCCTGCTCTTTCGGCGCTTGATAATAGGCAACACCCCGGCAAGCCAAATAGGCATTGTTGTGGGAGTCCGGCTTGGGATCGAAGCGCCACTTCTCGGCGCCACTGACAGCATCGAGGGCAATGACCTGGCTATGAGGCGTGCAGATGTAAAGCGTGTCACCGATTTTAGTTGGCGTGACCTCGAAGTTGAATTCATACCCGTTTTTATTTTCCCCTTTCTGAGGTAAATCGCCTGTCCGGTACTCCCATGCGGGCTCGAGCTGCGCCACATTTTGCTTGTTGATTTGCGTCAATGGCGAGAATCGATCTCCCGCTGGCGTACGGCCATAGTAACTCCAGTTTCCATCCTGAGCTGTGTCTACGCCGCTCTGAGCTTCAGACGTTGAAAATTGTGTTGAGCCATCTTGGGAGGAATGTGCAAAAAAAAGCCCGCCTACCAACGCCAACGCAATCATTGGGGAAATCACATACCAGGCTTTAGACGCCGGTCGGAAGGGTCGCAGTCTATTTCGGATCCACGGAAGCAATAGATAAAGGCCAAGCAGCGTCGGAAGCATCAAGCGGGGCTCGAGTTGCCATATGCTCGTACCAGCCTCGTACACAGCCCAGATCACAGTCGCTATCCACACGACGGCGTATACCCAGAGAGACCATCGCGCACCTCGATACAGCCCCGCGCCGGATGCGATCAGGCCAACGCCCGCGAGCAAGTAATAAGGAGTGCCCCCAAGCCATAGCAGCCATATGCCGCCTACCAAGAATAGCAATCCGGCAAGCGTAACAAGGGCTCCAGAGACTTTTGGGGTGTGGTGGCGCAGGAGTGTCATATGAATGGCCCTGACGTTGGATACCTACGCCGTCCAAGGCGGAACAGCGCATTTTAGGAATTGATTCGGAGCAACGGCATTGAGTTCAAACCATTTTTGTCAGCGGTTCTGAACGCGATATCGTCTGGGTAGCTTCTGCGCATGCCACTTTCATGTTTCCATCGAAACGTTGGCTAGTCGCGTCCTTCAGCGTGGATCGCGCTACCCAGCGTTTAAGGCTGTAATCCAGGACTTTGGCCGAGCCCTCGGGCACAAGTTCACGTTGGGCCAGCATCCACTCATGCAGGTATTTCAGCGATGGGCACCGCTGTTTCCTAGCGTAATCGCCAACGGTCTTCGTCGCTCATTTTCTTGGCGTGTCGCTCGACTTAGTACCGCGCGCCAATCGAGTGCAGTGCTTGCTCCGCCAACTGGTTCCGTCGACAGAAACGAGCAGAGGATTCGCCTACATACAAGGTGAAATACTGGGTCACTGAAGTTGCAATTTCCAGCACGCTGACACTTTGGATGTGCCTCTATGCCCCCGAAAACACCAAGCACTAAGTCCAGCCTCGACAGCAGATGGGTAAGGTTTGTCGCCGGTACGGGCACGATGTAACCAAGGAACCAAGCGCCCTTACTTCTCACCCATTTCCAGTCTGGTCAGCTTTCGGGAGAAACAATGAGAATGTAGTGCCTTGGCCCTCTTCGCTTTCGACCGCTAAACATCCTCCGGCCTGGATGAAATATCCGTAAACCATAGCCAGCCCGAGCCCCGTGCCTTTACCTTCGGCTTTAGTGGTGAAAAACGGTTCGAATATCTGTTCCATCAAGGCAGCAGACATTCCTGTGCCTGAATCGGATACTTGGATCAGCACACATGATTGGCCGGTAACAAGGTGGGTACCTTTGGCCGCTATGCTCTCACTGATCTCCGTGTTGGACGTTCGGATCGAGAGGGTGCCACCGGCGGGCATGGCGTCCCGGCTATTGACCATGAGATTGAGCAGCGCGCTTTCGAGTTGATGGGCGTCCACATTGGTCATCCAGAGGTCAGTCGCCAATGTGGTTTCGATTTTGATCGCGGAGCCAAGACTGCCCCTACCCAATTCTACGAGGGATCTGATGAGGGGATTGATGTTGATGACATCTGTTCTGAGCTGGTGGCGTCGAGAAAATGCCATAAGCCTAGCAGTCATCGCGCCGGCAGCTTGGGAGCCATGAAGAGCGTGGCTCAAGTATTTTTTTGCATGCCCTATGTTGTCATTTTTTAGGTAGTGATCGGCAAGGCTTACAGAGCCAGTAACGGTGGTCAGCATGTTGTTGAAGTCATGCGCGATACCTGCGGTGAGGTGCCCTATCATCTCCATTTTCTGAGCTTGTAAGCGCTCACTTACCATGCGGACGCGCTCTTCCTCCCGCTGACGATGCGAGGTGACATCCTGAACGCAGTTGGTGAACCCGATTTGCTTTCCGCTTTCATCGAACAGGGGGGTAATGTTGGCCACTACATTTCGCCTGCTACCGTCTCGTCGTTCGACAATCACATCAAGATTGAGAACGGCCTCACCTGTAGCAAGTACCTGTACCATCGGAGTTTGATCGTGGGGAAGGTGCGTGCCATCGCCTGTATACAGCTTGTGGGCACCGCAAAACCTTACCTCGGGATCGCCCTTGACAGGCGTTTCACCCCAGATTTCCGACGCCATGCGGTTGTAGGCGACAACCACCGCATCCTGATTACAGATGTAGATGCCTACAGGTAGGTTTTCTATCAAGTCCTGGCTATAGCGGCCACTCCAAGGGCCATCCGCGAGCCGGCCTTCACTATCAAGCGCCATGGTTATACCTGTGTAATTGCAGCATGCAGCCGGACGGCCGATCAACATTATGTCGCATCGCTTGGCGACATCCAATAACAGCCTTAGATGCGTTTAACAGTTGTTAAGGAAGGCGCCATGGACTCAATGGAATAACAGCTCCGCCTACGCCATGCTTCGACCAACCTCAGTTTGAGCGAAGGATTCGCTTTCGCTGGTCGATAGTGACGTTCAAGGGCAGAGAGGAGTTACCTGACCAGACATGGGATCGAGCAAAGAGGCTCTTGCCATCATTTGCGCTATCACTGGGATGAGTAAGAGCCTTTTTGATCAAGGCCACCGGTCGAAACCAGACAGCAGATGCTCCGCCTCACCGAGGAAGGCTGCACACATTTGCAAGGTTACCTATTCGGTCGCCCAATGCCGGCAAGTCGCCGCTTGGTCGATATTGCTGACTTGTGCCCGAACAGGTTGAGCTAGTACCTCAGTAGTAATATGAGACCGTTCAATCAGGTTCGGCGCATGGGATCACTCGTTTGACCAATGTTCCAATGGACATGCCTTGGATGAGAATCGAAAAAATCACCACCAGATAGGTGAGTGAAACAACGACGTCTCGGGCATCGCCCCCAGGCAAGGAGAGCGCGAGAGCTACTGAAATCCCTCCGCGAAGACCTCCCCAGGTCAGCACGCTCCAAGAGCCGTTAGGTAGGCGAAAACGTTTTCCAAGCAGAGCGATTGGCACCCCGACCGTGAGCAGGCGAGAAAGCAATGTAAGGGCTATAACGACTAGGCCAGTGGTGACCAACGGATTCGAAAATTGGATCAGCACAACCTCCAGACCGATGAGAACGAACAACACTGCGTTTAGAATTTCGTCTATCAGCTCCCAGAACATGTCTACGTGTTTTTCAGTCTGTTCGGACATAGCGTATGAGCGCCCTTGGTTTCCAACGATGAGCCCCATCACTACCATCGCTAACGGGCCTGAGACGTGCAAGTGAGTCGCCAGAGCGTAACCCCCTAGCACCGCTGCCAAAGTGATCAGAACTTCCTCCTGATAACTGTCGATGCTTTTGAGCATCAGGTAGGTGGCATATCCAACGCCTGCGCCCAAAATCGCGCCGCCACCGGCCTCTAGGACGAGTAATCGCGATGCGCCCATGACAGATGGAGCTTCTCCGCTGGCTATCATGGCCACGATAAGTGAGAACAGGACAACGCTCACTCCGTCGTTGAAAAGAGACTCCCCCGAGATGACTAACTCTACGCTCTTAGGGGCGCCAGCTGATTTGAGAATACCCATGACAGCAATGGGATCGGTCGGCGAAATCAGGGCCCCGAATACCAAACAATAGGAAAGCGGAAGCTCCAAAGACGTTAGCGATAGCAATGCCCAAAGCCCATACCCAATGATCAGCGTCGATGCTGTCGTTCCGATAACGGCGAGAGAGGCGACCTGCCATCGGTAAGCTCGAAGCTCCGATAGGTTCACGTGCAACGCTCCAGCGAACAGCAGCAGCGAGAGCATGCCCTGCATGAGCAATTCTGAAAAATCGATGGACTCCACTAAAGATTGCTCAAGCGAATGGAGGGCATGAAAGCCCATTGCATCCATTGCCATGTTCAACAGAGACAGACCCAGTGCGATACCCATGACGCCTATCGCAGATGGCAGCCCAACGTACCGGCGATTTAGGAACGCGAGAACCGCCGTGATACAGAGGAATACAGCAACAATATCTAGCATTGGCCAAAAGGCTCCATTTGAAAGTGCTCAGCTTGGTAGGGTAAGAGATTCACTAGCCAGAAAGGATTCCTAGTTTTTTCGACGGCAAAAAATCATAGGCGTGCGTTTCGGTGCACGAGGCATGCTCGATACGAGCTTTCCGGAATGAAACTTTCCTTGTCCTACCTCACTCCATGTGGCGTAGCGAATATGACTTCTGACCAACCCCCTACTGCCCTTTCCACCAGTCCAAGGTACCTGAACAATGATTGCTCGCTGGCGCTGGGCTCTGGGACAACTGACAAAACGGCTATGGTTCCGCGCGAGCCTTTTCTCACTCTTGGGGATCGCAACGGCTCTGCTCGCCATTTTTTTCAAAGACTTCGTGCCGGCCTCTCTGCCTACCCGGATAGGCGCAGATGCTGTGGACAAGATCCTCGGGATAATCGCCTCCAGCATGCTTGCCGTCACGACCTTCTCCTTGAGCACAATGGTCTCCGCATACAGCGCTGCCAGTAGTGGTGTAACCCCCCGTGCCACCACGCTGGTCATGGAAGATACGACGACGCAGAACGCTCTGGCGACGTTCATCGGTTCGTTTTTATTTAGCCTAGTAGGAATCATTGCGTTGAGCACTGGCCTATATGGCGCCCAAGGCAGAGTCGTACTATTTGCCGTGACTATCGTCGTAGTAATTTTGATCGTCTACACACTTCTACGGTGGATCGATCACCTGTCCAAACTTGGACGTGTTGGAGAGACCATCGACCGTGTGGAGCGGGCGACGCTAGAGGCCTTGGAGGGGCGAACCAAATGGCCCTACCTCGGTGCGGCAGAATACCCGGAAGAATTGAAGCTGATGAATAAAATTCCAGCGGTTGCATGCTCCACAACTGGATACGTACAGCACATAGATGTGCAGGCTCTCGGTGCTGTGGCCCAACAGTATGGAGTTCGAATATATGTAGAGGTACTACCTGGCACCTTTGTTCACGAAGGGCTGGTTCTGGCCAAGCTTCTTCAATCAAGCCAGAACGGTGACGAGGACATCAATGCCATCGGGGAGCGAATCTTGGCAGCTATTACAATTGGCGTTCGCCGTACCTTCGAGCATGACCCCAGGTTCGGACTTTCTGTTCTTTCGGAGATCGCTTCTCGCGCTCTGTCACCGGCAGTGAATGACCCGGGGACGGCGATTGACATTATTGGTCGTGGCGTCAGGTGCTTTACCCAATGGGCCAATCGAGCCGATCTCGCGGGAGAGGCCGATCCTGAATGCATGCAGGTTCACCTGCGTGGCCTTGACGTGAATGACCTTTTTGAGGATTTCTTCGCCCCGATAGCTCGAGACGGAGCCAGCTTGATAGAGGTAGACAGTCGAATGATGAAGGCGCTGGTGAGCCTATCTGAAATTGACCCGCACCTATTCGGAACTACCAGTCGTAAGCATGCGCTGCTGTTGTTAAAAAGAGCTCAGACCGCGCTCGCACTCGAAGAAGAGAAGGCACAACTCGGTCGAGTGGCCTCAAAATTTGTTAGCTGAGAGAAGCTTCCATAGGTTCAAATCTATTAACACGGCGATCCACATTAGGCGGCGCGGCGCACCTATGACAGCCCACAGGGGGTGTGAATCCGCTATGCGCTTGCAATTAGAATCAGCTGCGTCGATCCGACCTTGGGCGATGCGATCCTCGACCGGTTGATGCACGACGTTTACCGGATCGACCTGAAGGGCGAATCCATGCTCAGGCGCGCAACGAAATTGACGGCGGCAGGGGGCTTCAGACCAACAGTCCAAACCCGCGACGCTGCGCACCGACTGCCCGGCCGGATGACCGTGGAGTAGGTGGCCGGATGTTGGTGGGCTGGGCTGTCGGATGGCGAGGAATGCTCACCCAACGGCGGCGAAGGCTCTACCTGGAACATTCAGGCGACCAGCGATAGACTCTGATAGCACGCCCGATCAGGTCGCGGTTTCTTCCGAGCCATCACGGCGTTCGCACGACTTGGTGAAAACGTCATTGAATTCTAGTAAGTTCAGAGGAGCGCGGAAAGGCTTTGATGACGAGCAGAGCCTTCGCAAGCGGGATCACAGTCGAGGCCATCCATGTATGGTTTTCGGGGAAAATGAAACTTTAAGCAGGCAACGCAGAATGATTTTTCTCACGGAAGAAGGACAAACAGTCACAGGTGACGTCATCATCGTGGAAGATGATCCAATGATGCAGTCCATTCTCGCGGATCTATTTAAAGAACTGGGCGCTGAATCTAGCCTGTTCGTCACCGCCGATGATGCTTTGATTGCTCTCCTGGGAGGTAGTGCTCCACCCTCGATGATCATCACTGACTTCACACTGCCTGGCCAGTTGAACGGACTTGAGCTCGCTCAGATGACCTATCAGAAGTGGCCGAATGTGCCGGTGATTTTGACCTCAGGATATGGCCCCGAGGTAGCATAGGGATTGCCTCCGACAACGTTATTCATCCAGAAGCCATGGTCGGTAGCACAGATGATTGAAGCAGTGTTGTCATTCGACGACTACCGCAGTCTAGGCTGAGCTTCTCAGCTAAAACCCAGACAATAAAAAACCCGCAAAAGCGGGCTTTTCTGGGGGTATCAAAACCATTCCGACGTCCTGTAGGTAGCCATCCAAGCTATGGCAGATCGTCCATGACCTCAAGCGAAGATCCATCCCGCTTGTCGATGTGCCCATCATTACACGTCGGCGGGCTCTACAGAAATGGCGATCCTCCTAACATCGTGTAAGCCTTTGGCCATCCCTTCGTTGCCACGTGCGCGGACACCTCCAGCGGCATGCGCGCTACGTGCAGCTCCCACTGCGTTTGGCCGCGTCCGGGGGCAGGGACACGTTAGGGCGCTAATCAACCGCTAGCCGGCGAGCTTGGTAGCTAATGTTGAATCTGGTCATCCAAAAAATTGGACAAACCGAGTCCTAAGCCCTCGAAGACAGGTGTAATGCACAGTGGATAGGCACTGATGTATGAAATGCGTTCGGGCTCTGGAAGGGCTCGATGTAATACACAGCGTTGAAATGAGGTAAAAGCTTTATGGATTGGAAATTTATAGCAGATATCACAGGAATGGAGGTATTCGGGATCGCAGTAGGCAATTGGGCTTTGGCAATTGCGTCGGTGATCCTTATCTTTGTCGTTGTGCGCGCAGGTATCGGCTTCATAATGAAAAGCCTAAGACGTCGAACTGACAAAACAGGGTCAAATGTCAGCCGCATTGCGATTGAGGTTCTTTCTAGTACAAGCAATGCACTTTTATTACTAGGTGCCTTTTTAGTAGGAGTTGGCGTCCTTGATCTTCCGGAAAGATGGTCATCTAGGGTAGGAAGTTTATGGTTCGTTGTCGTCGCACTCCAAGCTGGGTTGTGGCTTAACCGCGCAATGGCGTTAGCATTGCTCAGCTATTTCAGAAAGCACAGACAGACAGAGGCTTACTCCAGTAGTGCCTTGGCCACGCTGTCTCTGGTAGGCTCAAAAGTTTTGCTTTGGGCAGTAATTGTATTGGCGATGCTTTCCAACTTAGGTGTAAACATCACAGCCTTTGTTGCTAGCCTTGGCGTTGGTGGTATTGCAATCGCTCTGGCGGTGCAAAATATCCTAGGAGATGTATTTGCTTCACTTTCTATTGCTGTAGACAAGCCATTTGAAATTGGTGATTTCATTGTGGTGGGCTCGCTAGCTGGCACCGTAGAGCACGTGGGTCTCAAGACCACACGTATCCGTAGCTTGGGGGGCGAGCAGATTGTGATGGCCAATGCCGAAATGATAGGGAGCACCATACAAAACTACAAGCGCCTACAGGAACGAAGAATTGTATTTGATTTTCGCCTAAACTATGCCTGTAGCCCGGATAAAGTAAAACAGGTGCCCGCACGAGTCGAGAGTATCATTCGCAACCAGAAAATGGCTAGATTTGATCGCTCACACTTCTTGGGATTTGGCGAAAGCTCCCTCAATTTTGAAACGGTATACATTGTGCTTGATCCAAGCTACAACGTATACATGGACGTTCAGCAAGCTATCAACATTGAAATGATGGAGGCGTTTGCGGAGATGGGTGTTGAGTTTGCTTTCCCATCGAGAACTGTATATATGGGGTCTGCGCCTCCATCGCCAGATAATCCGGAGCGCAAACATTTCAAGAACCAAGAGTTTGCTGCCTCGGAAAACGTATCACAACAAACGACCGGCTAAATCTAGTGGCCGGACTTGGGTCGGCCCCTTTGGAGCGTAGGGCCAAGCTGCCCCATGGCCTTTTAGGGCTATGGGGTTTACTAGCGAGCTTGCGCTAGGTGGAAGGTGCTTTCTCTAACAAAGCGGCTACCCACGCTGAGGAAAGCGTCTGCATTGGCTACAGAGCTTTTGGTCGTCATAACCCTAATTTGATGAAACCGCTATCGTCTCAACAGTGTCGTAGAAGTACAGCCCAACGCGAGGGCTGATTCGCACAATGAAAAGGAACTATGACAATGAAAAATAAATTCTACGCTGCCGCGCTTGCTATCTCCGTTTCCCTAGCGTCACACGGCGCATTCGCCGCTATCGATGCAGACGACTTCATCGAGGACGCATCCGCAAAGGGGGTTGCCGAGGTGGAAGCTGGAAAGCTCGCCGAAGAAAAAGGCACCGCAGCGGACGTGAAGGCTTACGGAGCGATGATGGTCAAAGATCATTCAGCCGCAAACGAAAAGCTCAAGGGCATTGCCGCTCAGAAGAAGCTCGAAGTCTCAACCGACGCCGAGCTACTGGACAAGGCCAAGGCCATGATCTTGGATTTGCGTTCAGCAAAATCTTTTGACCAGGCGTACGCTAATAACCAAGTCAAAGCTCATGAGGCCACCATCGAGATCTTCGAGGACGAGGTCAAGAATGGTGACGATGCGGAGTTGAAGCAGTTTGCTACAACCACGCTGCCTACGCTGAAGGTTCACTTGGAAAAAGCTAAAGAGCTTGCGAAGGCGCATGGGGGAAATGCAGGTCAATAAGGCCACCCAGCGAAGGCCGGCTACAAACACTGGGTGATCCACGCGTATGCTGGTAGCGGGGTACCGAAGATCACCACGATCACCGGCTTGATCTGCCCATCAGATTGGTGTGGTCAGTATCAGGCCCAAATCGGTCTGCCATCCAACAGGGTGGCAGTTACGCCTTCCCGTAAGTGGCTTGGCTGAGAGGTTGTCTGTGCTTGTACGCAAAAATGTTGAGGTGTCCCAAGATGCCTCACCTGAGCCACTTTCTTTGATCGGCGGCCATACTTCGGCGCTCATCAAGCTTACGGGATCGTTTCTCCTGTTGGTGCTAATCACTTTTGTCTCTGTCGAAGGGTGGAGGACGTGGCGCGACTATCGGCAAGCGTTTGCAACCGCTCAGGATTCGGTCTCGAATTTATCCCGGGCTGTGGCTCAGCACGCCGAGGATGCGATACGCCAAGTCGACGTGATGACCGATTCGTTGAGAGAGCGGGTGGAAGGTGATGGCATCAGAAACATTGATGTCGCGCGCGTCCATGCATTGATGCAGCAGCAGGCTCAACTCATGCCTCAGATTCACGGCATCTTCATCTATGGCCCGAATGGCCAGTGGATTGTTACCGACAAGGAAGTTACACCAAAAGGGGTTAACAACGCTGATCGCGATTACTTCATATACCACCGAACACACACTGATCGGAAAGTACGGATCGGGCAGGTGATTGTAAGCCGCTCCACCAAAGAACTCATTATTCCAGTTTCACGACGCCTGAATGAGCCTGATGGATCGTTCGCAGGCGTCCTGCTGGGCACCATTCGAGTCAGTTATTTCGTCGACTACTACGGCGACTTCAAAATTGATGATCGGGGTGCGTTAGTCTTCACACTTCGCGATGGGACGATCCTAGTTCGCCGGCCATTTAACCCTGCCGTCATTGGCCAAAGTATCGCCCAAGGTGAAATCTTCAAAACTTACCTCCCGCACTTCCACGAAGGCGTTGCCGAGGTCAAGGCAGTCACAGACGGTACCAACAGGCTCTATGGCTACAGGGCGTTGAGCAGCTACCCTCTTATTGTGCTAGCAGGCCTATCTCGCGAATCATTTCTTGGCCCATGGAAACAGGATTTGTTGAAGACCGGCCTGGTGCTCCTGGTGCTCATTGGCGGTCTTGCTGGTTTTGGTTTCGTGGTGATGTACCAACTCCGTCAGCGAATGGCGATGGAGAATGAGATACGACGCTCTCACCAGGCAGTAAGGGACATGGCCTTGACAGATAGCCTTACCGGTCTAGGTAATCGCCGCAAGCTCGACATGGTGCTCACGCAGGAGATAGCGCGTGCGAGGCGTCAAGGGACGATTCTTGCGCTGATCATAATTGACGTCGACTTCTTCAAGCGCTTTAACGACAAGTATGGCCACTCGGCAGGTGACGACTGCCTGCAGTCGGTGGGGAAAGCAATCCAGTCCGTACTCAAGCGGCCTGCAGATTTTGCGATCCGCTATGGGGGAGAAGAGTTCATCGTCTTGTTACCCGAGACCGACAGCAACGGTGCGAACACTATGGCTGAAGGGCTCCTGGAAAGCGTCAGAGCCTTGAAAATTGAACATGCCGATCATCCCCAAGGTTTTGTCACCGCTAGCGCAGGCGTCGCCATAGGCCTTCCAGGGTCTGAAGAAGTGACGGCTCCCGGCATGATTAAAGCGGCTGACGCCTTTCTCTACATGGCGAAAAACAAGGGTCGTGACCGCTGGCAGGCAGCGAACGGCGATAGCGATCTTGAACGATTGATGACGGCTCGAAAGCATGGTCACTAGGCACACGTATGTCGTGAGGGGCACCGCTGTTTCGTACCAAAGGTTCTTCGAGTCTGACCACCTAGTTTACAATATCGCCAGATCCTCAACATGGAACCGGCGTAGATGCCTTCGCCGCTGTTAGACCCGGCACGGCTGTCAGTTTTTAGCGCATTTCATAATTTTCCCGTAACAGCATGGACTGGAAAGAGTCCTCACCGCTGGGTAGGACACACCCAGTCAGCACTTCAACGTTTAAGCAGTCTGCCCACCGAGCCTCCACCTACAGCGTCGCTGAGAGCACTGTGGCGAACGTTGCCATCAAGAGACATGTTTAGTCGCGTCCTTGGCCTGGGGCGGAATTGTGGTGGTCGAACCTAGCGTTGATCATCATCGAAGTCGACTATTTCAAACGGCACGACGATAGGTATGGCCGCTCTGCGGATGACGATTGTCTCAAGATGGTAGGGAGAGCTATCCAGTCGATCTTGAAGCGCCCTGCAGACCTCGCCATTCGCTACGGGCGAAAAGAGTTCATCGTGTTGTTACCCGACGCCGATAGCAGTGGTGCGGACACGGTGGCTGGCGCCCTCCGTGAGAGCATCAGGGCCTTGAGGATCAAGCACGCAGACCATTCCCAAGGTTCCATCACCGCAAGCAGGTATTGCCATCGGCATTCCATCGAGCCAAGAAGTGACAGCTCCGGGCTTGATCAAAGCGGCTGAGGCCTTCCTTCACATGTCGGAGAACAAGGTGCTAGACCATCGGCAGTCCGCCAGCGGAGCTAGTAATCTTGAGCCATTGGTCGACTCGACGAGAGGATCAATACGCAATAGACATCGAAGTAGCGGATCATTCCTCCAGGGCAGCAATGGCAAGTCGATACCTGAGTGAGCTGATTTCCAAACTTTGGGCTCCCGCATGGCTGGATCTCGATACGAATTGGAACTTGGTTCAATGGGCGGCCTTCGACGGCCTGCGATGCAGAGCCAATTCAGTTTCCGAATTCGACAGCAGTAGGGGTGATTCGCGAGATAGGTGCTCCTTCGAACAGACAGATGGGCTGTAAAGGTTCATGAAGGCAGGCAGATAACATGGTAGGCGGTCACGGCACGGTGCCAGTACCTCTTAATGGTTCACCTACGATGAAAAAAATCTTAATCTCGCAATTTTTCTCCGCGTCTGCAGTCGCCTTTTTGGCCGCCCTTTCACTTGCAGGCTGCTCCAGCGTTTATCAGATAGCTACATTCGATGGACAAACATTCAAGAGCCGAAGCGTCCCGCACCTCGACGGGGGAGCTTATCGATTCGAGGGTGACGATGGAAAGATAGTCAGTTTGCCGTATGTCAGGGTTAAGTCGCTGACACGTCTGTAGGCTCGCGATTAAAACGTTGGGTGCTGGAGCCTCCCTGCTCTACCGAGGCCCGTTGGCTACCAATCTCACATTTGCAAGGCTCAATAGCAAAATACCTTGCGCTCACATTCATAATTTCACAGGAAAATTTAGGCAAAATAATCGCATCGGAGTGGCCGACCTATCGAAGGATGTGCTGACCCAGGATCATCGATTACGGAGCCTGTGATTCAGTAGCGAGGGAAGCTGAACCACCCCGCTTCGATCCCGCTGCCACTGATCCGCATCGTCAAGATCCGATGAAACTGCTCTACCCTACGATGTGTCGGTTAGTTAGCGATAGCAAACTTATCAGGGCGTTGCCCTTCCAACGCATTCGAGGGTTACCATGACCGACTGCCCCCCGGAACTCAACCGCCGTTCGCTCTGCAAACTGCTGGCAGCAGGAGCAAGTGTTGTGGCCATCGCTCCTCAGGCGATGGCCGGGGGCCTCACAGCACCTACAGCGGTTGATACAGGCCACGTCGAAAATGGCGGCGTGAAATTTCCTCCTTGGCGCGGGGCGGCCGATACACCCTCATCACCGCCACCTAGTCCCTTGCCCCCAGAGCAGCGTGTGGGCTTCGCTATTGTTGGCCTCGGCCGGCTAGCCCTCGAACAAATCCTTCCCGCCTTCGGCAAGTCAATGAACGCCAAGCCGGTGGCTCTGGTGTCAGGCACGCCGGACAAACTAAAAACCGTAGCGTCTCAATACGGCATCAAACCTGAAGCATGCTACAGCTACGAGGACTTCGACCGCATCCGTGATAATGCCGAAGTGAAAGTGGTGTACATCGTTCTGCCTAATGCAATGCATCGAGAGTTTTGCGAGCGAGCAGCCGCCGCCGGCAAGCATGTGCTGACCGAGAAGCCGATGTCGATTTCATCCAAGGATGGCCAGGCCATGGTCGAAGCCTGTCGCAAATCAGGTGTGAAGTTGATGGTCGCCTACCGGATCCAGTACGAACCCTATAACCGCCGAGCCATGAGGCTAGTGCGTGGGAATCACTACGGTCGCCTGATCGCCTATAACGGCATCAACACCCAGACAGTGGCACCGGATGGCGACCGCCAATGGCGGCACAAAAAGGAGATGGCAGGCGGTGGGTCATTGTTCGACATCGGACTGTATTGCCTGAACACCGCACGGTTTCTCACCGGCGAGGAGCCCATAGAGGTCTTCGCCAACATCTACTCACCGGCGGGTGACCCGCGATATGCCCAAGTCGAAGAAACCGTTCAGTTCACACTCCGCTTCCCCTCCGATACGTTTGCGAACTGCTTGACCAGCTACGGTGGTCGGGATGACAAATATCAGCGACTGAATCTCGAGGGCGTGGCAATAGACATGCCCAATGCGTTTTTGTACCAGGGCCAGCGAATGTCGGTGATCGAACGAGACTCAGATGCCACACGTAATGCTGAAATCACGTTGGAGCCAAGAAGCCAATTTGCCCTGGAAATTGATCACATGGCCGAATGCGTACTGACGGGACAAGAGCCTTGGACACCTGGAGAGGAAGGCGTGCAAGACCACAAGCTCATGGAGGCAATCTACGAAAGCGCTCGGACAGGTATGCCTGTGAAGCTTGCGCCAGTTCAAGGCCTTGATCACTTTCGCGGCAAGCCGCCGAAGGAGGCTTAGGTGCAATGCCCCATGGCGGATCGGTTCGCCTCTGTCCCGTCTCCGGCCCTTAGGTACAGGCGGAAGATTTAATACATGGCTTTCATCGAATTGCTGCAGTGACCTGCCATGGCTATCACGGTTCTTGCCGCATGGTTTATGGGTTCAGGTCGAGCAAAGCGGCGGGTAATTGCGTTCTGCTGCTTCACGGCCGGCAACGTGATGTGGGTAGTCTGGGGCAAAAGTCACGATGCCTATGGATTGATCATTCTGGAGATCATCATGGCGATGATGAACATGAGAGGGCTAAAAAAAATATCGCTGAAAGTCGGAGCGTGGGGTAACGCTGTCAAACCGGTCACGCCTGCAAACATGGCCCGCAATGCGGCCAGTGGACTCGATAGCCTTTCGGCCATCGGGCATTAAGATAACTGGGTTATGACGCTGCTGGAGCAGCGCCATGGCATCAAAGGGTAAATCGTGACACCTGGGTATCAAGCACTCTTGCGAGTTGCTCGATGGTATTAGCGCTTCTGGAGGCGCCGCTGACGCCCTGACTACTGTTCTGTGCCATTTGGGCGATGCGCTCCACACTTTTGGCAACATCTTGGCTTGCGGCGCTCTGCTCATTCAAAGCCAGTGAGATCTGATCGACCACGGTAATGATTCGCCGCGAGCCTCCTTGGATTTGATCTATGGCGCCTTGTGCGGAGTTAGCAAGTTCCAGTCCTTGGTTGACCTGCTCGACCCCTACTCCCATCTGCGAGACCGCTTGCTGAGTAAGGGTCTGGATAGTCTGGATCATCTCGCCTATCTCGGAGGTAGACTTACCTGTCCGCTGGGCGAGCAACCTTACCTCATCGGCGACAACTGCAAATCCGCGCCCCTGCTCCCCTGCTCTGGCGGCTTCAATGGCCGCGTTCAGTGCAAGAAGATTGGTCTGCTCGGCAATTTCGCTGATGACATTCACTATCGAGGTGATCTGCTGGATGTGACGACCCAAGTCGGTAACCTGTGCGGCTGAGTCCTGCACAGTACCTGCTATGAGACTCATACTTTTCAGCGTGCTCTGGATCACCGCGCCACCTTCAACAGAATGTTTGCCAGAGTCACTGGCAACCCCATGGGCTTCACCTGCACTCTCGGCGACATGGCCGATACTGACAGTGAGTTGCTCCACTGTTGCGGCCATCGACGATGCGGAGTTGGACTGATCCTGAGCAGATGCGGCCAGGGCGTCTGACGTAGTGGATATTTCCTTGGCCGAGCGAAGCAATTCAACCGCGCCCTGCTTGATCTCGGTGATCATTTCTCGAAGCCGAGTCTGCATTTGGATGAAGGCTGTGAGCAATCGACCTATCTCATCAGTGCCCGTGTTCTCAATGCGTTTATCCAAGCGGCCCTCTGCAATATTGCGAGCCGATTCAATGGCCAGGTTCAAGCGTTTGCGTATTGAGGACGACAGGGTAATTGCGATCAACAGAGCGACTGCGGCCGCAATCAGTCCACCAACTAGCATGCTCAGGTTCGCGACGTTTGCCGCATTAGCCAAGGCCTGAGTTCGTTCCCCCAACAAACGTCGCTCATCAGCCTGCAGGTCAGCGATAAGCTTGCGCATTCCATCCATCTTCGCCTTGTCCTGGCGAGCAGCGATGCGCTGAACCACGTCATTGATGTTCGCCGTGCCCGCCACCACGGCACGACGCAAAGTCAACGTGCCATCGATGTCCTCCGCCATCCACTTCTGCTGGGCCGCCTTGATCTCTGCCAGCCTTTGCTGCTGGATCGGATTGTCCGAAGTAAGTTCCTTGAGCTCAGTCCAGGCACGATCAAAATTGCTTTTGCCTTCCGTCAGTGGCGCGAGAAAATCGTCCTCGCCGCTTAATGCGAATCCGCGCATTCCGGTCTCGATATTGGTCAGACTGATGAGCAAATTGCTGCTCACCTCGAGCACCTTGTAGGTATGAATATTCCACTGGGTAGTGTTATCGATTTCTCCTAGCCCCCTACGCACCAGCCCGATCAGCACGCAGATAATCAGGATTATGATGCCGAAGCCGAGGCCTAATTTTTTCGCGATAGTGAGTCTGGACAACATGAGATTTCCCTTCGCTGGAAGTTAAATATCTCAGCGTGAGCTGCAGATTTGCCCGGCTGAATTTGGATGCTATTCAGCCATTGTAGCCAGCGGAAGAGCTAAGGCAGGCTCGAAGGGTGGATTCGTCAGACCGACAGTCAGATTACTCGTGTAGGGCAGGTTGAGCGGCTCATCGCTCGCCTGACTCACCATGCGAATAACATCAATTCGATACATGCATCTGCTCAGACCGTAGATTTAGAACAATTTGTACTGCTAACTGAACCACCTATTCAGGCGCTACCCGGCGCAGAGATGTTCCACAATCCACTGAAATATGGACGGGATTTCAAGAGCGCGGTGTGCCCGTACATGGGTTTACGATCTCACGACTATCCACCATGGTATGCCAGGAACGGACGTACCGGCGACGATACCGCCTAAGGGCATAAGCGCAGTAATACCTAGGCAAGCGGAGCGCGCAAGCCAGGACGGCTGGAGCCGTGAGGATGGGAGCCAGGGAAGGCCAAGACATGCAGTGGCTTGGTTAACGACAGCCGTCTGCGAAGCAGCACGCCTTGATCATGCAAAGTACCTAGGAGCTCACGTTAACTTGAGCTGCAATTGTGCATATCGATATGCCCGCGACCCTCAGCGTTTGGCGGATGCTAACTCTGGGATTGCTAACACTGATTAGCTGCCGACTGTACTGGTAGAATGGTGTAAGCCTCAAAAACCTACTCATGAGAATTCGCATGAACCTAGAATTAATTGAAGAAGAGATGCGCCGCGCTCTCTTCGGCAACGCTGAAGTCTCCGCGCCAATCATCACCCCATCGTGCAGGAGCCCGTTCCGGATGTGGTGATCCTGCCGGTAAGCAAACCCTTGGTGAAGAAAAAAGCGCCGATACATTCACGCCGAGACTGAAGGTGAGGTTGCGGGTGGGAAATGAATTTGAAAATGAGACGTTTGAGATGACTCATGAGGCCGACACATTGAGTAGCCTCCTCGCGGAGCAAGAAGCCACCAAGGCAGCACTGAAAAAAGATAGGTACGTGCTGGTGGCCTCGGGCAAATCGATGTAGAGCCTCCGGCTCGACCGCCCGAACAGACACGACGCCATTGTCCTGCGATGCGTGCGTTGCGTTCCCGACACTTTCCGCATTGGCCGAAGGCTTCGACGTATTCGTGGTGACTGATGCTTCCGGCACCTTCAACACCACCGTCCAACAAGCCGCATGGGCCCGTATGAGCGCCGCTGGCGCACAATTGATGAACTGGTTCTCCGTCGCTTGTGAGCTGCATCGGGACTGGCGCAACGACATCGAAGGCCTGGGTAATCTGCTGTCCCAGCGCATCCCGAACTACCGGAACCTGATGAACAGCTACTCGGCATTGGCCGCCAAGTAATAAATCGATGGCTTGCTCAGCGGGCCATATCAGGCACATAGGGCCTGAGCTTGCAGCGCACTCAAGAGCATTTGCCTCCTGCATTGAGCTTCTACGGAGGCTACGTTGATTCCGTTGGCTCCATCGCGCTGTTAGGCTTGTTCACCGCCCACATCCCCGGGAATTTCGTGACGCCTGGGGTGAGCACGTCCACGGTACATTGGGTGCGGTGGGCAAGCTGTTGGCTTTGCCAGGGTTCATCCTCATGGTTGGGCTGACGCATTTTGCAGCCCAATACCTAACGAGGCGGAACATGGCGTCTCTGCACCTTCTGGTGATCGTTCACGTAGCCCTGTCGGGGTTGTTCGCTGCTTTCGGGCCGTCCAAGGACGCTGAATAGCACCTTGGCGTTGAGCATCTGGATGACCGGGGTAGCGGCGGTGGCGATACTGCACACACTGTCTCGCCAGCATCTGGAATTGACGCCGCCCACCTCAATCATGACCGGGAACGTCACGCAGATGGCGATTGACGTCTTTGCCCTCATCGGGCTCAGGATGGGCAAGAGCGCCAGGCCATCAGGATGTGCCTAAGGCCGATATGCTCAAACTTGTTGGGATCACCTCTGGGTATATCGGAGCAGCACGCCTGTATCTGGCAGTCCGGTTGTCGAGCCTGTTGGTTCTCGTAGAGGTGGCGGCATGGGCAGGTTTTGCAGCCTATGTCAGCTCGAAGCCCGAGCATATCGCCCCAATCCTAGAGTAATTTTCAACGCCGGCCCTACTGAGACTGTGGTAGCGCGCCAGCCTGAAGTCTCGAGGCAGCAAGCGAGGCGATTTGGCGAGATTCTATTAGGCACGCAGCACCGCTGCGCGTGAGACGCACATTGATAAACCTAGCGACTCCCGCCTCGATGCGTCGTTCACCGCTTATCAAATTTGCCGAAAGCAGCGGCACCAGACTGTCGACCCTGCCTCCCTCGAAAACTGAAAGACCTTCAGCGATTTCGTGAAGGATCACGCGATCTGTTCCAAAGAGATGTAAGGCCAAGGCTATAACTCGCATAGACACTGTAATATCAGTGTGACATCGCTCGCGCCGCGCTGTTCCCGACCGTAGGTAACCACCGTCTAGGGATGGGGACTAACCCTTTGTGCCATCGCCGCGATGTATGGATGGTGTGCGAGTCTGCTTCAGTCTGACGGCCCTTTGCCAGGCATGCCGAAAAGTCGGAACCTTCCTTCAACCCGAGCTACCTAACATGTGCGTGCGCAATTGGTGCATCAGCATGGCTGCCTCTCGGGCCTGAGCCGGGCCGTCCAATCGGAGATGATGAAATGACCGACGTTCATAAAGAAACTATCAAGGTACTGAATGACCTCATCGAGACCTCGAAAGATGGTGAGGCTGGCTTCAAAGATTTGGCTGAAAACACTGAGAATGAGCACCTGCGCTCCGTGTTCACCAGCCGCGCGGCAGACACAGCGAGTGCCGCTGCTGAACTGCAGGGATTGGTACGCAACCTCGGTGGCGATCCTGAAACCACGACAAGCGTCAGCGGTGACCTTCACCGTCGTTGGGTTGATCTGAAATCAGCGGTTACCGGTAAAGACGATGCTGCGCTTCTAAATGAAGCCGAGCGTGGTGAGGACGTGGCCAAAAAGAGCTACAGCAAGGCTCTAGAGAATATGGATTTAACTCCAGACATCCGTGCGGTGGTTCAGAAGCAATATGAAGATGTGCTGCGTAACCACGACCAGATCAAAGCGCTACGTGACCAAGCGCGCGCGCAGAAGTGAGTCGATGGCCCAGGCTCCTATCGGGTGCCTGGGCTACATGCACAATCAGTGCTTTTTCACAGCATCTTTCACTTTACCAATGGCCTGCGAAGCTTCGCTTTTCTTTTCCTGGAAGGTGCCTTTCACCTTCAGCTCAGTTGCCGGTCGCCTTAACCACATTTTTCTTTACGCTGCCAATGGCCTCGTTTGCATCGCCTTTGATTTTGTCAGTAGTGCACCTCATGGTTGATCTCCGCTAGCGAGTGAACGTCAGAATCGACGCATTGGTTGACTGCCCAAGCTTCTGCAGAGTTTCACTACCTATCCCAACCTTGTTGAACCATGATTTCCGCTCTGTGCGAGGTCACGGAACTAGCGCTCTAACCTGGCGCGGACTACCAGCACGAACGTCGGCTGGTCTCGTCAACGCCGACGATTGCTCGTCACGATGCACCCGTTTGCCTATCCCTTATCTTAAGGGGGGAACGGTGTCCTGTCTTTCATGGGGCTCGTTCATAGACCAGCTTAGTAGTTTCTCGCTTTCGAGCCTGCGGCAAACACATGCGGGGTGTCAGAAATTTCGTGTTCGGGCATAACATGAGTGAGAGGTGCATGTATGCCAACCAAAAAGAAATCCGAACTACGAAAGCTACCCAAAATCCCGGCCGAGCTGCTCGAGCAGTTCGGCGGCGGAATGATGACCGCTGAAGCCATCGAGGACGCCTCTGCCGCGTTCAAGAAGGCGTTGATCGCGCGAGCCCTGAGTGCTGAGCTCGGCCATCACCTGGGCTATGCGCCGGGCGCCCAACGCCCAGAGGATGAGACCAACCAGCGCAATGGCAAAAGCGGCAAGACGGTTCTGACCGGGGATGGCCCGATCCGACTGGATATCCCGCGCGACCGGGACGGCAGTTTCGCGCCCATCCTGATCCCCAAACACGAGCGCCGCTACACCGGTTTCGACGACAAGATCATCGCCATGTATGCCCGTGGAATGACTGTCAGAGAAATCCGTGCATTCCTCTCCGAGCAGTACGGCACGGACGTTTCGCCCGATTTCATCAGCTCCGTAACCGACGAGGTCATGGCCGAGATCGGCGCATGGCAACAGCGGCCCTTGGAGCCGATGTATCCGGTTATTTTCTTCGATGCCCTGCGGGTCAAAATCCGCGAAGAGGGGCTGGTTCGCAACAAAGCGATCTACTTGGCCTTGGGTGTTTTGCCCGACGGAACGCGCGATATCCTAGGCATCTGGATCGAAAATACCGAAGGCGCCAAGTTCTGGATGAAGGTGTTCAATGACCTCAAGACTCGCGGCGTCGACGACGTACTGATTGCCGTGAACGATGGTCTCAAAGGCATGCCAGAGGCCCTCAGCGCTGTGTTTCCAGACACGACACTGCAAACCTGCATCGTTCATCTGATCCGCAACAGCCTTGATTACGCGGCCTGGGACAAGCGCCGTGAGCTGGCCAAGGCGCTCAAGCCGATCTACCAAGCAGTCCGCCGAAGCGGCAGAGCAGGCGCTGGATGCGTTTGAAAGCGGGCCTTGGGGCAAGCAATATCCAACGGTAGTGGCCGCCTGGCGACGGGCCTGGGATCGAGTGATTCCATTCTTTGTCTTCCCGCCGGCGATCCGGAAAAGTGATCTACACGACCAACGCCATCGAGAGCATCAACGCTCAGCTGCGCAAGATCATCAAGACCCGCGGCCACTTCCCGACCGATGATGCGGCGACGAAACTGATCTGGCTTGGGCTACGCAATATCACGGCAAAATGGGGCTCAGCGGCCCATGACTGGAAGAGTGCGATGAATCAATTCGCGATACTGTACGGAGATCGATTTATCAGGCCGACTTGGTAAAAGCACGGCCTGCCTGGCGGCAGGCCGTTAACGGCTCGCACACAAAAAATCTGACAGTCCCCACATGACGAGTGTCACGCTGCCATAGCCTCACAAGCGTTGGCGCATGCCAAGCACGCCTCACTGCATTTCTGGCAATGCTCCATTTTATGCTTGCTGCACTCGTTCGCGCAGGCGCGGCATGCTTCGGCACATAACCGGCAAAATCCTTTAGCGAGCTCGCTATCTCGTGTCATCAACCTAGCTGCGAGCGCACACATGTCTGCGCAGTCTCGATCCAGTTTGATGCAATTAGCCATCATTTGGACATCCTGCTCTTCCAGGCATGATGACGCACAGGATTCGCACGCCAAGACACAGCGCAAGCACTCGGCAATGCAATCTTCAAAATTACTGTTCATGAGAAATTCTCCGCCATACCTGATTAAGACAAGCTTTGGGACTCATGATGTCCGACAGGCCATTGAAGGCGAAGGTTTCCAAAATCTGGTGGCACGCGGGCTAGCTCGTTACAGCGGCACCGGAAACTCCATAGGATCCGAGCCGAACCTCAGCGCTTGTTCGGGTAAGAAAGGCTCGAAGACAATGATGCGCGGTCTTGGAACGCCTGAAAATCCGGTCACCGACAGTAGGCCGTCCAGAGCTGATCAGCCTTAGTCGTAAAGCTCTGCCTCATCATCTCTTGCCGCATCCCCCAATCTCGATCTACCGGTACACTGGCCAACTTCACGGTGCCTCTACTCCATCGACCGTTGATCGCATCTAGGACGCCCATGACCCTCTCAATGGCCACTGGCTGCGAGGTCGAAAAGACGTCGTCGGCGTATTGAACATCGGTAATACGGTGAATGCATTTTCAATTTTCAGCTCCGTTACCATGCGGAATTCAGAAGATGCTGACGTTCATCAACTTAGGTGTTGAGGATATCAGCGATGCTCACTCAGCCACCCATCAAGACAGCCACGAAAAGCGGCTTCGTTTTTGCCCAAGCCGTCGCCTGGCTGCTGCTGGTTTTCAGCAATAGGGCCATTGCGCTTACGACTGCTGCGATTTCTTCCTCTGTGGCATCTATGCAATGCCTGGAGTACCGCGTCGTCGGAATCTGCTTCTGGTTGTTTTGCACAAGCTTTGGCTGCGAAATCCGCACGTCCACCAAAGTGAGACATTTCATTCCCGAGCTGGTGGTGTCGAGCTATGCCGATACGGGCGGCAACCCTTGGGCCGAGCTCGCGCCGCTGTCGAGCCCAATAGCCGGCTCCGAGGGCGGCGGAAACCTGATCACTCCTAATCCACTCCGCGACAATCTCCCTCGCTTTAAAAATGTCGACGGCATTGGTCATCCCGGCGGCGCAGCAGCGACTCAACTGGCCTCCCAGTCCGGTTACGCCTGCCCAAGCGGCGCGACCGCCTTCATGCCCTATTACCTCAGCACGCTGGATCCATTGGGCTGGCGCTACGGCATCCCGGAGTCGGTGTACCCCGAGTCGTTGCTCCCTGGCATGCGCGAAGTCGGCAGCCAGGCAAATGGTGAGATGTGGGGGAATGTCTATCCCCGCCAAGGCTTCCTGGTACAGCCCGACGATTTCAAAGCAGGAGCGGTCATGGCCCAGCGCGCTGGCGACTTCATCACCCGAAGCGGTCAGCCGCATGTTTACCTGCCACTCACGCCAGCCGCTCGTGACGGATATTGGCCTCCCGGGCCGATTCAGGAAAACGACATCACCACGCACAAGTGGCAGTTGCTGTACCCGCAATTGCAAATGACCTGCGCAGTCTTCCCCAGCGAAGCCCTACAGAGCGAAGACGGTGGCTACGCCTGGTCGTTGTGGCGTCCTTACAGCTGCTGCAAGCGCGAGGGACAGACCTTCCTGTTCAGTATCGACTTCGAAGGAGGCGACTCATGAACCTTTGCTTGATCGCTCAGCGGCTGTTTTTCTCGACTGTGCTTGGGTGTGCCGGCATTGGCGTCGAGCGTTCCGCGCATGCGGCTGAGGGTGACTATCGACTGGGAAATCAGGGTCAAATCATTGACGACCGCGTGATGTACACGGTCGGTGGCGGCTCGGCAGCTGGCGCGCCGACCTCGCTGTTTCGCCCGAGTGGTCTCGGGGTGGGCGTCTCGTGGCGGGCCAACATGATGTGCGGCAACATGAACCTGTCGAACACCCTGCAAAACCAACTCAACGGCGCCACCGAGGGGTTCCAGCAGATCATGGGCAGCGTCGTGCAAAACGCCACCCAGGCGGTCATGTCCCTACCGGCGCTGATCATTCAGCGCGCCAATCCAGGGCTCTATGAGTTGCTCAGCAACGGCGTCATGCAGGGACGAATCGACTTTGACCGCTCGAAACTCACCTGTCAGGCCATGGCCGAGAAGATGGCCGACAAGGTCGATCAGGCGGGCTGGGGCGCGCTAGCCAAGAATCAGGAAATGCAGAGCAACCTGGAGCAGAGCGGCGGCGACGCCGTCACGGCGGTACGCAACACCGAGACCCGCAATGGCAACAATGGAGTGAGTTGGGTCGGTGGACAGCGCGCCGGCGGCAATGCGCAAAGCGCGATCCATGTCACCGCCGACGTGGTCAGGGCAGGCTACAACCTGCTACACAACCGATCGGTCGAGGATAGCTCGGGCATGGGCGATTGCCAGGGCGGGGCCATCTGCCAAACTTGGTCATCCCCAAAACAAGCGTCGGAATGGGCGACGCGCGTGCTGGGCGAAACGGAAGTGGCCACCTGCGATGACTGCGAAACCTTGCGCAGCACGGCGGGTGCTGGTCTTTCTCCTCTGATTCAGGAGACCTACGAACAGCATCTGGAAGGCCTCCAACAACTGCTCACCGGAAGCGACGACCCGTCTCCTGAGAATCTTGCGAAAGTCTCCAGTCCGATGTTGCCAGTGTCCCGCGGCGTCATCGAAGGGTTGCGTGACGATCCTGACCAGGATGTGTTGGCGCGCCGGCTGGCCAGTGAGACGGCGCTCTCGAAGGTGATCTACGAAGCTCTCCTGCTCCAACGCACATTAGCCGCAGGCAGCCGCGAGCCTAACGTCGCTTCGGCCGCACCGGCCCAAGACTCCCTGCAGAAAAACATCTCCGCACTGGATCGTGAAGTGCAGATGCTGCAGACAGAACTGCAGGTCCGACAGGCGTTGGCCACCAACACCGCAAGCTTGGTGCTCGATCGGCATGCCGGAGGGGCCGACGGCTCTCGAACCATTGAGCAGCGTGATCCAGAACCCGGTCGACTGGAACAAGCCGATAAAGCCAATGGGAGGCCGTGATGCGCTCACCGCTTCGATCGCTACTGCTCGCCGTGCTCATCACCATGGGAGCCTCCGTATGCGCCATCTTCATTGCATGGATCGTATTGAGCACCGTTGGCGATGCCATCCGCTGGAGCGACTTCTCCAGGCGTTTCGAGATCGGACTGACCATCTGCCACGCACTGCTTTACAGCGCCCTATTCACGGGCTGGTGGGCGAGTCGGAAGCGACAACAACACCCTGCCCGGCGCCGATTGCTCGATCGCACCGGCCTAGCGGGTTTCGGCAGCATCGTGCTCGTTGAGCTCAATCGTATCCAAGGGTGACGCCATGACCATGAGTACCAACAGCTATCTCGAGTTCTACCTGTCGTTACTGGCCTGGATCATCAACAACGGGATCTGGAACACACTGGTCGATACGGGTCTCTACGCGGCCCCCTTTGCTGCCATCATCCTTCAGGAATGGCTCTCGGCACGCCAGCAAGGTGCCGACGAAGGCAACAAGGGCCTGCTTTCAATCCCGCGAGTAGAGAATCGATTGTGGCTTGCCTATGTCACGCTGATGTTTGGCTGCATGCCGATACTGCCGATCAATCTGGCATCGATGACACTGGATGCGTCGAACAGCCAGCGTTGCGGTGTATCGCTGTCCACACCATCACAAACCGCATGGGGCGCGACGTTCAATACGATCGGTGATAAATCCGCCACCGTACCGATCTGGTGGTTTCTAGTGCATACCCTGAGTAAAGGGGTGACGGCTGCGGCCACAGCATCGATTCCCTGTGCCCCCGATATTCGCCAGATGCGCATGGATATCGATGCCACGCGCATCGATGACCAAGTGTTACTCCAGGAGGTCGCGGACTTTACCCGTGATTGCTACGGCTATTCCAGGTCGAGGATGTTTACCAACCGGCCGGATCTGGATAAGGCCCAAAGCTACGACGCTGCGTGGATTGGCTCGAGTTACCTGCTGAACACCGCAGGTTATTACGACATCGACCGGTCGAGAACGCCGCGGGTGAATTGGCCCTATCACGACGTACGGGACACCTCCCTGGCTCGCCTTCCCAACGGTGCAGGCTACCCGAGGTGTCGTGAATGGTGGAGCGACCCCGAAATCGGGCTTCGCGATCGCTTGGTGAACCAGGTCGATGCGACGCTATGGACATCCCTGAAGGGATGGCTCTCGGGTAGCTCAGCGAGCGAAGTCGAGGACGCGACGCTTCGCCAGCTTGTGAGCCCGCAACAGCAGTCGCTAACCATGTCACCCGGGCAGATCTATCAAAGCTACGGCGCAAGCGCGCGTGGCGGTTCCGTGAACCAGGGACTTAACAATCTGGCAACCAACACTGGCTTGGCCTTGGGATCCTTCAGCAACTTCCCTGCGATGAACGCACTGCGTTCGGCGCTGCCGATGATTCAAGCGTTCCTGATCATGGGAACGATCATCAGCCTGCCGTTGGTGCTTTTAATCAGCACCTTTCAGCTCAAGACCGTGATGACGGTGACGTTTGCGCTGTTCACCTTGCACATGCTGACCTTCTGGTGGGAGCTTGCAAGGTGGATCGACTCGAGCATGCTTGATGCCCTGTACAACCAGGTTTCGACGACGGATCAAGTACTGTTATCCCTTCCCACATCCGGGGTGATGGATGGGACAGTTACTGCCCAAGTGATCGAGTACGTGATGGGAGCAATGTTTATCGTATTACCGATGCTCTTTCTGGGGACGATGAGTTGGGCAGGATATTCCGTTGGGAATGGGATCCAAGGCATGCTGTCGAGCGGAGCCAAAGCTGCCAGCGACGCAGCAAGCACAGGTACGAAGCATCTGACGTCAACCATAAAAAAATCAGGGAGATGACTTGCAGCCACCTATGTAATGGCCATTGTCGTCATAGTCGCCAAGGTACAAATCGGCGCCGAGATAATCTGGTCCTGGAACAACTTCGCCTTCCGAGATCTCTGCAAGCGAACCGATCCAGCCCATGATTAACAGTACGCCGGTCATAATTGCGACCGACAAGAACCAAAAACTGACTGATACAAGCGCTACCAAAACCAATAGTTCCAGAAGGGTGAAGACGTAAAAACAGGCACGTCGGCTTAGGGGGACCTGACCACCAGTAGCCTTCACGCATACCCATGTTTTTAACGACATCCAACGACGAGCACCGCATAACAGCAATCCTCCCGCTAAATACCCGGCGCGCGTAGCCTTGGAAGAAGGTATGAAGTGGTTACGTGTCATCTGACGTACCCCCACGAATCGCTTTGATCGGAACACTCGCTCAGATTACTACTTTGTCAATGGGATCGAGGACCGCTTATCGCCTACTGGGTGATAGTGACTCTTCCAAGAACCCAGTAGAAAACCCAAACTAAGTCCAGCAAAACTTCCATTTGACGGCGAATCAGATAGTTATGTATCAATAGAATGCAACGCGCTGGCCAGCCAGCATCCCAAATAGCCAGGACCTGTAAGGCTAAGTCACCCCTGTGATGGTCCAGCCCAAGTGCGATCCGCGTTCGGTAGCTCGCACGGTCACCTTCGGGTGATGAACGCCAAATTCACCCCTGGTGGGCATTAGCTTGTCCACGACCATGCCACATAGCAACACCCACTCCATGTGAGGGATCTTCTTCCTCCATGGGACAGATGCCCTCGCGACTCTATCGAGGACATCCGTCATGTTGAAATTCAAAGGCTCCGACTTGCGCGCGGTTCTGCTCGAGGCGCGCACCCATCAATGCCGTATCGTCCTGGCCAAGGACCAAGGCGTGTACCTGCTCTCCGAGTTTGGCGAGAAAGTTGCCGACGGCCCCCGTAAGCATCTGGCGTATGCCGTAGGCTGTAACCCAGAGGTCGACGCCTTTGACGACTGGTGGAGCAGAGCACGCGCCGAACTCGGTGGTGATGATTTCGCCGAGTACTTTGACCCGCAGGACGCCGTCCTTGCCAGAGCCTGGGAAACAGGCGGCGATCTGGTCCTGGAAGCGACCGAAACACACATCACCCTAGCGGTGGAAAATACGCCATCTAAAAAACGCTAGCGTACTTTTCAGCCCCTCTTTCGAGGGGCTTTTCTTTGATCGGTGGTCAGCACCAAATACCTAAAGCGGTTGTGCGGACATGGACCTTTTGTCGGCCAAATGCCGGCGAGGTTCGCCGATGGAATCCGTTAGAACGTCACGCCTTTTGTCTCGCCTCAATGGCGTTGACCCTCCCCCAGCTTAACATTAAATACTCGATTGCACCCTGCTGCAAACCGCAGCCAGACAGCCCGAACCTTCAAGGTTGAGTCACCCCGGTGACCGGTTCATCCCAAGTGCGATTCGCGTTCGGAAGCTCGCACGGTCACCCCGCGGTGATGAGCGCTTAGTTACCCTTCGCGTCTGCGGACGATACTGCCCACTCCGCGTCCAGAGGTCCCCTCCCCACCGCGCGTATCTGTTCATCATCCTGCGAAAGGCTTCGCGGACGAAGCTGCGCAGGGTCATTACAGGGAGCCACACCATGCTCATGAAGACCGCTCCTTCCCCCTCGGTCGTCTGCTCCGCTCTAGCCTGGCAGCAAGCCGTTCTGCTTGATCCACCGCGCGAGCAAAGCGATCTGCAGGAGCAGAGGCTGAGCTCGTTGATCCGTACCGCATTGGAACTGCATCAACTGAGGCCTGACGACTCCAGCATCGGCTTCGACGTCTTGTTGCCCATGCCGGGAAACCAACCACCGCGGGCGCTCTCCATGCTGCTGCAAGTCATCCACTCGCCGGCGCGGCACCCGGCGTTGCTGATTACCCTTGACCACGAGCATCACATCACTGACCCACCCCCAGGCTCTGCCTGACCGACTGCACTACCCTCACCCGCTCGGGAACACTTCCCGAGCGGGAGGCGTTCCCTCTTCAATCCTGGAGAACGCCATGTCTGATATCTACCTCGACGTCACGCAGAAAATCGTCACCGCGCTCGATCAAGGAGTCATTCCTTGGATCAAGCCGTGGTCACCCGCGCACCACGGGGCGCTCCAGCCCTTCCCTATCAACGCCGTCACTGGCCGCGCCTACTCGGGCATCAACATTCCCTTGCTGTGGGCTGAAGCACGCCTGAAGGGCTACACGCAGGATCGATGGCTCACTTTCAACCAGGCGCGCAAGGCCGGCGGACACATCCGCAAGGATGAACATGCGACCTTGGCCGTGCTGTACAAACCGATGAGCCGCGAGCAGCAGGACGACACCGGCCAACCGGTGCTGGATGAACAGGGCAATGCCAAACAGGTGCAATTCGCGATCCTGAAGACGCATTGCCTGTTCAACATCGAGCAGACCGAGGGCGTTGAGAACTTGGATGTTGAGGTCATCGTGCCCGATGAGGGCTCGCCGTTCGTGAACCACGACCTGGCAGAGCAACTGCTGATCGACTCGGGGGCTCGGATTGATCACCGTCCTGGTGATGAGGCGTTCTATCAGCCGATCGCCGACCGCATTCAGTTGCCGACCAAACCGCAGTTCAACACTGAAGGCGATTACTACGCCACGGCGCTGCATGAGTTGACCCATTGGACGGGTCACCACTCAAGGCTCAAACGCGAAGGCATCGTCGGCCAGTACCGCTTCGGCACCTCCGAATATGCCTTCGAGGAACTGGTGGCGGAAATGGGCGCAGCGTTTCTATGCGCCCTGACCGGCATCCAGGGAGAACTGCGGCATGAAGGCTATATCGCCTCGTGGCTCAAACTGCTCAAGGACGACAAGCGAGCGATCTTCCGCGCCAGCGGCCATGCCCGTGATGCTGCGGACTTTCTGCTTGAACTGCAACACCGGAAACAGGAGGACCTGCCGCAAAGCGCTTGAAGGATGCGTGTCACGAAAACAACAAAGCCCAGCGTTGCTGGGCTTCGTTGTTCATGCGGTTCGGAAAGAACCGCTTTACCGGATCACTCCAGCCAGCTTTCAACCGTGTCGCCGCCGAATTCCTGTTTCCAAGCTTTCAGGGTGCGGTGATTGCCGCCCTTGGTCTCGACCACTTCACCGCTGTGCGGGTTCTTGTAGCGCTTAAGCTTACGCGGTTTGCGCGACTTGACGGCCGAAGCGGTCGACGAAGCCGGGGCTGCACGGTAGTGGGGGTCCAGAATTGCGATCACCTGCTTCAGACCGACGTTGTATTCGGCGAGCAACTCCTGAAGCTTGGTCTCGAACTCGATTTCGCGCTTGAGGCCCGAATCATTTTTCATCTGGTCCAGCTGCTGCAACTGCGCCGCCAGTTGTGCTTCCAGCGCTTTGAACTCTGCCAGCTTCGACATGATGAATCCTCATACTCAGTTAATTAATAACAATCTACAGATCAGGAGCAAATCCTGAGGCAACACGTTCGTGACTAGTGGCGATGGCTCCGCATACGACCCTAACGTTACTCGATATCAAGCGTCGCACACAGATGCGCGACTAGCTCACGGGGCGCTGAGCTATCCATCACCTTATAGATCAATTCACGTTTGCTGCGCGGCAACTTCTTCACGCAACGCTTCGCGGCTGCCCGGATCGCCTCATCGGTACCGTGAATGCGATCGGTCAGCAACAGGATCAATGTAGCATCACTCAGCGTCACAACTGCGCCTCATGTTTCTGAATAAGACGATTCTACGCCGAAAAGGAAACAGCCGCCCATAGGTGGTTCAACTTTTAAAATGACGGAATG
>Ga0308164_10001160_pt1 | contig 32967 bp, 29 predicted proteins | sample PhyTR2_FD_201031 | JGI IMG/M metagenome (GOLD analysis project Ga0308164, IMG submission 201031) | Phyllosphere microbial communities from UC Gill Tract Community Farm, Albany, California, United States - DLSLT.R2 | ecosystem: Host-associated > Plants > Phyllosphere > Unclassified | place: USA... | reverse complement strand
CCGACAGCGCAGTAATTCAAGAGAAGCGTGCGATCACCGTGCAGGCCATCGGCGGCACCGGCGCCCTGAAAATCGGCGCCGACTTCCTCAAGCGCTTTGCGCCCGATGCCCAGGTGTACATCAGCGACCCAAGCTGGGAAAACCACCGCGCGCTGTTCGAAAGCGCCGGTTTTACCGTCAACAACTACAGCTACTACGATCCAGCCACCCACGGCGTCAATTTCGCCGGCATGATCGCCAACATCAAGGCCATGCCAGCCGGCTCCATCGTGCTGCTGCACGCGTGCTGCCACAACCCCACCGGCGCGGATTTGACCTCCGCCCAGTGGGATGAAGTGATCGCTGCCGTCACGTCCGGCGGGCTGGTGCCGTTCCTCGACATGGCCTACCAGGGCTTTGGCGCAGGCATCGCCGAAGACGGCGCCGTGGTGCGCCGCTTTGCCGACGCCGGCGGTCCGCTGCTGGTGTCGAACTCGTTCTCGAAATCGTTCTCGCTGTACGGCGAGCGCGTGGGTGCATTGAGCGTGGTGGCTGCCAGCGGTGAAGAAGCGGCCCGCCTGATGTCGCAAGTGAAGCGCGTGGTGCGCACCAACTACTCGAACCCGCCCGTGCACGGCGGCAAGGTCGTCGCCACCGTGCTGACCACGCCGGAACTGCGCCAGCTGTGGGAAGACGAACTGGCCGGCATGCGCGTGCGCATCAAGGAAATGCGCGAAGCGTTCGTGGCCAAGCTGAAAGCCAAGGCCCCGGCACACGACTTCGACTTCGTGCGCGACCAGGTGGGCATGTTCTCGTACTCGGGCCTGACCAAGGCCCAAGTGGAGCAGCTGCGTGCGCAATCGATTTACGCGGTGGACACGGGCCGCATCTGCGTCGCCGCGCTGAACTCGCGCAATATCGATATCGTCATTGACGCCATCGCCAAAGTGCTCTAAACTCTTGCTTCTTCGGTTGACGCAGCAGCGTTAATCGAGATGGCAACAAAGTAATACCGTAAGAACTTGTGCTGTTAGAAATATTTCTTGCAGGCGCGAACGAAACAGTATAAAATGTTGCCTCTAATCCCTGATAGCTCAGTTGGTAGAGCGACGGACTGTTAATCCGCAGGTCCCTGGTTCGAGTCCAGGTCGGGGAGCCAGAATACAGAAAAGCCACGTTGAAAAACGTGGCTTTTTTCGTTTCTAAAATGTAATTCTTGATGTTCCTCAAGCACCGACTATAGTTATTCTTACTAGGAAACCCTAGTTTAAAAACGACAACAACTATATCGGGAGATCACATGTCCAACTTCACATCGCTGGCCGCCATCCTTGCCTGTACCGCCCTTGGCGCTGTCAGCCCTGCAGCCCAGGCTGCAACCGAATTGATTACCAACGGCGGCTTCGAATCGCCGGTCAACGCGTTCGCCGGCGGCTTCACGACCTACACGTCCGGCCTCGACGGGTTGACCATCAACTATGGCAGCGTGGACCTGATCAATACCTACTGGGCGCCGGCAGCCGGCAACTACAGTCTCGACCTCAACGGCAGCGAAGCCGGCGCAATTTCGCAATCGTTCGCCACCGAGATCGGCAAGACCTACAACGTCAGCTTCAGCATGGCCGGCAACACCGATGGCGGCGGCAACAAGCTGATCACCGCCAGCGTCACGGCCCCCAATGTGTTCTCGTTCGATATCGCTGGCAAATCGGCGGCCAATATGGGGTGGGTCACGCAAACCTTCAGCTTTGTTGCTACCGGCACCAGTTCCACCTTGACCTTCGTGGGCGACCCCGGCAACACGTTCTACGGTGCCGCGCTCGACCAGGTATCGGTGATGCAGGCCGTGCCCGAACCGGAAGCCTACGCCATGCTGCTGGCGGGATTGGGCATGATGGCTTACCTGGCCCGGCGCCGCAAAGACGCTGTCTGATTTTTTTTCGCGTGCGGGCTGGGCAAATCGAAAATCAGCCGTTATAATTCGTGCCTCATTTCCCTGATAGCTCAGTTGGTAGAGCGACGGACTGTTAATCCGCAGGTCCCTGGTTCGAGTCCAGGTCGGGGAGCCAGAATGCTGAAGAGGCCACGTTGCAAGACGTGGCCTTTTTCGTTGTGGCCGCCGTTTCCTGTGTTGGTCTCCACGGGTTTCGCTATGCCAGCGTTGTGACCTCCACCCAACCGCCAAGGGCCGCTGTGGCGACAAGGCGAACGCCCACAGAATTTGCATTTCGGCACAAATGTTTCAGGAAAATGCACGTAGCGGTGGACGTGAATCTTGCATCTGGGTATTCTGCCTGTTCCGGCCATGCATGCTGCGCGTTGCGCACCCGTGGCTCAGCGTTCACATTGAATAGGTCAACAGAGGTTCACCATGAGTTTTGAAAAAGAAGTGGTTGTCTACGGCACCGAGGATGTGCTGAAGAGCTTGTGCGACTCCGTGTCGCGTGTCATCAACGTGGCCACGCAGAGCAGGGTGAACTACTCGGGCATGGTGCAGCGCATTACCAAGATCGGCCTGAAACCGGACATCGGCTGCTTCGTGCTGTTCGACGGCGGCTTTACCGGCCTGGTGGTGCTGAACTTCAGCGCTGCTACCGCGATGGAAATCTACGAGCGCTACATGCTGACCATGGGCATGCCGAAATCGGAACTGGCCACCGCCCACACGTCGGACGAAGTGTCCAACATCATGGGCGAGCTGATGAACCAGATCGTGGGCGACTTCACCGGCAAGGTGCGGCGCGAACTGCAAACCAACATCACGCAGAACCAGCCGAAAATGCTGGTGCTGAACAAGCAGGTAATGCTCAACGTGGACACGCCGCTCGACCGCCCGGAGATCCGCCGCGTGACGTTCTACACCGAGAAGAACAACATCTTCTACCTGGAGCTGGCCATCGACCGAACCGAGTTCATCCGCTTGCACGATTTCGACACCAACGAAGAAACCGATGCCGACGCGCTGATGGATGCCGAGCTTGCCAAAGGCGGCAACTCGACGCCGGCCGCAGCGGTCGATGACATCGACGACAACTCGGATCTGCTGCGGTCGCTGGGTATGTAAGGGGCGCCGGTGTGGTGTTTTCAACACACACCGCTGCGCTAGCACAAAAAAAGTCGCTCGCAATCGACTACGTCTAACTGTCTATACAATATTGATCGTTTTGCCAAAAGGCGCCCCGCTTGATTGCCGGGCGCCTTTTTATATTCTGTTTACACATATGGTGTACCGAATATCTAACACTTAAGCAAGCTGAGCATATATTCGCCTTGCAATACCACCTATCAATGAAAGAAAATACCGCCTTTCTTGAAGCGGGTGCATTCTAGGCATCTTCACGAGGCGTTGCCCCGCTTGAACCGCCATGGTCGCGACAGACGATCAGCCGGATTCCACACCAAAAAAGAGAAGACAGGAGACACTGTTTTGCACTCTTTACGTACCTATTAAATCGGGAAATCGAATGATCAAACTGTCCAAGATGCACAAGCGCCTGCTGGCGCTGAGCGCCGTTATGCCGATGGGCGCCGCCCTGGCCCAGACCGCCACCCAACCACAACTGGAAACCGTCGTGGTGACCGCCCAGCGCCGCGCTGAAAACATCAAGGACGTGCCGGTCTCCGTCACGATGCTGAAAGACGAGCGCCTCGATACGCTGCTGTCGGGCGGCCAGGACATCCGCGTGCTGGCCAGCAAGGTGCCATCGCTGAACATCGAATCGTCGAATGGCCGTACCTTCCCGCGTTTCTACATCCGCGGCTACGGCAACACCGACTTCAACGCGTTCGCGTCGCAACCTGTTTCGCTGGTCTACGATGACGTGGTACAGGAAAACGGCATCCTGAAAGGTTTCCCGATGTTCGACCTGGCCGGCGTGGAAGTGCTGCGCGGCCCGCAAGGCACGCTGTTCGGCCGCAATACCCCGGCCGGCGTGGTCAAGTTCGAATCGGCCAAGCCCAACCTGGACAAGGTAGAGGGGTACTACAGCCTGTCGTGGGCCACCCACAACACCATCAACCTCGAAGGCGCCGCCAACGTGCCGCTGTCGAAAGAATGGGCGATGCGCGTATCGACCCTGCGCCAGCACCGCGACGACTTCGTCGACAACACCTATACCGGCGCCAAGGATTCGCTGGAAGGCTATAACGAACACGCCGAGCGCGTGCAGTTCCTGTACAAGCCGAGCACCACGTTCAACGCGCTGTTCAATGTGCATTCGCGTTCGACCACCGGCAGCGCACGCCTGTTCCGCGCCAACCTGATCAGGAAGGGCAGCAACGACTTCGCCGACGGCTACGACTTCACCAAGATCGGCACCGACACCCCGAACGGCCAGCACCTGCGCTCCAACGGCGCCAACGCGCGCCTGTCGTGGGACCTGGGTGCAGTCAAGCTGTTCTCGATCACCGGCTACGAAGGCGTGGACGACTACCTGAGCCGTGGCGACATCGACGGCGGTCACGTGGGCGACCCGGCCATCCCGTTCCCGGTTGCTACCGCCGGCGGCCTGAGCTACCTGAAACAGTACAGCCAGGAATTCCGCGTCGAATCGAAAAACGCCGGCCCGTTCAACTGGCAGACTGGTGTGTACTGGTTCAAGGAGCAGGCTGAAGGCCTGAGCGACGGCTTCGGCACCAATGGCACCCGAATTTCGCATATCCAGAGCCACCAGAACAATACCGCCAAAGCCGTCTTCGGTTCGGTGACCTATGACCTGAGCAGCGACCTGGTGCTGCGTGGCGGCGTGCGGTACACCAACGACAAGAAGGACTTCTACACGGTCGAGAACATCGGCGTACCGCAACTGGGCGTGAGCGCCGCCGATGCCGACAAGAGCAAGGCCAACTGGGACGCCAGCCTGACCTACAAGATCAACCCGGACGTGAATGTCTACGCCCGCGTGGCCACCGGTTTCCGTGCTCCGAGTATTGCGGCGGCCACGGAATTCGTGCCAGTCACCGTCGCCGATGCCGAAACCATTACGTCGTATGAAGCCGGTATCAAGGCCGATCTGTTCAACCGTCGTGCCCGTGCCAACTTCAGCGTCTATAACTACGAAGTGAAGAACCAGCAATTGACCGTGGTGGGTGGCTTGTCCAACTCAAACCAGCTGATCAATGCTGCCAAGACCAACGGCCGCGGTGTGGAAGCCGACTTCGAAGCCTTCATCACCCCGGCTTTCAAGGTGACCGCAGGCGGTTCGTACAACTTCACCGAGATCAAGGATCCATCGCTGGTGGTTGGCAAGTGCCGTGCCTGTACCATTACCAATCGCGTCAACGCCGCCGGCAATCCTTACATCGATGGCAACCCGCTGCCACAGGCGCCGAAGTACACCGTGAACGCCACCGCGCGTTACAACTGGGCGCTGGAAAATGGCAACCTGTTCGTGCTGACCGACTGGTCGTACCGCAGCAAGATCAACTTCTTCCTGTACGAGTCGACCGAGTTCACCGGCAAAGCGATGGTCGAAGGCGGCTTGCGCGTGGGCTACAACTGGGATGGCGGCAAGTATGAAGTGGCAGCATTCGGCCGCAACATCACCAACACCGAGCGCATCATCGGCGGCATCGACTTCAACAACCTGACCGGTTTCGTGAACGAGCCGCGCCAGTTCGGCATGCAGTTCCGCGGCAATTTCTAAAAATCGCCGTTGAGCCTGGACAGCTCAAAACGGGCCGTATATAATGCGGCCTCTTTTCCCTGATAGCTCAGTTGGTAGAGCGACGGACTGTTAATCCGCAGGTCCCTGGTTCGAGTCCAGGTCGGGGAGCCAGAATTTGAAAGGGCCATGTCGCAAGACATGGCCCTTTTTCTATTCGGGGTCGACACGCATGCACGACCCCGGCCCGCGCCATGCGGGTCAGCTGCTGCGCCGCTCCGACGCCAACCGTCGCACCACCGCAATCAACCGGTCGATTTCGTCATACGTGTTGTAGAACGCCAGCGATGGGCGCACCGTGGTTTCCACCCCAAACCGTCGCAGGATCGGTTGCGCGCAGTGGTGGCCGGTGCGCACGGCGATGCCTTCCTCGTTGAGCGCCTTGCCCACTTCCTCGGTGCTGTAACCGGCCAGCACGAACGACATCACGCTGGCCTTCTCGTGGGCCGTGCCGATCAGGCGCACGCCATGGATCTCGCGCAGCCTGGCGGTGCCGTATGCCAGCAGTTCGTGCTCGTAGCGGGCGATGTTCTCGATGCCGATCCTGTTGATGTAATCGATGGCGGCGCCCAGCCCGACGGCATCGGCGATGTTGCCGGTGCCGGCTTCGAACTTGTTCGGGATCGGCTGGAACACGGTTTTTTCGAACGTGACGTCGGCAATCATATTGCCGCCGCCTTGCCACGGCGGCATGTCCTCCAATACCTCGCGCTTGCCCCATACCACGCCGATGCCGGTGGGGCCGAACAGCTTGTGGCCCGAGAACACGAAGAAGTCGGCGCCGATGTCCTGCACGTCGATGCGCATGTGCGACACCGATTGCGCGCCATCGACCAGCGTCCTGGCGCCCGCGCGGTGCGCCAGTTCGACGATTTCCTTGACCGGCACCACGGTGCCCAGCGCGTTCGACACCTGGGTAACCGCCACAATTTTTGTGCGGTCATTGAGCAGCTTGCGGTACTCGTCGAGCAGTACCTGGCCGCTGTCGTCCACCGGGATCACGCGCAGCTTGGCGCCCTTGGCGGCGGCCAGCTGCTGCCAGGGCACGATGTTGGCGTGGTGCTCCAGGTTGGAGACGATGATCTCGTCGCCTTCGCCCACGTGCTGGCCGCCCCAGCTCTTGGCCACCAGGTTGATGGCTTCGGTGGTGCCGCGCACGAAGATCACTTCGTTCACGTCCGGCGCATTGAGGAAGCGCCGCACCCGTTCGCGCGCGCCTTCGTAGGCATCGGTGGCGCGCGCCGCCAGGGCGTGCGCGGCGCGGTGGATGTTGGAGTTTTCGTGCTCGTAAAAATAGCGGATGCGGTCGATCACCGATTGCGGCTTGTGGGTGGTGGCAGCGTTATCGAACCACACCAGCTGGCGGCCGTTGACGCGTTCCTGCAAAATCGGGAAATCGCGGCGCACCGCGTGCACATCGAACGGCGGATGGCGGTCGGCGCCGGCCAGCGGCACCGTCTCATGCGGCGCCGCTTTCGCTGGCGTTACATACCCGCTGGGCAGCGTCACGGCATCGACGAAGTAATACTGCGGCGCAGTAGTCGCAGGCGCCTGGTCGCGCGCATCCGGGCCGGGCTGGCCATGGTGGTGGCCGAGGAAGTAGTACGCCGCGCCGTCGTTCGATGGCGGCGCCGTGTCCGCGACCGCCGGCACCGGCGGCACGCCCAGCACGGCGCCACCCACGCGCGGTTCGTATGCGGGGATGGCGCCCAGCGCCTTGTCCGGCACGCCATTGCCGGCGGGTGCCGAAGGCAGCAGGGCTGGCGCGCGGTTGGCCAGCGTCAGCACCTGCGGTGGCGAGGCCGGGATCAGGTTGGTGCCGGGAATTTGTCCTTGCGGAATCGGCGTGCCCGGCACGGCGGGGCCGAGGCCGGCCGGGCTGGCCAGCGGCGAGCCGGCCGGTGCGACATTGGCGGGCGCCTGCACGCCCGGCGCCGACAATTGCCGCGCGGCCGATGGCGCAAACTGCTGCGTCTGCGGTGGCGGGGCCAGTTGCTGCACCGGCGCCGGTGGGGCGAAGGACGGCGCCGAAAATGGCGACGCGGCAAACAGCTCGTTGGCCAGCCGCGCCAGCACTGCCGGATCGAACGGCGCGCCGGTCGGCTCCGGTACGTGGGTGGGCGGACTGGCCGGGAGGGAGGAGGGAGGCGTCAAGGTGCTCACGGCGCGGCTTATTTATAGGTGTCGGGATAGTCGTGATATTTGCCGATTTCGACATCGTCGAGCACGGCCAGCGCATCGGACGTCAACACCGCGAGCGAGCAGTACAGCGAAATCAGGTACGACGAAATTGCGTGGTTGTTGATGCCCATGAAGCGCACCGACAGGCCGGGGCTTTGCTCGCCGGGCAAGCCTGGCTGGAACAGGCCGACCACGCCCTGGCGCTTGTCGCCCACGCGCAGCAGGATGATTTTCGATTTGCCGTCGGCCACCGGCACCTTGTCGGACGGGATCAGCGGAATCCCGCGCCACGTGATGAATTGCGAACCGAACAGGCTGATGGTCGGGGGCGGCGTGCCACGGCGCGTGGCTTCGCGGCCGAAGGCGGCAATGGCCAGCGGGTGCGTCAGGAAAAACGCCGGTTCTTTCCAGACCTTGGTGAGCAGCTCGTCGAGGTCGTCGGGAGTGGGCGCGCCGGTCAGCGGGAAGATGCGCTGTTCGTCGGTCACTTGTGCCAGCAGGCCGTAGTCGGGATTGTTGATCAGCTCGCTTTCCTGGTTTTCCTTGATGGTCTCGATGGTCAGGCGCAGCTGTTCCTTGATCTGGTCGTGCGGGCTGCTGTACAGGTCGGACACGCGGGTGTGCACGTCGAGAATGGTCGAGACGGCGTTGAGGAAGTACTCGCGCGGGTTTTCCTCGTAATCGACGTAAGTGCGCGGCAGCTGGTTTTCTTCTTCGCGGGCGGTGCAGGTGACCTTGATCGCTTCCGGATTTTTTACCTTGTTGAGGCGGTAGATGCCCGCTTCCACCGGCACCCATTGCAGCAGGTGGGTGAGCCAGCGCGGGCTGATGGTTTCGAGCTGCGGTGCAGTTTTGGTGGCATTTGCTAATTGCCGTGCTGCGTTATCGCCAAGCGCCGTGGTACCGCCTACAGTTGCTGCCATTCGAGACTCCGATTCATAAGTTGAGAAAACGTGACTTGCATCAGTGTGCTTGCTGTCGCGCTGGCGCTCAACATGCTATAGCCATCAACTGCGGCCGGGACGGTCTGCCGCTTCGCTGCGGATGAGTAGGGCGGACGGCGTGAGCTTCAGCGCTGCCGCCAGTTTTTCCACCGTCACCAGCGAGGCGATCACGCTGCCGCGTTCGATCTCGCCGATGTAGGAGCGGTTCAGGTTGGAGTTCTCGGCCAGCCGTTCCTGCGACCAGCCGCGCGCCTTGCGCAGTTCGCGCACGCCCGCGCCAAAACTTTGCACCAGCATGCTGGGCACGCCGTCGGTGCCGGCGCCGGTGCTCATGCGGCACCGATGCCGTTGGCCAGCGCCCCCGTGCGCGACTCGGCCTGGGCGATGCGGCCGCCCGGCGGCACGTCGTGCGTGAGCCAGACATTGCCGCCGATGACGGCGCCCCGGCCCAGCGTGATGCGGCCGAGGATGGTGGCGCCGGCGTAGATCACCACGTCGTCTTCCACGATCGGATGGCGTGGCAAGCCTTTCTGCAGCTTGCCTTCGGCGTCCACCGGGAAGCGCTTGGCGCCCAGCGTGACGGCCTGGTACACCCGCACCCGCGCGCCGATCACGGCGGTTTCGCCGATCACCACGCCGGTACCGTGGTCGATGAAGAAGCCGGGGCCGATTTGCGCGCCCGGGTGGATGTCGATGCCGGTGGCGCCGTGCGCCAGTTCGGCGATGATGCGCGCCAGCAGCGGCAAGCCCGCGCCATACAGCTGGTGCGCCAGCCGGTAATGGATCATGGCCAGCACGCCCGGATAGCACAGCAGCACCTCGTCGACACTGCGCGCTGCGGGATCGCCCTGGAAGGCGGCCAGCACGTCGCTGTCGAGCAGCGCGCGGATGGCGGGCAGGGCGGCGGCAAACGCGCGCGTGGCGGCCAGCGCCTGGCCATCGAGGTCGAGCTGGCTGTCGCCGGGCGCCAGCTGTCCCAGGTAGGAGTTGTAGGCCAGCTCGCGCCGCACCTGCTTGAGCAGCGCGTGCAGGGCGCCGTCGAGCGCATGGGCGACGTGGAAGTCTTCGCTTTCCTGGCGCAGGTCGGAGGGGCCCAGGCGCATCGGGAACAGCACGCCTTTCAGGCTGTCGACGATGGCGCCCAGCGCTTCGCGCGACGGGAATTCGCGGTTGCCGGCTTCGCTGTTGCGGCGTTGCGTGTTGCGCCACTGGTGCCGGACCTCGTGCAGCGCGTGCACCACGCCAGTGATGTCGAAGGTACCCATGTGTTCTCCTTAGTCCTGGATCCATGGCAGCTGGTGGTAGCGCCAGCCGTCGGCCCGGCCGCGCTGTTGCTGCGCATCGATTTCGCCTTCGAAGCCTTCGAGCACATTGAACACGTTGGAGAAGCCGGCCTTGGTGGCGGCTTCGGCCGCCAGCACCGAGCGCTTGCCGCTGCGGCACAGCAGCAGGGCGACCGCGTTCTTGCCGCCGATTTTGCTTTCGAGTTCGCGCACGAAGCGCGGGTTGCGGGTGAGCGCGGTGCCGGTGGCCCAGGCCACGTGGCTGCTGCCGGCAACGTGGCCGACGAACTTGCGTTCTTCACCGGTGCGCACGTCGACCAGCAGCGCGCGGCCGCTGGAAAACAGCGCCCAGGCGATGGCGGGCGGCACGCCGCCGGCATACGGTAAACCGGACGATTCTGCGGCAGCCTTGATCGACGCGAGTTCTTCAGGCAGGGCAGTAGGGGGGACTTCAACTAACATGGCGGACCTCAGTGCATTGGTGGCGATAGACAGCAGTGAGGTCAATATACGGCGGGTGTTTATAAAGTAAAACGAATAAAAATAAGCGCGCTAAGATGGAAAAAGCATAAGCAGTGTGGCTCAGTTGGCCGGGGCGCGGCAGGCCGCATCCGATTCCCAGCGGCCCGCGCAGATGCGCGAACGACACAGCATGCCTTCCATCAGGCCCAGCTGCTTGCAGCGCCGCAGCAGGTCGCCGGTGCGGTCGCCGTCCTGGCGTTCGACGACATCGCGCGTGCGTTCGGGCGCCACGCTGGCAGGCTGGCCGGCGTGGGCCACCAGTGCGGTCAGCAAGGTGACGTCGGTGTCGGCGGGCCCGGGCCGCGCCTGCGCCATTTCCGGCCGAAACCGGGGGACCCCGGCTGTCTTGTCGCGCACGGTTTCGTCCGGGCCGGGCCGGAGTGTGTCAACCGTGCGCTGTGGCTGCCGCGCCAGTTGCGGCGCCGGCGGTGCGGTCGGCGCGACATGCGGGATAGGCGCGACATGCGCGGCATCGATGATGGCTGCCGCCTGCACCTGTGCCTGCGGTGCTGCCGGCACGCCTGCGGTGGACGAGGTGGAAGCGGCGGCAGCGGCGGCAGCGGCGGGGACCGCCGTGGCGGCGCTGCGGCGCTGGTTCTGGAAGGTGGCCGGCGTGATGCCGTCCTCGTGCATCAGCCAGGCAATGCCCAACATGGTCAGCAGCAGCACAATCAGGCCCACCGTCCAGCCGTCGATCTCCCACGCCCTGGCGGGACGGGCCTGGGCGCGCGCGCCGTGTTCCAGGTGCGCGAGCATGCGCCGGTGGCCGTCGGTCGCGCCCGGTGTTGCGGTGGGCGTGCCCATCAAGTCCGGCATCTGCTTCGAGGTATCCACATTTGTCTCCCGGGTTTGATCTGGTCTTTCATGCGCATTGCTGAGCGGCATACGATGAAGTGTTGCGGCCGCCTGCCAGTGTCCATCCGGCAGCGCGCCCCGGTCTTGATGGAGCGCACCATGTTTCTCTTTTCCCTGCTGCTGCTTTTTATCGTTGTGTGCGCGGGCGGCTGGCTGCTGCTGTTTCCGGTGGGCCGCGCACTGCTGGTGCAATCGGTGGCCGGCGTGGCCGGCCGCGCCGAAATGGTGGTGCGGCTGCGCGCCGCGCACGGTGCGCAGCAGGCCGGTGCGCTGGGACGCGATGCCCGGGGCGGCGTGGCTGCGGTGGGCCGGTTTTTGCGCCGCCGCTGGCCGCTGCTGGTGGCTGCCACCGTGCTGGTGACGGTGCCGCCGCTGCTGGCGCTGGTGCTCAGCAGCCCGACCATGCTGGCCGGCTTCGACAGCGACCAGCGCGTGACCAATGTGCAGGTGGCGCAGCTGTTGCAGGGCGAGCAGCTGGCGGCGCCCGCGCCATTGCCGCCGCTGGCGTTTACCACGGCCGAGGTCACGCTGGTGCGGCCCATGCTCGACAGCGCCAACCGCAACTGGCAACTGCTCGATGCGGACTTTGCACGCCGTCTGCTGGTCGTGTTCCGCATCATGAAGGAGCGCCACGGCTATGACATGGCGATCCTCGAAGGCTATCGCAGTCCGGAGCGGCAAAACGCGCTGGCAGCTGCCGGCCCTGCCGTCACCAATGCTCGGGCGTTCCAGAGTTATCACCAGTTCGGGCTGGCCGCCGACTGCGCATTCCTGCGCGACGGCAAGCTGGTGATTTCGGAAAAGGACCCGTGGGCGATGCGCGGCTACCAGCTGTATGGCGAGGTGGCGCAGTCGGTGGGACTGACCTGGGGCGGGCGCTGGAAGATGATGGATTTCGGCCATGCCGAATTGCGGGTGGCGGGGACAGTGCAGGGTACGGCGCGCAAATAAATTCCGCTTGGCTATTGTTGTTTTTACTCAAGATTTCTGGGCGGTCTTGGTGGCAACATTGATCGGTCCGCCTTCAGCTCAGGCGCCCATTTTGCCGCCCGCGACCATGATGCGACGATTCTGGACCTACATCTCCGATGCCCGCCGCCTGACGATCATCGGCCTGGCCGCGCTGGCGGCCTTGTTTTACCTGGGCGCCGAAGTGCTGGAACTGGCGCTGATCTGGGCCATTGCGGCCACCGCGCTGATGTTGCTGGTCGCTGGCGGCGTGTGGTGGTGGCGCCGCCGCCGCGCGCGCCGCGATGCCGGGCAGCTGGCGCAGGCGATCGTCGCCCCGGCGCCATCCGACAGCGTGCCGCGCGACCAGTCGGCCGACGAGGTCCGGGCGATCCGCGACGGGCTGCTCAAGGCCATCGACACCATCAAGGGTTCGCGGCTGGGCATCGTGTCGGGCACGCGCGCACTGTACGAGCTGCCGTGGTTCCAGGTTTTCGACAAGGGCGTAATGGACGATGCGGAAGGGCGCGAAATCGACTTTCGCAACACCATCATCATCGCCACGTCCAACGCCGGCTCGGCCGCCGTGATGCAGGCTTGCCTGAACCGGGAACAGCCGCCGACGGTGGACGAACTGGAAGCGCTGGTGCGTCCGCAACTGGTCAAGCATTTCAAGCCCGCTTTCCTCGGGCGCGTCAAAGTGGTGCCGTATTACCCGATTGCCGACGCGGTGCTGGCACAGATCATCGCACTGAAACTCCAGCGCATCGGCCAGCGCATCCGCCAGCAGCACGATGCCGAATTCGGTTACGACGAAGCGCTGGTGGAGGCGGTGCTGGCGCGCTGCACCGAGGTCGATTCCGGTGCGCGCAACGTGGACCATATCCTCAATGGCACGCTGCTGCCCGAGATTGCGCAGACGGTGCTGGAAAGGATGGCGCAGGGCGCGGCGATCGGCAAGATCAAGGTGAGCGCGAACCGTCAGGGCGTTTTCAAATACCAGGTCAAATAACGGAGGCCGTCCATGTTCAGCATCGCGCAATTGCTGTTGCCGATCAGCGCGGAGAGCGCGTGCGGCGACGATGTGTCGTTCAGCAGCGAAGTGGACGCCATCGCCCGCGCCCGCACCTACGACGACCCCACGCTGGACCAGGGCGAATGGGTGGCGGAGCTGAAGGAGGCCGACTGGCCGTTCGTGGCCAGCCGCTGCGCCGCCATGATCGCCTCGCACAGCAAGGACATGCGGCTGGGCGTGTGGCTGGCCGAAGCCCACGCCAAGACGCGTGGCTTGCGTGGTCTGGGCGACGGCTACGCGGTACTCGCCGGCCTGTGCGACCATTACTGGGACGGCCTGTATCCGCTGGCCGACGATGGCGATTACGACCAGCGCATCGGCAACCTGTTCTGGCTCCTGAATCGCACGCCGTCGCTGGTGCGCGACATGGTGTTCGATGGCGGCGCGGCGCCGCAGGAAGACGCCCGGTACTGCCTGGCGATGCTGGACGACCTCGAACGCGTGACCGATCTGCGGCTGGGAGCCGACGGCCCGGGGTTTGCCGCTGCCCGCGCCGCGTTGCAGGCGCTGGTACACGGCGGACCGGTCGCGTCGGCCGACCTGGCGCCGGGCGCCGCCGACAGCGCAGCGGTGTCCGGTGTGGCGCTCGGGGCACAGCCGCACAGCCGCGCCCAGGCCTTGCTGCAACTGCGTCTGGTAGCCGAATTTTTCCGCCGCACCGAGCCGCACAGCCCGGTTGCCTACCTGGCCGACAAGGCCGCCAGCTGGGGCGACATGCCATTGCACGTGTGGCTGCGCGCCGTGATCAAGGACCCGGGCGCCGTCGCCGGGGTGGAAGAACTGCTGGGGTCAACCGGCAGTAGTGACTGAGCGTAGTGGCGGCGTTGCTGCATTGCAATGCCGAATGTTTCTTTTTGACCTATAACATTTTGGCGAACGGTGCTAGCATGGACTCGACTGTCTCTTGTTAGGAGTCCACGATGAAGAATTTGAAAATCGGCACGCGTCTCGGCTTCGGGTTTGCGTTGATACTGGTCCTGCTCACGGTGATGACGATCATCGGCATCCTGCGCCTGAGCAGCGCCAGTGCGCTCACCGATCACATGATCGACGTGAAGATCCGCGACCAGCGCCAGATCGCCGAATGGACCAAGATCGTGGAAGTGAACGCCGCCCGCACCATGGGGGCGTGGATGGTGGCCGATCCGGCCGACCAGAAGATGATCGAAGCGCTGATGACCAAGTCGTCAAGCCGCGCCACCGAAATCCAGGACAAGATCGGCGCGAGCATCGAGGAGGCCGAGCTGCGGCCGCTGTTCCAGACAGTGCTCGATACCCGCAAGGCATATACCGCTTCGCGCAAGGCCGTATTCACCGCCAAGGCGGCCGGCGACCTGGCGCGCGGCAAGCAGCTGTTCGAAGGGCAGATGGCGCAGGACCGCACGGCCTACCTGGCCGCGCTGGGGGCGTTCGCGGACAGGCAGGGCGCGCTGCTCGACGCCACCGCCGTCACCATCCGGCAGCAGTACACCAGCGGGCGCACCTTGCTGGTGCTGCTGGGCCTTGCTGCCATGGTGCTTGGCGTGACCGCCGCCTGGTGGATCACGCGCACCATCACTCAACCGATCAACGCTGCGCTGCGGGTGGCGGAAACCGTGTCGTCGGGAGATTTGACCAGCGACATCCAGGTGCACAGCAGCGACGAGACGGGTCAGCTGATGAACGCCCTCAAGGTAATGAATTCGAACCTGGTGGGCATCGTGGGCCAGGTGCGCAGCGGCACCGAGCTGATTGCCTCGGCCTCCACCGAAATCGCCGCCGGCAACCAGGACCTGTCGTCGCGCACCGAGCAGCAAGCCAGCTCGCTGGAGGAAACCGCGTCGTCGATGGAGGAGCTGACATCGACCGTCAAGTTCAACGCCGAGAATGCACGACAGGCCAACGAGCTGGCAATCAACGCGTCGCAAATCGCCAGCCGTGGCGGCTCGGTGGTGGGCGAAGTGGTGGACACCATGGGGTCGATCAACGACTCGTCGCGCAAGATCGTCGAAATCATTGCGGTCATCGACGGCATCGCGTTCCAGACCAATATCCTGGCGCTGAATGCGGCCGTGGAGGCGGCGCGCGCCGGCGAGCAGGGGCGCGGTTTTGCGGTGGTGGCGACCGAGGTGCGCAACCTGGCGCAGCGCTCGGCGGCGGCGGCCAAGGACATCAAGGGCTTGATCGACGACTCGGTGCAGAAAGTGGCGCTGGGGTCGGAACTGGTGGACAAGGCCGGCCAGACCATGGCGGAAATTGTCACCAGCATCGGCCGCGTCACGCAAATCATGACGCAAATTAGCAACGCCAGCGACGAACAAAGCCAGGGCATCGCCCAGGTCAACGATGCCATCACGCAGATGGACCAGGTGACGCAGCAAAACGCCGCACTGGTCGAGCAGGCGGCAGCGGCGGCCGAATCGATGCAGGAGCAGTCGGCCAAGCTGGCCGACGTGGTGAGCGTGTTCAAGCTCGCTGGCGGGCTGGCGCCAACCCCTGCACCCGTCGTGCGCAAGCCGGCGCCGGCGCGCCCGGCGCTGACGAAGCGGGTACCCGCCAGGGTGGCGTCATCCGCGCCCGCACCGGTACCTGTGCCGACTGCGGCAACGCGCAAGACTGCGGCCACGTCGGATGCCGATGGCTGGGAAGAGTTCTGATCCCCACGTCAAACGGGTCGGGCAGGGGCTTCGGTACAATGACGGCCCATGACCGATCTTACCGATAACACGCCACCTCCTGCTCGACAGCGATGCGCCGTGTGTTTGCGCCCCCAGCGCACCTGCATCTGCCGCTGGGTGACCGCGCTGCCGAGCCAGGTGGACGTGCTGGTGCTTCAGCATCCGATGGAAGTGACCAACGCCAAGGGCAGCGCGCGGCTGCTGCATTTGTCGCTACCCGGTAGCCGGCTGGAAGTGGGCGAGGCGTTCGAGCCTGACCGCTTGCTGGCGCTGCTGTCCGGCGATCGCCACAACGTGCTGCTATATCCCGACACGGAGGAGGAAAAATCGCTGGGACTGGCGTCGCCCGCGCCGTTCGATCCGGCATGGCGCGATACGCCGCAGCGCCTGCGACTGGTGGTACTGGACGGAACGTGGCGGAAAAGCCGCAAGATGCTGTATCTGAATCCCCTGCTGCAGGCGCTGCCCCGGTTGCCACTGCGCGCTACGCCGCCGTCGCATTACCTGATCCGCAAGGCGCATCTCCCGGACCAGCTGTCCACGCTGGAGGCGACTGTGTACGCGCTGGCACAACTGGAGCACGATTGCGCGCGCTATACGCCGCTGATCGAAGCGTTCGACGGTTTTGTCGCGCAGCAGGCGGGCTACGTGCCGGGGTAAGCCTCAGGCCAGCAGCTTCAGGCCCGGCGGCAGCGCTTCGCCCAGCATGCGTTTTTCGTCGGCCTGGTCCAGCTGCACCACGTCGCGCACCATGGCGCTCCAGTTGGCCGGCGCACCGGTTGCCGACAGCCGGCGCACGATGTCGGCGCGCAGCGCATCGTCGATGTCGCGGGTGCGGTCGCCGGTCATGCGCGCCAGGTGCGCGGCGGCAAAGCCGGCCGGCTCCACTTTTTTCCAGTCCAGCGTGAGGATGTCGGCCAGCCATTGCGCCACCGTGGCAGCATCGACCACGTCGTGCGCGCTGCCGTGGAACGGCTGGCGCGCGCCCACCCGGGACAGGCCCCACAGGAAGCGCGCCTGTGTCGCTTCCGCCTTGCCGGCGTTGGCGGCGCCGGCGCGGGTCTGGTTGGCGGCCGCTTTGACTGCAGCCCTGGTGGCCGCTTGCAGGCGGCCCAGCATCCATGCGCCGATTTCCGCCTTGTAGGCGCCGGGAATGCGTTCCAGCGACGCGCCCAGGCGCAGCATGTCTTCCTCTGTGCCGTCCACCAGCGTGTGCGGACGGCGCCCGCGCTCCTGGGCATCGGCCTGCACGTTGAAGGCGAAATCGTCCAGCGCGCGCAGTTGCGCTTCCACCGACAGACCGCCGGCCACGCGGCGCCACAAGGTCCACCATTCGGCGCGCACCTGGCTGTCCTGGTGATGCTGGGCGCCGCCCGGATACAGCGCCCACAATTGTTCGATGCGCCATTCGTCGAGCGGGTGGCCAAAGCCGGGGCGCAGGCAGTAACCGGCCAGGTTGAGCCACGCGCGTTCGTGTTCGGTCGAGCGGCGGCGGCCCCTGGCGCGTTCTAGCAGGGCGTCGAACAGGCGGCGCAGCACGGGCGTGCGCCAGCTTTCGCGGCTGCCCAGCAAGTGTTCGAGCTGCGCCCGCAGCTGTTTGACTTCTTTGATTTCCACCTGCAACGCGCGGCTGCCGAAGATGCGGTCGATTTTTTCTAGCGCGGCGGGCAGGCCGGGGGGCATTGCCGCGTCCAGACCCGCATCGTCGACGCCCGTCGCGAGGTCGTCGGCTTCGGCCACGGCGGCGTCGCCCCGCAGCTGGAATTCCAGTTGCCAGCGCTGGGCGTCGTCGGTGGCCACGCAGTGCACTTCCAGCGTGCCCACTTCGCTCAGTGTGGCAGCGAGACGCACCGGCAGTTCCTTGCGCGCGGCAGCCGCGCTGCTGTCGCGCAGCACGGTGGCAATCGGCGGCAGTTGCACGTAGTCGTCCGGTGTCAGGTCTACCAGTTCGCCCGCCTGCGGCGTCACCGCTTCCGAGGTCGAGGACGCGATGTGGAAGCGCACGGGGCGCCCGAGCCGCAGCGCAAACGTGCGGTCGGTGAGCACGATTTCTTGGTTCTCGGCGCTGCCGCGCGGCAGCAGGCAGATGGCGCGCCGTGGCCTGTCGGCGCGCGGTTCGTCATCCAGCAGCAGGAAGTAGCTGCGCGGCGAGCCGCCGCCGATGGTCGGCGCAGCGCCTTGCTGGCCCAGGGCGTAGGCCACACCGCCGCGCGCCACGGCTACATCCGGGTTATCGTTGTGCAGCACGCGCAGCGGCGCGCCGCGCCATTGCGCCAGCACTTCTGCCAGTCGCCGGCCCAGCGCAGCGGCGCGGAATACGCCGCCGTTGAGCAGCAGCGTGTCCGGCACGGGGATAGCGGGATCGTCGGGCGCCAGGCCCAGCGCCGCGCGCGCGGCCGGCGCATGCTGGCGCAGGAAGCCGGCCAGGTGGCGCGTGATGGCGGCGTCGCTGGCGTAGGGTAGGCCGAATTCGATGATGGCGCCACGGCCGCGTTGCGCCGGCTCCCGTTCGGCATTGAGTGGGAAAAAACCATCTACCACCAGCTGCGCCACTTCGTCGCGCGTGAGCGTGGCCGAGCGCGAGCCGCCGATCAGTTTCGAGCCGGAGCCGAGCAGGGTGACGGTGGTGCTGTCCGGCGCATCGGCCGCCAGCAATTGTTCCTTGGCGGCGCGACAGCGCTCCGTCAACTGCGCCAGGCGGCCGGCCGACAGCCGCGCCGCTGGTTGCATACCTGCGGCGGACAGGCGCGACTCCACCAGGTGCGCCAGCGCCAGGTCCATATTGTCGCCGCCCAGGATCAGGTGGTTGCCCACGCCGATGCGGTCGATCTGCGGCGATCCATTGACGTGCGCCACCTCGTGCGCCACCTGGATCAGACTGAAGTCGGTGGTGCCGCCGCCCACGTCGCACACCAGTGCCAGCCGGGTTTCCGCCAGGTCGGCGGCCAGGCTGGCGCGATGGCGGTGCAGCCAGTCGTAGAACGCCGCTTGCGGCTCTTCCAGCAGCCGCAGCGACGGCAAGTCGGCCAGTTGCGCCGCTTGCAGCGTGAGCGCGCGCGCGCCTTCGTCGAACGATGCGGGTATGGTCAGCACCAGTTGCTGCCGTTCGAGCGGGTGGGAAGGAAAACGGCTGTTCCAGGCGGCGCGCACGTGCGCCAGGTACGAAGCGCTGGCCGCTACCGGAGAAATACGGGGCACGGCATCGGCGCCGGATGTCTCGGCGCCCCACGGCAGGATGGCGGCCGTGCGGTCCACGCCGGGATGCGAGAGCCAGCTCTTGGCGCTGACCACCAGCCGTCCCGGCACCTGGGCGCCCAGCTGGCGCGCCAGGCGGCCGACCACGACTTGGGCCAGTCCTGCCACGTCGGTTTGCAGCCACGGCAGTTGCAGGTCGCCGGCCGCCAGTTCGCCGTCGGCCGGATGGTAGCGCGCCGACGGCAGCAGCGCGGCAGCGCCAATCTCGCCGGGCGCCACCAGCTGCTCGATGTCGAACAGTTCGATGGTGGACGCCCCCGGCGCCGCGTAAGCTAGCACCGTATTGGTGGTGCCCAGGTCGATGCTGACGAGGTATTGGCCCATGTGGATGATCGCTCAGGCGGAGCCGGTGCGCACGTCGAACTCCACTTTCCAGCGCTGGCCGTCGTTGGCCACCGCTTGCAGTTCAAGCGTGCCCGATTCGGTGGCCATCGCGTGCAGGCGCACCTGCACCACGTCGCCGGACTGGCGGCCTTCGGGCGACAGCGTGGCCTGGATTTCGTTCAGTTCCAGCAGTTCTTCAGCGCCCCAGAAGTCGAGCAGGTCGCCGATCTGGTCTTGCCGGCGCACCGAGGAACCGAAGAAGCGGAACTGCACCGGCTCGCCCACCACCAGGCCGAATTCCTGGTTCGGCAGTTCGATTTCGCTGCCTTCCTCCATGCCGAAGGGCGCCACGCACAGCGCTTGAATGGGCGGCTCCATCCCGGGAATGGCCGGCATCGACGATTCGATCGCCACATAGTACGACCGCGCCGTGCCGCCGCGTATGCGCACGCCGGTGCCGCGCCGCACGTAGCTGTAATACGCCGCGCCGCGCGCCACCGCCAGATCGAGGTCGGCGCCGCCCAGCATGCGCGCCGGTTCGGCGCCTTCCAGGTACAGCCAGTCGTTGATGGTGCTCATCACGCGCTGGGCCAGCAGCTCCGACTTGAACACGCCGCCGTTGAACAGCACCGCCGTCGGATGCAGGAACGTCGCATCGGCGTTGTGCGCGCCAGCGTAGCCTTGCAGCTCGCTGGTGGCGCCCAGCTGGCGCGCCAGGAATGCTGCCAGGTGCCGCGTGACGCCGGCGTCCTGCGCATACGGCAGGCCCAGTTGCGTGAGGCCGGCGCGCTGGCGCACGGCCGGACGGGCTGACGCTTCCACGGTCGGGAAGAAGCCGTCGAGGATGAAGGTGGTCACTTCGGCGCGCGTGAGCTCCGTGCGGATCGAGCCGCCGATCAGTTTCGAGCCGCGGCTGGGCACCACGATGGGCCAGGTGTCGATGGTGGCATCGGCCAGCAGCTTTTCCTTGGCGGTGCGGCAGCCGTAGGTGAGGGCGCGCATTTGCCAGGCATCGAGCTGGGTATTGTTGGCGGCCAGCTTGCGGGCCACCAGGTGCGCCAGTGCCAGGTCCATATTGTCGCCGCCCAGCAGGATATGGTCGCCCACGGCGATACGGTGCGGTTCCAGCACGCCGTCCTTTTCCAGCACGGCGATCAGCGAAAAGTCGCTGGTGCCGCCGCCCACGTCCACCACCAGGATGATGTCGCCCGGTTTGACGTCCTTGCGCCAGCGGCCTTCGCTGCCCTGGATCCAGCTGTACAACGCCGCTTGCGGCTCTTCCAGCAGCGTGAGGTTCTGGTAGCCGGCGGCGCGCGCCGCTTCGGCCGTCAGCTCGCGCGCGCCCGGATCGAACGACGCGGGAATGGTGACGGTGACTGCCTGCTCGTTGAACGGCGCTTCGGGGTGGGCCTGTTCCCATGCCTGGCGCAGGTGCGACAGGTAGCGGGTGGACGCTTCCAGAGGCGAGACGCGTACGACTTCTTCCGGCGCGTCGGCCGGCAGCAGGGCGGAACGGCGGTCCACCCCGGGGTGGCTCAGCCAGCTCTTGGCGCTCGACACCAGGCGGATCGGGGTGGTGGCGCCACGGCTGCGCGCCATTTCACCGGCCACGCCGGTTTGCTCGGCGTCGGACTGCTGCCATGGCAGCTTGTTGTCGCCGGGCGCCAGTTCGTCGGCGTGCGGCAGGTACAGGAACGACGGCAGCAGCGCCAGGTCTTCGACCGTGCCCGGTGCGGTCAGCTGGGGAATGGCCAGCACGCCGTGGTCGGTGTTCTCGCCGTCGCTCGACTGCAGGTTGACGTACGAGAGGGCGCTGTGGGTAGTGCCGAGGTCGATGCCGATGGCGTAACGGGGATCGCTCACAGTTCCACCTCCGCCGGCGCCAGGATGGCGGCGTCGTGCGCTGCGGCCAGTTTCGGCAGGCGCACGTCAGTCGAGCGCCAGCCGCGATGGCTGAGCGTGCCACGGAACGGCGCCTTGCCGACCACGTTGCCGGTCAGGCGCACGGCGGCGGCATCGAAACCTTCTTCGAGCACCACGCGGCTGCCTTCGGCCTCCGCACGCACGGCTTCGATGGTGAAGTGTTCGCGCAGCACCTTGCTGCAACCCTCGTGCACCACGCGCGCGGCCGCGCCGATGTCGGCGTCGGAGTAGGCGGCCAGGTTTTCCTGGGTGAAGTCGATCAGGCGTGCCTCGCGCTGGAGCAGGCTCAGCAATTGCAGGGCCGCGTCGGGCGTGGCCACGCGCAGCGCCGGTGCCGGCGTGGGCACCATGACCGGCGTCGGCACGGGCACCGGCGTTGGCACCGGAACGGGCGTGGGGACCGGCACTGGCGTCGGTACTGGCACCGGCGTTGGTACTGGAACCGGTGTGGGCACCGACACCGGCGTGGGCGCGACGCCGATACGGCTCAGCTGGGCGGCGTATTCAGCGTCGGAAATGGCGCGGAAAAAGGCACCGATGGCAATCGAAATGCGGCTGAAGAAAGACGGCAGCGGTTGGTTTGGTGTGTTCATCAATGCTCGCGTAGAGTGCCGACGCGCTGCCAGGGGCGGCGTTCCGGCGTGATATCAGTTGAAATCGGGTTGAAATCGGGTTGGAATCGCGCAAGGCGCGCAGAGGTCTGGCCTCCGGAACTGCGCATGATACCAGTTCGTGCCGGGGCGCCAAAGCCGGTAGCCGCACTCGGCCCATTATTCGCTTGATATGGTCCGGTCCACGGCATAGAATACTGTTTATATATACAGTATTAAAGCCTGATGAAGGCTCCAGCAAAGACCACCATGTCCCATGATGAAAACAACCAGTCGCACGTGATGCTGCCGCCCCCGTCGCTCAAGGCGCAAAAGGGCCGTGGTGCGGTCTCCAATCTGCAGGGCCGGTTTGAAGTCAATGCCCGCGAAACGTACGACGACGGCTGGGCGCGCGAGGAAGAGGAGGAGTCCCCATGGAAAACCCAGGTCACGGAAGAAGTCTGCAAGTCCATCCTGAGCCGCAATGCCTCGCCGGACTTGCCATTCGGTGTCTCGCTCAATCCGTATCGTGGCTGCGAGCATGGCTGCATTTATTGTTTTGCCCGCCCCACGCACAGTTACCTGGGGCTGTCGCCGGGCATGGACTTCGAAAGCAAGATCATCGCCAAGGTCAACGCGCCCGACATGCTGCGCCGCGAACTGGCCAAGGCCGGTTACGAGCCGCAGCCCATTGCGCTCGGCGTCAACACCGACGCCTACCAGCCGTGCGAGCGCGACCGCAAACTCACGCGCCGCGTGCTCGAAGTGCTGCAGGAGTGCCACCATCCGGTCGGGTTGATCACCAAGTCGTCGCTGATCGAGCGCGACATCGACATCCTGGCGCCGATGGCGGCGCAGCGCCTGGCCGGCGTGGCCATCACGCTCACTACGCTCGACCCCGCCATTGCGCGCACGCTGGAGCCGCGCGCGGCGGCGCCCGCCCGCCGCCTGCGCACCATCCGCACGCTCACCGACGCCGGCATCCCCGTGGCCGTGAGCGTCGCACCGATCATCCCGTTCGTGACCGAACCGGACATCGAGCGCCTGCTGGCGGCGGTGAAGGAGGCGGGCGCCGTGTCGGCACACTACACGGTGCTGCGGTTGCCGTGGGAAGTGGCGCCGCTGTTTCACCAGTGGTTGCAGGCGCACTTTCCCGACCGCGCCCAGCGCGTGATGAATCGCGTGCGTGACATGCGCGGCGGCAAAGACTACGACAGCACGTTCGGCGCGCGCATGAAGGGCGAGGGCGTGTGGGCCGACTTGATCCGGCAGCGCTTCCAGGTCGCCACCGAGCGGCTCGATCTGACGGGCAAGGGCAGCCGCTTTCACACCATGGATACGTCGCAATTTACCCGCCCGCTGGTGGTGCCGCCGCTTGGCGCGCGTGCGCGCATCGCCAGCAACGGCCAGCTCGATCTGTTTTGATTTATCCGGGCGTGGCAGTGTTGGTGAGCTCGGCCAGGTGCCGCTCGATCTCGAACACGTGCCAGTCGTCCCGGCCCATGGCGCGCAGCGCGCCGGCCAGGTGGTTCAGGTAATCGCTGTTGGGACCGCTGGGGCCGGCGGAGCGGGCGATGTGGTGGGCAATGTCGCGTTCCGGCGCAGCGCCAATGAATGCCTCGTTGTCGGGCGTGGCGATGTACACCAGGCCGACAATATCGTCGCCGTCCTCAAAACTGATCGGTGTGGCCAGGCGCAGGTAGCCGTTTTTTTCGCGGTGGTCGAGGTGGGCGAACACCTCGGGCGTGATCAGGTAGGCCATGCCGTGGCAGATGGCGCCCGGTTCTTCGATCAGGGTCACCACCCGGCCCGGCGCCTGCGGCGTGCCGCGATGGTCGTGCGAGCCTTGCCAGAAACGCCGGGTCCAGTTGGCGATGCTGGCCGGACGCCGTTGCAGGTACGGAAAATCCGCCTTGTAAATCAGCGAACCGTAGCCGAACAGCCATACGCTGTGGTGGCCGTCGAACTGGTCCATTTTCTGGTTGATGGCGATGGTGTCTGCTGTCATGTCGGTGCTGCGAATGCGATGCGATGCGGTGGTGTCGTCCGGTTCAGGCCAGGTTGGTTTGCCTGATAAAGTCCGCGCTGCGCGCGATCCGCAATTGTCGCACACCGATGGCTGCAAAAGCTGCTGTCAGCTGCTCTTCGTAATTGCGCGCCAGCCCGGCCTGCACCGGGTCGTCGGTGTTGCAGCCTGACGTCACCAGCACTACCTGCACCTCTGCCATGCAATCGTTCTCGCGGGCGTCGTGCAAATGCAGCAGGCGGTCGAGCCACACTTTCAGCGACGACGGCGCAAAATAATTGTGCATTGGTGCGCCCACCACCACCACATCGGCGTCGATGAACTCCTGCAGCAGCGAAGCGCTGAGCATGACCTCGGCGCGCAGGTCGGGATGCATGGGAATGGCCGCATTCCACTGGCGGCTCAAGACCTGCAACAGCGGGCCGCTCACGTGCGACAGCGGCGCGGCCACCAGGTCGCGGCAGATCAGGCGGGCCGCTGGATAAGCGGCCATCAGTTCGGCCACGGCGGTGGCGGTGTGCAGGCGCGACTGCGACTGGTCGCCGAGTGCGCAAGTATCGATATGCAGGATATTCATGCCGGCAGGATATACAGGCGCTTGTCAGTGTGTCATCGGTTTAAATGTAAATATTCTTTACAGCATGGACACTTGCCATGGGTGCGCAGCGACGAATTGCGTGAGGAACGCGACAAAGCTTTCAGCTGCCGGGGACAGGGCGCGGGCAGTGCGGGTGTACACGAAAAAGCGCCGCGTCAGAGGGGGCGCCTGTAGCTGCCGCATCTGCAGGCCGTACAGCGCCACCATTTTTTCCGCGTACGGCAGGCACACCGTGATGCCCAGGTTGGCGTGCACCATGGCCAGCGCAGTGGTCATGAAGGTCACTTCGTTGTGCGGCTTGAGCGACAGGTCGCGGAACGAAGTGTGCATATCGCGCAACAGCCGCTCGGTAAATTGCCCTTGCAGCGCGATGAACGGGTAGCGGTCGACGTCGCCCCAGGTCACGTGTTCGCGCTGCTGCAACTCATGGCCTTCAGGAAACACGACGACAAACGGCATCTCGAACAGCGGCGCGGCGTCGATGTCGGCCGTGGTGTCGCGGTCGGGCCCGATGCCGAAATCGACTTCACCGCTGAACACGCGGGCCGACACCTGTTCCACCGGGCTGTCGGCCAGCCGCACCTGGATCTCCGGATGCAGCGCCCGGTAGGCGGCAATTGCCTCGGGCAGCAAGGTGCACGACAACATCTGTGGCGCGGCTACCCGCACCATGCCCTGCTTGAGCGCCTTGCGGCTGGCGATGTCGGCCATGGTGCGGTCCAGGTCCTGCAACATCTTCTCGAACAGCGGTGTCAGTTCGCGCCCCAGTTCCGACAGTTGCGCCTTGCGCGTGGTGCGCTCGACCACGCGCAGGCCCAGCAATTGCTCGAGCTCCTTGATCTGGCCGCTCAAGGCGGACTGGGTCAGGTGCAGGTGTTCGGCTGCCAGGGTAAAACTGCCGGTCTTGGCAAATGCCACCAGCGCGCGCATGTGACGCAAACTTGGATTCATAAGGAAATATGATAAATCTGGTTAAAAATCTCGTTTGCATGATATCTGGGATTGGCGTCTAATCCCATGAAAAACCAGATGTCCATACGTCGGAGACCAAACATGAAAATCAAGCAAATCCACCACGTGGCGTACCGCTGCCGCGATGCCAAGCAAACCGTGGACTGGTACGTCAAACATTTGAATATGGATTTCGTGCTGGCCATTGCCGAGAACGAAGTGCCATCGACCAAGGCGCCGGACCCGTATATGCACGTGTTCCTCGATGCCGGCCACGGCAATGTGCTGGCGTTTTTCGAACTGCCCACCCAGCCGCCGATGGACCGCGACCACAACACGCCAGCCTGGGTCCAGCACCTGGCCATGGAAGTCGACAGCATGGAGCAGTTGCTGGCCACCAAGGAACACTTGCAGGCAGCGGGCATCGACGTGATCGGCCCCGTCAACCACACCTTGTTCCAGTCGATCTATTTCTTCGACCCCAATGGCCACCGGCTGGAGCTGGCCGTCAATACGGCCACGCCCGACATGCTGGGCCGGCTCGACGCCGTCAAGTGGGACATGCTCGAAGAATGGTCGCGCACCCGCAAGGCGCCCAAGCACGCCGCCTGGATGCACACCCACGGAAATGAACAATGAAGCTCGCCACCCTCAAGGACGGCAGCCGGGACGGCCGTCTGGTTGTCGTCAGCCGCGACCTCGCGCACTACCAGGCGGTACCGAAGATTGCCGCCACCTTGCAGCATGCGCTCGATCAGTGGGACCTGGTGGCGCCGCGCCTGCAAGCTGTGTACGCCACGCTGAACAACGGCGAGGCCATCGACGCAAAGCCGTTCGACCAGTCTGCCTGCCATTCGCCGCTGCCGCGCGCCTACCAGTGGGCCGACGGTTCCGCCTACATCAACCACGTTGAACTGGTACGCAAGGCGCGCAACGCCGAGGTGCCAGCCTCGTTCTATACCGACCCGCTGATGTACCAGGGCGGTTCCGACAGCTTTATCGGCCCACGCGATCCCATCTATGCGCTGTCCGCCGACTGGGGCATCGATCTCGAGGCGGAAGTGGCGGTAATCACCGGCGACGTGCCGATGGGCGTGAATGTCGAGGCCGCCGCCGACGCGATCCGGCTGGTGATGCTGGTCAACGATGTGTCGCTGCGCAACCTGATTCCGAACGAACTGGCCAAGGGGTTCGGCTTTTTCCAGTCGAAAGCAGCCAGCGCCTTTTCGCCGGTGGCGGTCACGCCCGACGAACTGGCGCACAACTGGCGCGACAGCAAGCTGCACCTGCCGCTGCTGGTCGAGCTGAACGGTGCGCCGTTCGGCCAGCCCAACGCGGGCGAGGACATGACCTTCAATTTCGCCCAGCTGGTGGCGCACGCGGCCGCCACGCGCGAGCTGGCGGCCGGCACCATCATCGGATCCGGTACCGTGTCCAACAAGCAGGGCAACTTGCACGGTTCGAGTATTGCCAACGGCGGCGTCGGTTATTGCTGCCTGGCCGAAGTGCGCATGTACGAAACCATCGAAACCGGCAAGCCGCAAACGGCCTATCTGCAATTTGGCGACCGCGTACGGATTGCCATGCAGGACAGCCAGGGCGCCAGCATCTTTGGCGCCATCGAGCAAACCGTCGTGCATTACGGCGACAAGCCATGAAGCTCTACACGTATTTCCGCAGCTCGGCCGCCTACCGGGTGCGCATTGCGCTCGAACTCAAGGGCCTCGGCTACGAGGCGCTGCCGGTGCACCTGCTGCGCGACGGTGGCGAGCAACTGCAGGCGGCCTACCGCGCCATCAACCCGGCCGGCCTGGTGCCGGCGCTTGACGATGGCGGCGCTATCGTTACCCAGTCGCTGGCCATCCTCGAGTATCTCGATGAAACGCGGCCGCAAGCGCCACTGCTGCCGGCCGATCCCGCCGGACGCGCCCGCGTGCGCGCGCTGGCGCTGACGGTGGCGGCCGACACGCATCCGCTGGGCAACCTGCGGGTGCTGAAATACATCAAGGGCGAGCTGGCACAAACCGAAGAAGCCAAGCTGGCCTGGCAGCAGCACTGGCTGCGCACCGGCATGGAAACGCTGGAAGCATTGCTGACCAGCGATACCCGCACTGGCGATTTTTGTCATGGCAACCAGCCGACGATGGCCGATTGCTGCCTGGCGCCGCAAGTATTTTCGGCCCAGCGCTTCGGTGTCGACCTGGCGCCGTACCCGGTCATCGCGCGCATCCACGCCCACTGCGCGGCGCTGCCCGCGTTCCAGCGCGCCCATCCATCGCAACAGGCCGATGCGGAGTAGGGCCGGTTAATTCGTTGAAGCGACCCCGTCTGTGAGATCAGGCACATACCGCAGGGGTGTGGCATGACACGATGCGGTTTTACCCGAACCGTTCAGGCCTGAAATGACGACTATGCCGCGTATCGAACGCGCGCCAGCCGTAGTGGATGCAGCCACGCTGGCGCTGCTGGGCGAATTGCAGCAAGATTCGTTCAATTATTTTTTAACCGAGGCCAACCCTCAAAACGGACTGATCCGCGACAAGAGCGCCGGCGACGGCTGGCCTGCCAGCATTGCCGCCGTGGGCATGGCGCTGACCTGCTATCCGATTGGCGTCGAGCGCGGCTGGCTGCCACGTGCCGATGCCATTGCCCGCACGCTGACCACCTTGCGCTTTCTCGCCACCAGCGAGCAAAGCGACTCACCGACCGCCACCGGCTACAAGGGCTTCTATTACCACTTTATCGACATGGCAACGGGCGCGCGCGTGCGTGACTGCGAACTGTCGAGCATAGACACGGCGCTGCTGATTGCCGGCGTGCTGGTCGCGGTGGAGTACTTTACCGGCGACGATCCCCAAGAGCAGGAAATCCGCGCACTGGGCGACGTGCTGTACCGCCGTGTGGACTGGCAGTGGATGCGCCGTCGCAAGCGCTTGCTGTGCCATGGCTGGAAGCCGGGCAAAGGTTTTTTGCGCTGGCACTGGGAAGGCTACGACGAGGCGCTGATTTTATATGTGCTGGCGCTCGGCTCGCCCACGTATCCGATCGAGCGCGACAGTTACGATGCCTGGGCTGCCAGCTACGAGTGGAAGACCGTGTACGACATCGAATACCTGTACGCGGGGCCGCTGTTCATCCACCAGATGTCGCACGTGTGGCTCGATATGCGCGACATCCGCGACGACGTGATGCGCGCCCGTAACCTCGACTATTTCGAAAACAGCCGACGCGCCACGCTGGTCCAGCAACGCTACGCGATCGAAAACCCGCTGGGCTTTCCCGAGTACGACGCGCTGCACTGGGGGCTTTCCGCCAGCGACGGTCCAGGTCCCGGGACGCGCAAAATCGGCGGCGTGCAGCGCAAGTTTTACGATTACATGGCGCGCGCCGTGCCATACGGTCCCGACGATGGCACCTTGGCGCCGTGGGCGGTGGTGGCGTCGCTGCCGTTCGCGCCGGACATCGTCCTGCCCACGATCAAGCATTACCAAAGCCTGGACTTGCACGAACCGCGCAGCTACGGCTACCAGCCGGCGTTTTCCACCGTGTTCCACCAGCAGCGCGGCGGCTGTGCGCACTGGGTGTCGCCGTACCATTTTGGTGTGGACAAGGGGCCGGCCATCATCATGGTGGACAATTTCCTCAATGATGTTGTCTGGCGCTTGATGCGCGGCAATCGTTATATCCGTGCGGGCTTGCAACAGGCGGGCTTCGAGGGAGGCTGGCTGGCGCAGAAATGATCAGTTTCTAAACAGAAAAGTTCTTGGCGAATAGCAAGCGCGTTACAATCTCACCTTTGTCCGCCCGCTGTTCACCGATGACCATCCCCACTCCGATACTTGCCGCGCTCGATGGCGCCGATGCTTCCTGGCGCCCGCTATTGATCGAGGGCCTGACCGCCATCATGCGGGCCACGCCCGATTACCTGCCGCAACTGGCGGTCGACCAGTACCTGCCGACCGATGGCCGGCTGTTTGCCGCATTCGCGCTGCCGCTGGACCAAGTGCGCTACGTGCTGGTGGGCGAGGGCCCGTATCCGCGCGAGGCGAGCGCCACCGGCGTGTGCTTCATGGACGGCGCCGTGGGCAGTTTATGGTCGAGCGAAGAGGGCGGGGGCCTGTCGAAAGCCGTGAACAAGGCGACGTCGCTGCGCAACTTCATGAAGATGCTGCTGGTGGCCGATGGCCAGTTGCAACTGGAGAATACGGCGGGCGATGCCATGGCAGCGGTCTCGGCACTGGCCCGCAGCGGCGCCGGCAGCCACATCCAGACCCTGGACGATATGCAGCGCAAGCTGACCGCGCAGGGTTTCTTGTTGCTCAACGCGTCGCTGGTGTTCCGCAGCCACGTCGCGCCGGTAAAAGACGCCAAGGCGTGGTTGCCGTTCTTCGAAACGGTGATGGCCGGCCTGGCCGCGCAGGCACGCACCACGCCCACCATGATTTTATGGGGCAAGATTGCCGAGTTGCTGAAAAAATTGCCAGTAATGAAAGCGTTTCCGCAGATTGTCGCGGAGCACCCGTATAACCTCAGTTTTATTGCCAATCAAGACATGCACGCGCTGTTCGGTCCGATGCAACTATTGAATGGCAAGCAAGGGTAAGGGTTCGAAGGGCGACCGGCAAACTTTGTTAAAGTTTGGTATACTTGACTAATTCGATCAACTACTCAGGCTAAAGCCAGGGCCAGCTGGGTCGATATTTTAACCGAACCGAGGTAGTGATGCGTCTGACCACTAAAGGCCGTTTTGCTGTAACTGCAATGATCGACTTGGCGTTGCGCCAAGGCAAAGGTCCGGTCACGCTGTCGGGTATCAGTCAGCGCCAGGCCATTTCGCTGTCCTACCTGGAGCAGTTGTTCGGCAAGTTGCGGCGCCACGAAATCGTCGAATCGATCCGTGGTCCCGGTGGCGGTTACAGCCTGGCGCGCCGCGCCGACAAGGTCACTGTCGCCGACATCATCATTGCCGTCGACGAACCGCTCGATGCCACGCAGTGCGGCGGCAAGGAAAATTGCCATGGTGCCGATGCGGCCAGTGGCGTGCGTTGCATGACCCACGAACTGTGGGCCACGTTGAACGAAAAGATGGTTGATTACCTCGATTCCGTATCGTTGCAGGATCTGGTCGATCAACAGAAGCAAAAGCATGCCGACCAAAACGTGGTGGTCATGCACCGCAGTGAAAACCAGGCCGCGTTGGGTTGAGCGATTGCTTGCCAGGCTAAAAACAAAAGATGAACGGAGTTACCAGATGAATGCCCCAGAAAAAAATCTCGCCGCCGTAAAGTTCCAGACCGCGCCGCATTTTCCTATCTATATGGATTATTCGGCCACCACGCCGATCGACCCGCGCGTGGCCGACGCCATGATTCCTTACCTGCGCGAGCAGTTCGGCAATCCGGCATCGCGCAGCCACATGTACGGCTGGACCGCCGAGAAGGCCGTGGAAGAGGCGCGTGCGCATGTCGCCGCCCTGGTCAATGCCGATCCGCGCGAAATCATCTGGACCTCCGGCGCCACCGAGTCGAACAACCTGGCCATCAAGGGCGCAGCGCAGTTCTACAAAACCAAGGGCAAGCACATCATCACGGTAAAAACCGAGCACAAAGCCGTGCTCGACACCGTGCGCGAACTGGAACGCCAGGGCTTCGAAGCCACGTACCTGGAACCGCAAGACAACGGACTGATCACCATCGAGCAGCTGACCGCCGCCATCCGTCCCGACACCATCCTGATCTCGGTCATGCTGGTCAATAACGAGATCGGCGTGATCCAGCCTATCGACGAAATCGGCGCGCTGTGCCGCTCGAAAGGCATCATCTTCCACTGCGACGCGGCGCAAGCCACGGGCAAAGTCGTGATCGACCTGCAAAAAACCAAGGTCGACCTGATGACCTTTACCGCGCACAAAACCTACGGCCCGAAAGGCGTGGGCGCGCTGTACGTCTGCCGCAAGCCACGCGTGCGCATCGAAGCGCAAATGCACGGCGGCGGTCACGAGCGCGGCCTGCGTTCGGGCACCTTGCCGACGCACCAGATCGTGGGCATGGGCGAAGCATTCCGCCTGGCCAAAGTGGAAATGGACACGGAAATCGCCCGCATCAAGGCGCTGCGCGATCGGCTGGCCAATGGCCTGCAGGAAATCGAAGAAACCTATATCAACGGCGACATGGAACACCGCGTGCCGCACAACCTCAACGTCAGCTTCAACTACGTCGAGGGCGAGTCGCTGATCATGGCTGTGAAAGATCTGGCAGTGTCGTCGGGTTCGGCCTGTACGTCGGCCAGCCTGGAGCCATCGTACGTGCTGCGCGCGCTGGGCCGCAGCGACGAGCTGGCCCACAGCTCGATCCGCTTTACCATCGGCCGCTTCACGACCGAGGAAGACATCGACTTCGCTATCGAGCTGATGAAGTCCAAAGTGGGCAAATTGCGTGAACTGTCGCCGCTGTGGGACATGTTCAAGGAAGGGATCGATATCAGCTCGATCCAGTGGGCCGCGCACTAATCCGCGCCGCGTCGTTCGAATTCATTTAAAAGATACAGGAGCAACAAAATGGCTTACTCGGAAAAAGTGCTGGACCACTACGAAAATCCACGCAACGTCGGCGCGTTCGACAAGGGCGATGACAGCATCGGCACCGGCATGGTGGGCGCGCCCGCCTGCGGCGACGTGATGAAACTGCAAATCAAGGTCGGCGCCGATGGCCTGATCGAAGATGCAAAATTCAAGACGTACGGCTGCGGTTCGGCCATCGCCTCGAGCTCGCTGGTTACCGAATGGGTCAAGGGCAAAACCCTGGACCAGGCACTGGCCATCAAGAACACGCAAATCGCCGAAGAACTGGCGCTGCCACCGGTAAAAATTCACTGCTCGATTCTGGCGGAAGATGCGATCAAAGCGGCTGTCCAGGATTATCAGGCTAAGCATCCCGTTACGGCCTAACGTCAAGCAACAAGCGTCCCCACGGGGACGCCACGGAGAAACACCATGGCAATTACCCTGACCGAAAAAGCAGCCAAGCATATCAACCGCTACATCGAACGCCGCGGCAAGGGCGTCGGGCTGCGGTTTGGCGTGCGCACCACCGGCTGCTCTGGCCTGGCGTACAAGCTCGAGTATGTTGACGAAGTGGCCGACGAGGACAGCGTGTTCGAGTCGCACGGCGTGAAAGTCTTTGTCGATCCGAAAA
>Ga0308164_10001158_pt1 | contig 33033 bp, 26 predicted proteins | sample PhyTR2_FD_201031 | JGI IMG/M metagenome (GOLD analysis project Ga0308164, IMG submission 201031) | Phyllosphere microbial communities from UC Gill Tract Community Farm, Albany, California, United States - DLSLT.R2 | ecosystem: Host-associated > Plants > Phyllosphere > Unclassified | place: USA... | reverse complement strand
GAGCGAAGTACGGCGAAACAGCGTTTTCATAAATTCTCCTGGTCGTTAAGGATTATTGCAATGCAATGCCGTCAGCTACCCAGTGCTGGGGGGCAACCTGCCGATATCGGGTTTTAGTGACCGTTTCACCCACCTTACGCAACGGCGAGGGGATTTCGCTGTCATCGAAAATACGGGGCTGACGGTTTTCGGGATCCGCTACCGGCACGGAGGCCAGCAGTCGTTGGGTATAGGGGTGTTGCGGCTGATTAAATACCGACTGGCGCGGTCCAAGCTCCACAATCTGGCCGAGGTACATCACCGCGACGCGATTAGCAATACGCTCGACGACCGCCATATCGTGAGAGATGAAAATCCATGCCACGCCCGTTTGCTGCTGCAGGTCCATCATCAGATTGACCACCTGCGCCTGAATCGAGACATCAAGGGCCGATACCGCTTCATCAGCAATAATCACTTTCGGTTTCAGCGCCATGGCGCGGGCAATAGCAATACGCTGACGCTGACCGCCAGAAAATTCGTGCGGATAACGACGCGCGTGCTCTGGCAGGAGACCGACGCTCTTCAGCAGCGCATCGATCTGTGGGGAAGCCTGTTCAAGCGAAGAGACCATGCCATGTAACAGCAACGGCTCGGCAATGGTGAAACCCACTGTCAGGCGGGGATTCAGTGACGCATAGGGATCCTGAAACACCATCTGAATTTCACGGCGGAGCGGCTGGAATTCTGCCTCTTTCAGGTCAGAAATTTCCTTTCCTTCAAAGTGAATACTTTCAGCTTCACTGTTGATGAGGCGCATCAGCGCCCGTCCGGTTGTCGATTTGCCGCAGCCGCTTTCACCCACGATGGCCAGGGTCTCACCTGGCCACAGACTGAAATCAATCTGCTCAACCGCATGCACATGATGCGTCAGGCTCGATAAGATGCCGCTGCGAATCGGGTAATAGACTTTTAATCCGCGCACATCCAGCAGCGGCGCAACGTCATAGCGAGCGGTATGCTGTTCGCCTTGCACAGTCTCGCGGGCACCGGGCAGAGGAAAGCGTTGCGGCCATGTGTGTTCCCGCATATCACCGAGTTTTGGTACTGCCGCCAGTAACGCTTTGGTATACGCATGCTGCGGGGCGGCAAAAATCTCAGACACGGTTCCCTGCTCTACCACTTCGCCACGCAGCATGACCACCACGCGATCGGCGATTTCCGCTACCACGCCCATATCATGAGTAATAAACAGCACCGCCATTTGTTTCTCACGCTGCAGCTCACGCAGAATATGGAGAATGCGCGCCTGCACGGTGACATCCAGCGCTGTGGTAGGCTCGTCAGCAATCAGGAGTTGTGGGTCACAGGCAAGGGCCTGCGCAATCATCACACGCTGCCGCATGCCGCCTGACAGCGAGTGAGGATAGCTTTTCATGACGCGATCCACATCGGCGATACGCACCTGGCGCAGCAATTCACGCACCCGCGTATGGGCCTGCTTTCTGTCGCACTGCTGATGATCGCGTAACGCCTCGGTAAGTTGATCATCAATGCGCAGCACCGGATTCAGCGAGGTCATGGGCTCCTGAAAGATCATCGCCATTTCACGGCCACGCAACGTGCGGCGCTGAGCATCATCCAGCTTTTCTAACGCATGCATTTTTCCGCTGCGGTCGCGGAACTGCATGCTGCCGCCATCGACACGTCCGTTGTTTGCCAGCAAGCCCATCACAGCCAGCGACGTGACAGATTTACCTGAGCCGCTTTCACCCACGACGGCGACGATTTCACCTGGATGAATGGCAAAACTGATGCCTTTGAGTGCCTGATTCTCACCGCTGCGTCCATGAAACGAGACGCTGAGATCCTGAATCGCCAGCACGGGAGAGGCAGAGGCAGCGCGGGTTGCAGGGGAAGTACGTTGTGTGTCCGTCATCGTCGCCTCACAGAGTTATAGCCAGATACGGCCTTGGGAGTAGCTCAGGAAAGGAGAACTGTCGGCGGCTAGCCAGATGGGGCCATCCAGATCGACGAACTCAGCGTTAACCGCGACGGGCAATGCGGCCTCCATAGCCAGTGACGAGCCCAGCATGCAACCGACCATAATGCGCATATTGAGCGTCCGCGCTTCATCCACCATCGCCAGCGCTTCAGTCAGGCCACCGCACTTATCAAGCTTGATATTGATCATCTCGTAGCGATCGCGTAGTCCGGCAATATCCGCCCGCGTATGGCAACTCTCATCGGCACAGACCGGTATGGGATGTTTGAAACGTAACAGGTCATGGTCCTGTCCGGCGGGAAGGGGTTGCTCCACCATCGCGATGTTGAAGGCCTTCAGTGCCACCAGCAGGCTTTCCAGTTCCAGACCCGACCAGGCTTCATTGGCATCGATAATGAGCGTGGCATGCGGTGCCGCCGCGCGAATCGCCGCCACTTTTTCCAGAATCGCATTACGGTCGAGCTTAATTTTGAGCAGGAGGGCGCCACGTGATACAGCATCCGCCGCCGCCTGAGCCATACATTCCTGCGTATCGAGGCTAAGGGTTTCTGCCGTAATGACCGACTCTGGCTGAGAGCAGGTGCTCTTTTGCCACAGCGTTTGATTAGCCCGTGCGGCATCAAGTCGCCATAGTGCACAGTCCAGCACGTTGCGCGCTGAACCGGCGGGTAAGCGGTGTTGCAGATCATGATGGCTGAGGCCCGACTCAATGTCAGTGCGTACCGCTCCGAGCATGGCCTTAACGCTATCCGGCGTCTCATCGTAACGCGCCGTCGGGGTGCATTCGCCCTGCCCGATGAATCCCTCCTGCTCCAGCGTGACACGGATGACCGTCACGGCGGTACGGGTACCGCGTGCGATAGCAAAGGGTCGCGCCAGCGGCAGCTCCACCACATCAATCTGCAACTTTCTCATTTCAGCCACGCTCCTGAAGCAGTGCGGCGATCTCATCAATACCAAAACGCACCGGATCCGTTGCCGGTAAACCAAACTCAGCGCTGATTTCGGCGCAATAAGCGAGCGCCTCTTCTTCGCTGTAATTGGAGGTATTGATAGCAAAGCCAGCCAGCTGAACGGACTCACTGGTCACCTGCGCGGCATGCAGATTGGCTTCAACGCACGCCTGCAGGCTGACCATGGGCTGGTGTGGCAAATGACGCATGTGGGGTCGTCCCATTTCATGGCACATAACCAGCCAGTGTGGTTGCGCACCGTGCATCAGCCCCATACTCACGCCCGCATAAGAGGGATGAAACAGTGAGCCCTGGCCTTCAACGATGTCCCAGTGGTCCTCGTCATTCGCCGGTGAAAGCGCTTCTGCTGCACCGGCAATAAAATCAGCGATGACCGCATCGACAGCGATGCCCTCCCCTGCGACCAGAATGCCGGTCTGCCCCGTGGCACGAAAATCAGCTTTCAGGCCGCGCGCACGCATCGCCGCTTCCAGCGCCAGTGAGGTGTACATCTTGCCCACTGAGCAGTCTGTACCCACGGTCAGTATCCGCTTACCTGAACGCTTCTTACCGCTGCCCACACTGAGCGCTGGACGCATATGACGCAGGTCAAAAAGCTCAACGCCAGAAGCCTGTGCAAGCGTCACCAGTTCCGGTTCATCCACCAGTCGGTGGTGCAGACCACTGGCCACATTCATGCCTGCTTTGATGGCACTTTTGATCGTTTCCAGCCAGTGTTCTGGCAGATAGCCCCCGGCATTGGCAGTGCCAAGCACCAGCGTTTTTGCGCCGCGCGCTTTGGCGCCGGGAATATCCAGTTCATCCAGACCCAGACTGACCGTGCAGCCCGGCAGTTTAATTTCGCCAACGCACTGCTCCGGCCGCCAGATATGAATACCGCGCGCCGTTTTTGCCGCAAGGGGATCGGTAACATCGCCAAGAAAGAGTAAATAGGGTTGTGGGATTAGCATGTTGTCTCTCGTTTCAGCCAAAAGATCAGGTTCTGAAACCACTATTTCATGCGTTCTGAAAGGTGACGAATGCTTGTTTAGCAGGAGGGTATAACGGCAGGTTATAGCCAGAGGTAATAGTGATGATGGATGGGTTTTTCAGGGGGATTGGGACAGGGGATGGAGTAAAAGAAGGAGTGGGTCATAGGAAAAAGATCGTGTTGAGAGAAAAATAGAAGAGAGTCGCGGAATGGGTATTCCGCGATAACAGCACTACAGACCAGCATGGGTTATTTCATGCGACGCTGCCGGGCGACGCTGGCGAGGCGTTGTGTCCGGCAGTAAATGGCAAACAGGATGAAAGCCTGCCCATTAAGTATCCAGCGCGCACCCACCAAAGCCGCGAGTGCCAGAATCAGCCACAGGCCCGAGTGACTACCCATAACTACGCTGTAGCTCAAGAGTAAAACGGTCGATATAAGCAACATCGCACAGACGTAAGCCAGCCCCGCCACACCGGCTGTATGGCCTCGCGCAAGCAGGTAACTGGCCGTGAGTATCGCGCCAATAACGACGATTGAGGGAACAAAAAAACTCAACGCATGTACCTGTGGACTGAGCGGAGGTAGAGCGTGCAGAAACGTCAGCAAATCAAATGCAAATGCAATCAGCAACAGCATCAGCACTATCGCAACCGGGAAGCCGTTTTGCCGGGGAAGCGCCTCAGAAGGCTGTTTAAAATAACGTTCAAGCTCTGTAGTGGAACGGGCAAGTATCGAATTATCCTGCCGTGCGATTACCTGATCTATTTCGCGACCATGTTGCAGTAGTTCAGTGATATTTGGCCCGACAAGCCATGATAGAAATTGCATTAAAATACCGCCAGTGATTGAATTGTTCCCACAATATAGCGCCCGGAGCGCGGCACATTACCTGGAGCAGCAATGATACCACTGACAGCACTGCCTGCCACAGCCGCTGCGCTCGTAACGACCTGCGCGAGTTGCTTAACAAGTTCTTTTTGCACCGACTCTACAGGGAAACGCTTTGGATAAAGTCCTGCACGGATGGCGGCTTTAAGCTCTTTATTACTTATACCAGGGTTTTGTGCCTTAATGATTAATTCAGTAAGGCGAGCCCGGTCCTGCCTTGGATAGTTCCGGAGCCACTCCGTTGCTTTTAAAGAAGAGACTGATTTCATCGCTCGCCATGTTGCCAGGGCTTCTTTTAACGCACCGCCCACACTGGCTAGTGAAATAAGGTCAAAGGACGTTGAAGTGGCAACGTACCAATCCTGAGAGTCCAGCCACGCTACGTTTTCACCACCGTTTTCGACGAGATCATAAACCCGGTAAATACCATTGACACATTGCACGCCTGTTGCGGCAGCGCCAGCATAACCAATAGCAACAAGCACGCCGCTACTGCCAGCGGTTATAGGCGTTGCTGAAGCGCCGATAACCGCTACGCCAGCGGTGATAATCATTGCACCACAAGAAAGCACGGTCGAGGCAATCTCCGTTCCCATTGAGGTTACGCTTACTGCTTCACTAAGTGACTTGCCCGTATTAGACGCTGTTGCTTGCTTAGGCGTTTTGGTCACAATCAGATGTGTAACGATACCACTTTGACCATTAGGATGACGCTGGCCAGGCCGAACAAGATAACGCTGTGCGCCATCCGCATAGATGATGCCAGCCTGATAAAACTCCCGAGTACAATCCATTGCTGCACCCAGCGCTTTGAAATCAAAATCAGGTGCCCCATAACCGGTCATCCTGGCGATGTCATAACCCGGTAAGTTATTCTCGGGATTCATTCCTGGCAGGTTCATTTTATCTCCTTATAGGCTCAATGATAAAAGAGAGTTGTTAAGACAATGGAATTATAAATGAAAAACCATGATAATTACCGCATCAGGATTACATATCAATAAGAAGGTAATATAGTAACAAGTTTACCGTTTTTGATTGCACAAAAAATAGTTATTCCATTCATCAATTTTGGCTCAAAACACTCAATAGAGGACTTGCATTTCATATGAAAAACAATCTTTTAAAAAATCACCCTCTGAATATGGCAATAAAGCACCCACTATAAAGCGAAGTATAATTCAAGACTTACTTGAATTAATTCAAGCCTCATTGCCAAACATTAAATAACTGTTTCCAGATTTCCATCTCTTCATCTGTAGGAAGACTATAATCACCCGTAACTTTACGATAATTCATGAAGCAAACGTCAATGGTCCGTATTGGAACTGTTTTATTCTTCCGGCTCCCATCAATGATAAATTTCATCTCCTCGCAACATGCTTCACTTTTAATCATCCTCTGGAAGAATTCCTCAAGAAAATCTAAAACTTCATTGTAGGAAAATAAATTCATCACTCTCTACCAAATAAAACATCAGCATTACCGAATTCTATTTCCTTTAATCAGCATTTATCTGTTGAATGTTTCCAGCACCATATTCTGGGTGCTCTTTGCTGAATAGTTCAAGAGGGGTTACGTCTTTATCAACAAACACTTGTGGATGACGCACTTGTGGCATGCCGTTTCCTAAAGTTGTAACGTATCGAATTCACCTCTACGGCTGGTATCACTTCATGATTTATCTAAAGGACTAAAATAAATCACTCACCATTGCTATTTACTTATATTTTTTACAGAAGGAATGATACTTAAGCATTTTAAAAATTTTCAACAATCAAAATTGAGGCCGTCCCCGCCCTTCTCTGGATTGGGTAGCAATAATAACTTCATAAGCATCACTTTCACTTTTTTGAGCCTTCATTGCTTCATCAAAAGTTATTTTTGATTCTTTTTCAAACGTAGCCACGGTACCATCATCATATCGAATATAGTAACCATCATTTTTCTTTAATATATCGACACCATAACCTGTAAAAATCAAATCACTTTTAGTAAATCTCATAGGAATACACTTAAACATCGGTTAAAAAATTGTATCACTAAGAGGCACTTGATCAATAAAGTCTATAATCACCCTGCCGGATTTTTTCTACCATATAAATAATGCTCATCAACTCATGCATTCCTCAAAATGACATCATATATCCAGGAGGTGCGAGTAAGTAATTTCTTATTGGTCACATCTCTGAACTACCGAAATTCAATCCCAGCAAAGGCTCTAAAATTGACTCATCATCGAAATAATTTTGAGGATAACTGCCATTATGTTACTATTTTTCAGGTTTTATACATTACATTAATTATTACAGCCCTACATCTTAGCGCATAGAAACTGTAGTTAACTTCGCCCACCAGCGCAAATATTCCAATAAGGGTGAAATGTAGGCTAAACTGGGCAAGCAATAATAGATTTATATCGAATTATTGCCAGCAATCTAAAAGATCTCTCCAAAGATTTTTTTCTTCTTCCATAGTGGCTACGTTATAGTCATTATATTTCTTTACATATTCTAAAAAAAGTATCTGCATGGGTCTGATAGTTACAGTTTTTTGTCTTCTAGACCCCTCGATCAACTCCCTCAACTCACGTAAATAAATCTCATCTTTAACCCTTAATGTAAAATATTCATTAAGATAGTCTAAAACTTCATTATAAGAATTAAGGTTCATTTTTGCCCTCTGGAAGAATTTTAATCTCATCAAATATTACTGTTTTTTTGTCAGCAATAAGTTGTTGAACCCCACCCTTTCCATATTCTGGGTAAGCTTCGGTAAATGGTTCAAGAGGAGCCCCCTCTTTATTACCAAACATTCTAGGAACTTTAGCCTGAGGTATACCATTTTCGTAAAGTTGTAAGGTATCAAACGTGCCTCTCAATCTGCCATCACTCCATGAAACATCTAAAGGGTTGTTCGGATCAAGACCTTTAATTTGGAAAGCATCACGAGTAGCGCTTCCACTTTCGAATTTTTTGAAACCAAAATAGGTAATTGGCGCAGATTTAGTGTTAAGGGTTGATTCTAAAAATCTGTCTGGTGTCCCATCATCATTTAAATACCTCATGTACCGATAACCTGTTGAAGGCATTGTCGCACTTGGCCCTGCAGGCCCAACATAGAAATCCGGTTTATCCTTATTTCCACTACTACACCTACTCAGCCCCCATGGATCCACCCATCCCAGCGCGTTCGGTGCATACTGGTAAAGGTTGATCCCGCCCGCCAGCCCTATCGGGTCCTGCTGGGTAAACCGTCCGCTGTCCGGGTCATAATAACGAAACAGATTGTAGTGCAGTCCGGTTTCCCGGTCCAGGTACTGGCCCTGCATACGCAGGTTCTGCTCCACCACAGGAACACGCTGGCTGGACTCGCGCAGCAGTTTGCCCCACGGGCTGTTGATACCTTCCCAGGTTTTTTGCCCTTCACCGTCAGTCAGCAGCTCCGGCATTCCGTTGGCCGCATTATGGAACCAGTAAATCTCCGGGCTTTCCACACCATCAATACGCGCCAGCGGCTCATAGCTCTGGCTGTCGCTGTAAACGTAGGTCAGCGGAATGCCGTCGTGGATTTCCTGCAGCAGGCGGTAGCCTTCCCACACAAAGCGCGTCGTGACGGCGTTCCCCGACGGTCTTCCCTGCAACAGCTGCTGGCTGGTTTTACTGATGCGGCGCCCAAGCGGATCGTAGCGGAAACTCACCTTAGTGCGCGGCTTATTGCGGTCCCGCGGCTCGCTGATCACATCCGTCAGGCGATGCTCCCCATCATAGCGATAACGCCAGCGGGTATGGCCGTCATCTTTCTCAGTGGTACGGCCATGAATATCGTACTGCCAGCGGATACCGTTCAGTTCTGTGACACGGTTATGCATGACATGGGCGGCACTATGGCGATCCAGCGGGTTGCCTGCGCCATCCCAACGCCACTGTTCATTACCCGGCTGCGCACCGTCCTGTGACAACAGCCGGCCGGCGTTATCGTAGTTCCATAATGTCTGGCTGAACGCATTATCGTCGCGCTCTTCACGAATCAGGTTGTTGCCGTAATCGAAGTCGCGCCGGCGGGACCAGACGCGCGGTGCAGGTCGCTGTGAGTCACCCTTAAACACGTCACGGCGGCGCAGTCTGCCTAAGCGATCATACTCACTGCGCATGGTCAGGCCGCCCTGCGTCCGGCTCAGCTCCCGATGCAGCGTGTCACGGGTAAATTCCGTAACCGGCAGGTTGTCTAATGCAATGCTCAGCAGATGCCCGCTACCGTAATAAAGCTGCTTCAGGTTGCGGCCATCCGGCAGCGTCAGGGCAGTACAGTTACCCAGCGCGTCATACTCCCACGCCAGTTCGCCCTGCTCCCCCTGCTCAGCAACGATGCGGCCCAGCGCATCATACTTAAAGGTAATCTCCTGCTCGGCCTGCTGGCTCCACTCGGTGTCAGACAGCGGCAGATGCTGCGACACTTTACTCAGTTGTCCCCCACCGCTGTAGTGATAGCGCGTCTGGCCTTCCGGCGTGGTCCGCGCCAGCAGTTGCCCCGCACGGCTCCAGTGATAGCGATGGGTAATGGACTGAGGATGCCCGGCGGCAAAGGTGCGTAATACCGTGCGGCCCGCCGCATCATAGTCATATCGCGTGGCAACACCATCCAGCCCGACCTGGGCCAGCAACAGAGAATCTGCGCCCCACTCGAACTGATACTGCTCGCCGTTCTCGTTTTGCAGCGCCGTCAACCGGCCACGGCTGTCCCAGCTTCGCTGAACCGTCTCACCCTGCGCATTACGGTTGGCGATCAATCGCCCGACATTGTCGTAACGGAATTCACTGCGCTTGCCATCAGCCGATTCATAGGCCAGCGGCAGTCCGTTTTCACTCCAGTGCAACCGCTCTTCCCATCCTTCTGCACGTTCCAGCTGAAGAGGACGGCCTGCTGCATCATAGTGATAACGGGTTTCTTCACCATCCGGCGCGATGACACAGCTGAGCCAGCCCAGGGGATGATAACGGTAGCGCGTGGTCAGCCCTGAACAGTCGGTTTCACGGATAACCTGGCCGGCATCATTAAACTCACGGCGGTAGCTATTACCTGCTGCGTCAGTCTCTTCGACAACCAGTCCGAACTCATCCCGCTGATACAGCGTGCTTTGCCCGAGCGCATCAACAACGCGTTCAAGGCCGTGATGGGGATCGTAATAGTATTTCGTTGTGGAACCGTCTGCTCCGGCAACAACCGTGGGCAGCGAACGGTGTGACAGCCATTGCACCGCCAGCACACCACCGTCAGCATCCTTCTCTTCAACACGGTTGCCCAGATCGTCATAGGTGAAGCTCACCGCGTTGCCCAGCGGATCGATGCGACGCGTCAGGAGTTCGTTTTCATCCCACTCATAACGCCACTTCTCGCCGCGCTCGTCGATAAAACAGGTGATGAGGCCCGCGGCATTCCAGTGGTGTTCGCGCTGCTGACCGTCATAGGTCGACACGCGCGTGATGCCCGCCTCAAGATCGTAATGCATGTGGCAGCCATCACCGCTGTTGGTGCGGTTTTCTACAACGCGCCAGTGATCCAGCTTCTGCCAGCGATATTCACTCTCCAGCCCGCCCGGCAGTTGGTGCCAGACCATTAACCCTTCGTCGTTGTAACGGAAGCGTCGTGAGACAACGCCTGCGGCATCAGTAACGCTGGCAAGCTGGCCCCGATCATTGTAGGTCCAGCGCGTGAGAGGCCAGTGCTGATCGCCATCAAAATGGCTGGCTGATGTCGGACGCCGCGCGTGCTGTTTGTTGTCGTAGTGCAGCGTGACGTCAATTGCCAGCGGCGCATCATGGATACGTACCAGGCGGGCCTGTTCATCCCAGCCCATCTCCAGCGCATTACCGTACTCGTCGCTCAGTGAAGTTAGCCGCAGTACCTGAGGATCAGCGGCCGTGCGTCTGTAAAGACGCCATACCGCACCGTCGTCATCGGCAATGGCGATATCGCCAGACTCGTTGCGCCGTACCATCAGCCCTTCGCTGATGCTGTAGAGCACCTCTTTGTCACCGGGAACGTCAAAGCTCAGCTCGCGCCCGTTGTCATCAAACCAGGTCGCCCGATTCCCTTCCAGCGTCAGGTAGCTGTCAAATACCGTGGCCCAGCCCTGACCAAACAGGCCAGCGCGCTGGGTCAGGCTGTTATAGCTGCGCTGAAAACTGAGCGGGAAACGTCCGGGGAGGGAAAAATCACGCTCGGCATCATCATTAAGGACTTTGACGCCGGTCGCCGCATGAACCGGAAACAGCGACGAGAAGGCCGCATTGATAGCCATGTCCGCCGCCATACCGCCCACGGCACCGGCCAGCGCGCAGGGCATGTTTTTGATGATCTGACTGGGGCGACCACGGATGAGGGAAAGGCCGATCATCATCACAGCCAGGCCTGGCACCTTGCCGCTTTTTATCTCTCGTACCGTAACGGTTTCACCACCAATGATGACATTGGGGGAAACATCGTCGCTCACGGTGGCGTCACAGGTGGTTTTATCCTTTGCGCGCACTGCAGGCTGGCCATTGATAAAGACGCTTTTCGATCCCTGAGCCAGATATTGCGGTGCGCTGTGTTTTTCACAGGCCACTTTGTCCTGCTCCAGCGGAGAGGTGCCCGCATCGGCGGAGGCTACCGTGGGCTGCCACATTGCACTGCCAAACTGGCCGACCGCAGAGAGCAACATGCCGCCATAGTCGGCGAAGCTCTGCGGCGATTGTGGTTCCGGTGGCGGTGTCTCGCCGGGCGTGAGCATCCCGGCCGCGCGTGCGGCTAAAAGACCATTAACGTAGACATTCTCTGACCCACTGGATATCACACCGGCTGGAGAAGGAGGGAATATCATGTTTCCCAGCCCATCGGCCGCTTTGCTGATCTCTTGTGACACACCAACGGCATTGGCCAGTACACCACCCAGAATACCGCTGAGAAGGCAACTGTTACCCACGGCTGCTACACTCGCCGCTGCCGCCCCTGTGCCCAGCAGGGGCGCTGCCGAGACGATAGCAGCACCCACTGCGGCACCAATGACGGCATAGGCCGCACCTTCAGCCACAATGCTTGTGATATCAGCGAAAATGCTGGAGTGAATGATCTCGTCGCCCACGCGGGCAGCAGGGTTATCCATAGGTTATGCTTTCCGTGGATTGTTCAGACTCAGGCTTTGTTTAAATGCACTCCAGCGCTGTCCATCCTCTTCATTGAATGGACGCATGGCTGAGAGCGTAAAAATCATTAAGATGTTCGAGTCAGGCACCTGTGTAGCCAGCTGTTTCTGCCACACTGCCTGCCCGTTACGGTCAAATACGGTTTCAACTTCTACCGCGTGTAATGTGTTATCCACACCTGCCATCAAACGTACAAATTCAGTTTGCTGGATATGGCCCATCTGACTCCGCAATGTGTCCCACTGACGCTGGAACTCTTTTTCCGCATCACTGCCCTCAGAAATAACACCACGGCTCACAACCCATGCCAGCCCACTGGCTTCATCGCGGAGAATATTCATGGTGGTGTCCTGCCAGGCAGCAGGAAAAAGCGCAAAGGCGCCCTCATTGAATTGGTAATGCATATTGGGTATCCGTTTTATTAATTGTTTGTGGCGGGTGGAATAAGGCTATGGTATTCACCATCAACGTTATCGGCATTAGTGAGTATCTGTGTATTATCACGCGCAACTTTAATGTCGAAAAGTCGATGCGTAATATCAGGATCGCCACCGCAACTGGCGTCGTGATTATCTTCACGAACCGTAATAACAAAGAAACTTTCATCACTGCTGTCGTCAAGATCGTATCGCAGGCATTTCTCATCGAGGGTGGTCAGTTGCCAGGTATGAATTGCTTCGGTTGCAGCGCTGATAGCCTGGTCAGCGCTGATTTCGCTTTGCTCTGCCCCCATGTCTGTTTTCAACATGATGCAACTGACCTTTCCCTGGTCAATCTGAAACATCAACTGTTTCCCGCCAGACGGGTAGACAAGCCAGTGCTGATTATCACTGTTATCTTCTTTTCCGGGTCCATAGGCTTGCTGAACCTGTTCCAGGCTATCGCCTACCTTTATATTTCGGGACGTCGGCACATTGGCATTTTCCAGTAGGATCTCAGCCAGAACCGTGTGGCTGGCATCTCCCACCGCCGCCGCGCTGAACAACTCAAAGCCGTCATAGCTATGCTGGAAGTAGTTGTACTGCTGGTTATTGATAGCCACTTCTCCGGCCAGAACTGAACTCAGAGCCTTACCAGCCCGTACGAAGCTTTCATTGCTCCATGTGTCTCCGGGAGTGAAAGCATAATCGTTTAGCAGAACGGAAAAATCGCCCTCGTTAAGGGCAGGAACAGACGATTCCGTGCTGGATTCGGCCCTGGCAATGCAGGATAAAACCATGAAAACAGACACAAATATAAGGCTGGTGAAAAAACGATTTACAATCATTGTGTTTTTATCGGAGTAAAGGCATAAGGGCCTCAAATATGAGGCAATGGATTCAACATCACGTTCTTTTACTCATCGGCAGTAATAATAATTTTATTCAGGCAATCAGGGTTTTTGGCAGAAAATGAAAACGTGATGACCTGTCCATTAATATCTGGGGATGATGTATAGCTGGTCACTTCGTTTTCAGACTGCCCCCGAGGATAATCGGTTAACTTAACACTCTGATAGTGCTTTTTGACATCATCGAGCGAGAGGCATTTCCCATGAGGAATAAAGCTAAGGAAAGGGGGCATGCCATCAGATGTTTTACTTAAACGCAATTCAATATCCGTAATCTCCGAAGCATCTTGTAGTTTTACAGGATTAGCTTGATAGAAATTAATGTACTCATTTTGACTTTTTAATGTAAACGCCAGTGGTACGTGATGAATACGTTCCACAGATAGATTCTTTATGGAGGTACTCATTTTTGTAACAAAACCCCATATATCTTCTTTTTGCATCTTCGCTTCCACTATTCCGCTTAACATGAAACCAGCCATTAATAAAATAAATACCTTACTTTGTCGGATAATTTTTATCATACCAGCCCCCATAGTAATCTTCGTAAAGTTGATTGGTAGTTGAGGTTTTTTCACCTTTACCGAATATACGACCAATCTGCGTCCTGGCTTCGCTTTCGCTTATGTCACCTTTACTCAGGGAATCATAGATTCCGTTGTACCCTTTCTGATTTGCTGAATTGCCAGCTATACCAATATCTCTGCCCTGATTTGCAATAATTTCGCGCTGTACGCGAATATTGTTAAGTGTTGCTGCCCCTTCATCACTAAGTGCACTATTCAGGTAGGCTTCACGTGTGGTTACATTGATATCAGGCTTATACAATGCATGTCCACTCTCATGTGACAGTGACTGCACCACTTTTGCGGCATCGTTCATATGACTTTTATCAACAGTAATAATCCGGCTCTGACGATCGGCAAACGTACCTTTACCTGCAGCCCCTTCCTTAAAAACCCAGCCGCGCTTTTTGAGGGTCGTGATGTCCTGTTTCATGGTCGGTGATTTCTCAACCATATTGTCTACATCTGCGCCAAAGCCACTAAAAGAAGGACCCTGAGTATTCGTAGCTAAGCCGGCATTTTGTGACGCGTCGGCAGGCGCGCTTGCTAATGCACCTGCCTTATTCTCCTTTCCCGGCGTAAATTTCTCCTTTACAGCCGCATCAATATCACCTTTATGACCTGCACCTGGCGCAGACGTACCAGGTTTAGCACCCGAAGTATTCAGATTCAGTTTACCGCCAGTGGTGATATGTCCGTCGTTCTCAACAAAGAAGTTAAAATCTTTTCCAATAAGATTTATTGTGCCATTAGCATTGAGCTCAATGGCACTTTCACCAGAAACAAGTCTCAACTGCGATCCCGACGCCAGAACATACTGTTCGACTACTGCATCAACTTTACTCAGGCCAGTGAGGATTTCAGTTCCGCCTTTTATGGCCTGAATCTGATTACCTTCAACCCTGTTGAGCTCATTTTTAGCCACATAGTGGCTTCGTTCCCCACCAACACTATGTGATTCATCGTTTTTAACATGCGTATCCATGTTCTTCTGCGCCTGAATCCACAGATGTTCCTCACCCGACTTATCCTCAAACCTTAACGCATTCGCGGTGTCCGCCGTGCCATCCTTCGACCGGCTTAAAAAGCCCATCTGCGTCGCCGCTGCCGGCAGCGCCCACGGCGGCATGCTCGCCTCGTTATAAACCCGGCCGATGATCAGCGGACGATCCGGATCGCCGTTGATGAAGTCCACCACCACTTCGTCGTTCACTCGCGGAATCTGCACCCCGCCGAATCCCTGGCCCGCCCAGGCGCTGGAGACGCGCACCCAGCAGGAGCTGGTGTCATCGCCCTTCGCCAGCCGGTCCCAGTGAAACTTCACCTTCACCCGCCCGTAGCGGTCGGTCCAGATCGACTCGCCTTTGGGTCCCACCACCTTCGCGGTCTGCGGGCCGTGCGTTTTCGGCCACGCCGTTTCCGGCGGCGTGCGGTAGGTCACTGACGACGGCAGCACCGTGAAGTGGATGTTGTGACGGCTGTCGCCGGTGTCGCCGCTGGCGTAGGAATTTTCAGCGAAGTCATAGGTCGCCGAGGTCACCAGATACTCGCCGTTGTCGCTGAAGTGCGGCGCGTTGATGATCGAGAAGGTAAAGCCCGGCGCGATGCCGGTAGCCGTGCCCGAACCGCTGACGCTGTGGTGCTCGGCCTGCCACACTTCCTGACGGATGCGCGCGTAGGACTCACCGTGGCTGTGGTCGACAAAATGGCCCGGCCAGTCGTAAACGTCCACCGAGCCCGGCACCGGCGACGCCGGATTCTGCCGCGCCTGCAGCATCCAGGCGTTCGGCTTGCGGAAGTCGTAGTCGTCGGTGCTGTAGATGCCCGGCGTCACGCTTTCCGCCAGCGACCACTGGCTGATGCCCTCTTCAGTGACCACGCCGCCCGACGGGGTGACGTGATAGGCAATGGTCTCATAGCCCGGAAACGCCTGATGCTGGTCCGGCGCGTCGCACAGCACCAGCGTGTGTTTGTCCGCCTCGTGGCGGAAGAAGTAGTAAATCCCCTCCAGCTCCATCAGGCGGCTGATAAAGTCCAGGCTGCTCTCCTGATACTGCACGCAGTACTCCCACACCCGGTAGCTGCCCGCCAGGCGCGTCTCCACATTGACCCCGTACTCCTTCAGCAGCGTCTGCACAATCTGCGGCACCGTCTGGCTCTGGAAGATGCGCAGGTTGCGGTCGCGCTTCATCGGCCACAGATCAGGCTCGACCGTCAGCTCATAGACCGCGTAGCGGGTGCCGCTCAGCTCCTGGCTGCGCACCGCCACCCGGGTGATTTTGCCGTTAAGGTAGCGCGGGCTCAGCGCGTTCATCAGCCCGTCGGTCGGCAGCGTAAACGTCACCGGCTTCCCCAGCAGGGCGTGGCGGTCGATGCGCGCGTCGGTGGCCAGCAGTTCAGCGGTGAGCACAAACGGACGGGACAGCGTCTCGGTGCCCTTAAGCGTATGGAACAGCAGGCCGTCCGCCGGCAGCTGTGCAGTAATGCGTGAGAACATAAGTAATCCCTGACTATTAACTGTGTGGATCGAGCAACCAGACACCTTCTTCACTGATGTTCAGCGTTTGTTCGCGGGTGCCACTCTGGCCGCTGATGGCAAAGGTGTAGTTGCCCGGCGCCAGCTGCAGCGTGGCGAAGCCATTCACCGCCGGCACCAGCGCCTGCGGCTGACCGTTCACCTGAACGCGTTCACCCTGCTGCAGACGGATATAGACCTGGGCGACCGGCGCGGGCGGTGGTGCCGGTTGTGGATCGGGTTCACGTGCGGCGGTCTGCACCGGCTCAGAAGTCTGAGCCGGAGTGCTGGCAACCGTATCCGGTGAGGCGTCAGCCTGGGTCGGTGGCGCGGCAACCGGCTGGTTAACCGGCGCGACGGTGACGGCAGGCGCGTCGTTCTGTGCGGTCTCAGCCGGCGGTGACTGTTCGTTACCGCGTGACATCAGCAGACCGGCGCCCAGGCCGACCAGCACGCCAGCGGCAACCAGGCCCGGCAGTGCAAAGCGGTGTCCCAGCAGCGTTTTCAGTTTCGAGGCGGGTTTGATCACCTCCTCTTCTTCTTCAATCGGCACCAGCATGGTGCCCGGTCCGCTGATTTTTGCGCTAAGCAGCGGTTCCGGTTCACGTTCCGGCAGCGCCATCAGCGCAGCAAAGTCATCAATGCTCTGCGGACGATCTTCCGGTTTCAGCGCCAGCGCGCGATCGACGGCGCTCAGCAGCGCAGACGAGTAGCCTGCCAGACGACGCTGCACCAGCGGCTGGTAGTTATCTTCGATGCTGCGCACCACGCTGACCGGCGGCGGCGCACCGGTGATCAGGGTATGCAGCACCGCGCCCAGCGCGTAAATATCGGTCCACGCGCCCTGCTCGCTCTCGTCGTTGTCGCTGTACTGCTCAATCGGCGCATAGCCGGGACGCAGCATGGTCTCGCTCTCATCCGACAGATTGCCGATAGTTTTACGCGCCGACCCGAAGTCCAGCAGGATCGGCTCGCCACTGCTCTGGATCTGGACGTTATCCAGCGAGATATCGCGATGCAGATAACCCGCTTCATGGATGGTTTTGATCGCGCCCAGCAGCGGTGGCAACATGCGACGGATCCAGGCCTCATTCACCGACTGCGGATTTCGTTCGCTGAAGTTCGAGAGCGTGGTGCCGCTGTAGAACACCGTACCCATATAGGCGGTGTCGTTCTGCACCCAGAAACGCAGCACATGCAGCAGGTTCGGATGGTTAAAGCGTGCCAGCAGACGCGCCTCCTGAATAAAGCTGTTCAGTCCGGCGTGAAAGGTTTTGCTGAACCGTTCGCTGCGCAGCACCAGATTCAGATCATCGCTACGGACCGCCAGTGAGGCGGGCATAAACTCTTTGATGGCGATATCACGCTCAAGCTGGTGATCCCAGGCGCGATAGACGATGCCAAAGCCGCCACCGCCGATGACCTCTTTGATTTCAAACTCATTGAAGCGGTAACCCAGCGGCAAGGCGTTGGGGACATTCAGGGGTTGATCATGTTCCGACATATTCGATTACTCTCTGATAGCCAGGCTTTAAACCGCGAACTGGCAGACAAATTCACCCTGCTCACAACGCACATCGACGCGGCGATAGCGTTCATCGCGGGCGTGGGCGCTCAGCAGGATCTGGCTCATCTGTGGCAACAGCGTGTTGGTGAGGATGGCATCCACCATGCGACCGCCCGACTCGACTTCGGTGCAGCGCTGAACGATCTGGCTCACCACTGACTCGTCGATCTGCGCCTCAATGCCGTGGTTCTCGGCCAGACGACGCACAATGCGCGCCAGCTGCAGCCGCACAATCTCCGCCAGCATCGCGTCGCTGAGCGGGTAATACGGCACCACCAGCAGACGGCCCAGCAGCGCAGGCGGGAACACCTCCAGCAGCGGCTTACGCAGCGCGGTGCTCAGGGCATCGGGATCGGGCATCAGTTCAGGATCGGCACACATCGCGCTGATTAACTGCGTGCCGACATTGGAGGTCAGAATGATGATGGTGTTGCGGAAATCGATGTGCCGGCCTTCGCCATCCTCCATCCAGCCTTTATCAAACACCTGGAAGAAGAGTTCATGCACATCCGGATGGGCTTTCTCAATCTCATCCAGCAGCACCACACTGTAAGGGCGACGGCGAACGGCTTCGGTCAGCACGCCGCCTTCGCCGTAGCCGACGTAGCCCGGCGGTGCGCCTTTCAGCGTCGAGACGGTGTGCGCCTCCTGAAACTCACTCATGTTGATGGTGATGATGTTCTGCTCGCCGCCGTACAGCGACTCGGCCAGCGCCAGCGCGGTCTCGGTTTTACCGACACCGGAAGGCCCGCACAGCATAAACACGCCCACCGGCTTGTTGGGATTATCAAGGCGCGCGCGCGAGGTGCGTACCCGTCTGGCGATCAGATCCAGACCGTGACGCTGGCCGATGACCCGCTGGTTCAGGGTATCGGCCAGATTCAGCACCGCGTCGATCTCATTCTTCACCATTCTGCCCAGCGGAATGCCGGTCCAGTCCGACACCACGGCAGCCACCACGCCCGCATCGACGGCGGCAAACAGCAGCGGCGTGTCGCCCTGCAGCGCAATAAGCTGCTGCTGCGTCGCATCACGCTGTTCACGCAGCGCCGCATCCTCTTCTGTCACACAGCGGGCGCGCAACGCAATCAGCGTCTCGACCAGTTCGCGCTCCTGCAGCCAGCGCTGTTGCAGCGCATCCCGCTCGGCTTCCAGCGCAGTGCGCTGCGCTGCAATCGCCTGCTGGCGGGTGGCGTCGCCCAGGCCCACCCGGATTTCACGTTCGATGATCTCCGCTTCAATCTCCAGCGCCGCCAGACGGTGAAGACAATCTTCCAGCGCCGCGGGCTGCGCGCCCTGGCTGACCGCCACGCGGGCGCAGGCGGTATCCAGCAGCGCCACCGCTTTGTCAGGCAGCTGGCGCGCCGGAATGTAGCGATGCGACAGTTTCACCGCCGCACTGACCGCATCATCCAGCAACAGCACCCGATGATGTTTCTCCAGCGCGCTGACGGTGCTGCGCAGCATCAGAATCGCTTTGGCTTCATCCGGCTCCTGCACCTGCACGGTCTGGAAGCGACGGGTCAGCGCTGGATCTTTCTCGATGTACTTTTTGTATTCGGCCCAGGTGGTCGCGCCAATGGTGCGCAGCTGTCCACGTGCCAGCGCCGGTTTCAGCAGGTTGGCGGCATCACCGGTGCCCTGCTGACCGCCTGCCCCGACCAGGGTGTGGATCTCATCAACAAACAGCACAATCGGCGTCGGGCTGGACTGCACCTCATTGATCAGCGCCTGCAGTCGCGCTTCAAACTCCCCTTTCATGCCGGCACCCGCCTGCAGCATGCCGATGTCCAGCAGCCAGAGCTGCACATCGCGTAGCGGCGCAGGCACATCGCCCGCCGCGATACGCAGCGCGAGGCCTTCGACCACCGCGGTTTTGCCGACGCCCGCTTCGCCGGTCAGCAGCGGGTTGTTCTGGCGGCGACGCATCAGGATATCGACCATCTGGCGGATTTCGTCGTCGCGTCCGGTTACCGGATCAATGCGGCCTTCACGGGCGCGCGCCGTCAGGTCCTGCGCATATTGTGCCAGCGTGCTGCCACTGGCGGCGGGCGGTGCACCGCCAGCATCCGCCGGTGCGCTCAGCGCCTGCTGCGCTTCCTTGCTGTTACTGAGCAGCGTGTCGAATTCCGCCAGCAGCGCATCGGCGTTGACGCGGCTGAACTGACCGGAGATGCCTTTCAGCACGCTGGCCAGGTTGAAGGTTTTCAGTATGCCGATAAGCAGATGGCCGCCGCGAATGCGGGTCGCGCCATATTTCAGCGAGGCGTAAACCCACGCCCGTTCAACGGCGCTGTCGATATGCTCGGAGAGGTCGGAGACCGCACTGGCTCCGCGCGGCAGGCGATCCAGCGCGGCAACGATGTCCTGAGTCAGGGCCTTTTCATCCAGTGAAAAATGTGTGATGACCTGCTGTAAGTCGCCATCCTGCTGCTGCATCAGCTGATGCAGCCAGTGCACCAGCTCAACATAGGGATTGCCGCGCAGTTTGCAAAAGGCGGTGGCGCTTTCCAGCGAGGTAAATAACAGCGTATCCAGTTTGCCGAATAGCACGGCACGGCTGATTTCTGACATAGGGGGCTCTCTTCAATGAAAGACGCAGGCTGTGTAACAGGGAAAGCGGCTGGGCTAGCGCGAAGCAGCCTCAACCTCAAACATAAAATCTTCACGATCTTGCGGCTGCGGCGCATGCCCCAGCCAGCTGGTATAGCCGAGTCGGGCACCTCCACCCAGCGCCACACCCTGCACCTCGTCAGCGGCCAGGATCAGGCTGAGATCCCACTGCATTTCGATGCCGAGGTAGTGACGCACCCAGTCGCGTACTTCACGCGCGCCGGGGGCATCCGGCAGAAAACGGGCATACTGCGCCGCGCTGAGCGGACCCAGGTGCAGACGAAAACGGTGCTGCACGTCGCGCACCGCCACGCCGAGAAATGCAGAAGCGCCCAGCCGGGGCATATGGCGTCCCGCGCCCAGTCGGGCCTGATCGCGGCTGTCCAGCGTCAGCCAGTGCGGCAGGTTCTGCGTCAGCCTGACCGGCACACCAAAGTAGTGGCGCAGAATGCGCACCAGCCCTTCGGCATCGTGGCCGTGGCGGCTGAGGTGGCCCACCAGCATCAGTCGGGCATGGAGGCTGAGCGAGCTGGCCTGCTGCTGGGCCGGTAAACCGATGCCCGCCAGGCAGGCGAGATAGTTCAGAAAGCGACTGTCGTCGGGGCGATCCAGCGACACGGTCGGCTGCGCATCGGCCCAGGCACGATAAAAAAGCAGCGTAGCGCGATGGTGAAACAGGTCAGCAAACGCCGACAGGCTGTGATCCTGATGATGCACGATACGTTCATGCACATATTCGGTCAGATGGGTCGGCAGCGGGCCGTTGGGGCCAAACAGCCCGAAGCTGTAGATGGAGAGCTCATGACGTCCCGCCTCGTCACGCGGCGTGGCGCTGGCGACGGTGGCGGGCGCAAACGCCAGTGACGGTGTCTGACCGATGCGCACCGATTCGAACTTCGGCAGCGGCGCACGGCCCAGCGGATAGCGCTGACCGCCCTGCGCATCCAGCCGCCGCAGCAGCTGGAACAGATCGTAACGCCACGGCGCGGCCATCACCCGCTGCCAGAAATCATCCGGCAGACGGGTGAGCCGGGGCAGCGAAATCACTTTTTCGCCACTCATATCAGCGCTTTCCGGCCCATGCGCGGCGGCCAGTAGCCCACTTCTCCGCGCTGCTGGCTGTTCAGGGTGAACTCCGTGAAACTGTTGAGCGCCACAAGGCGGCCACAGACCCGCTCCAGCACGCTGCCGAACAGCCACGGGCTGGCCCCCGAAAACGCCTGCTCATCCACTTCCAGCGTGATGCTGACGCCGCGCGCAAACACCACCGGGCCCGGCTCCGGCACGCGGCGGTTGACCGCGCTGAGCGTGCAGTGGCGGATGCCGTCAATCTGACGTGCGACCGGCGCTTCCGCCAGGTTGGCGTAGAGGCTCAGCAGCTGGCGCAGCGCCGCCGCGCCTTCTCCGTCGCTGCTGTCCATCAGGCTGAGGTAGTTCATCTGCAGATGGCTGATCAGCCGCCACGCGGAAAGTCCCTCGGCCAGCGCCGGACGCGGAGGCGTCGGCCCTTTGCACAGCTTCAGCTCCGATACCGGAATGGAGTCCGGCATCACGAAGTTACCCTGATCCTGCTGCAGCATCAGCGGCAGATCGCGGCTGGTACACATTACGTCAGCGGAGAGATAGCGCACCTCGTCGTGCCACGGCGCGTGATGCTCATCCACCAGCGACAGAAAGACTTCTGAGCCGATGTAACCGGTGCGCGTGCCGTAGCGCTGCGCCTGCTCGGACAGCGTACGCTGTTCGCGGCGCAGTGAAAAATAGGCACCGTAATCGCCCTGGTCACCGCTGAAGGTGCTCCAGAACGGACGGAAAACCTGCTCTTCCCGCTTGCCCTCTACCGTAGCGAACAGCCGCTGCACCGAGTGCACCTCATAATCCAGCGGACGGATGTTATCTACCACCAGATGATATTCATGCTGGCTGTCGCTGACCTTCAGGCGCTCGGCGGTTTTCGGAAACAGATTGATGACAGGCGTGCAGTGCAGCGCCAGATGGCTGTGATCGACCACGCTTTCCAGTGCGCTGTCCGCTTTGTCGAGCAGAATGATGATATCGAACGCCATGGCGTTGTCGCAGCGGCGCAGAAACGGGGCCAGCTGGCTCAGGCTGATAAACTGGAAGCGCGCCGGAAAGGCGAAATACTCCTGCAACAGACGATAGCCGTCAAAGTTGCGCAGATCGTCCGGCAGCAGCGCCTGCTCCGGCGCAAAGCCCTCCTGCTGTAACGCGTCGTCCGTCAGCACCTGACGCTGCGGACGCTTCTCAACCGACTGCAGCACAATGCCCACCCGGTGCTGCATCAGCAGCTCCAGCAGTTTAAGCGCCTGGATATCCGGGCCGCTGAGAAACAGCATCAGATCGTCCACGCTGAGCTGGCTAAGCGAGGAGATCCCTTCGCAGCTGATGCGGATACGCAGCGCACTGACCGCGCCCAGACCGCCGAGTTTCAGCTCGCCAGAGGGCAGATCGCCGGGCACGCCGCCGAGACTGGCTTCACTGATGCGCAGCGGATGCAGTACCACATCGTGCGCGGTGGTATAGCTGCAGGTCACGCCGGTTTTTTTCAGGTTCTGGCTCTCCATCATGGTGCCGCGCGGCACGCGAAAGCCCTGGGTGATGTCGCCTTTGCGGCTGTCCGGCGTCAGCTGAGCGATCGCCATTGACGGCGTTGGCGAGAGATAGGATGGCGCAATCATCTCCAGCAGACGCTGCGAGAAACGCGGAAACTCCGCATCCATCTTCAGCTGCACGCGCGACGTCAGGAAGGCAAAACCTTCCATCAGCCGCTCGACATAGGGGTCCGCCACGTCAATGCCGCGCATGCCAAGACGTCCTGCCACTTTAGGGTAGCGCGCAGCGAACTCGGCCCCCATCTCACGCAGGTAGGCGAGTTCACGGTTGTAATAGTCGAGCAGATTGCTGTCCATGATTACCCTGCATCCTGTAGTTCGAAATGGCCGCTCTCCAGATCAACCTGAGTGCGGAACAGAAACGCCAGCGGATAAGGCACGCACCAGAGCCGCCCTTTGATCTCAATCGACAGCACGTTGTGCAGGCTGAGCGAGCCGAGATCGCTGACGCAGCGCACCTGTAAACCCTGCGGCAGGATGCGCGGCTCGAAGTGCAGAATGGCGTTGGTCATTTTGCGCTGCATATCCTGCCATTCGATATCGGAGACGTTCTGCCCGGCCAGCGGTGCCACACCGAAGTTCCAGACAGAGCGCTGCACCTGGTCAAAGCCGCTGAGATCCTGCTGCGCTTCATTGTTGATGGTGTTGAACAGCCACTGCAGATCGCGCAGTACGTGGCGGCGCAGCGTGCTGTGAGTGATCAGCATGCTGTTGTCCGCTTCCTGCTGTTTATCCGGCGCGTTGTCGGTCAGGCGATCCAGCAGCGAGGATTGCAGCTTGTCGCGGGCGGTTAACGCATCACGTTTTTTACGCGCGCGAAAGCCGCCATGCAGCTGGGCATAGCCGTCGTTTTGCGCGCCTGAATCATGGCTCATCGGCGGACTCAACGCTGTCAAACGCGACCTGCTGCAGGCTCAGCAGCGAAAATTCCGCGCTGTCGCTGAGCCACATTTTTTGCCCCTGGCCGATGAACTGGTCCGGATCGTCGCCCAGCGGCTGCCATTCGGTGACGCTGGCGCGCAGAAAACGTTCGTCAGATGCCGCCAGCAGCGGATAGCGCGCCGGGATCTGGCACACCTGCTCACTGCCATCAACCAGCTGCACACGCGTGTGACGCCACACCAGATCGGTGACGCTGGCGGGTGCCTGAAACTGCATCTCACGAATGGCGGCAAACGGGATCCAGTAATAACGGCCCTGACTGATGACTTCACACACTGGCCCGAAACGGCTGTCGCCATCCATCAGCCAGTTGAATGCGGTGGCCTGATCCTGCTGCGTCGCGGTGCCGGGATTGGCCGCCGCGAGCTCAAGCGCTTCAGCCCGCAGCGTGCTGCCGCGCGCGACATCACCCGCTACCTCGGCCTGCAAGGCGGCCAGCAGCGTGTCGCACCAGTGCCAGGCGCTGCCCGGCAGCACCGGGTCGGCCTCGCCACGCAGCATCGCGTCACGCTGCAGCTCACCGGCGATCGCCTGTTGCAACAGATTAACTGTCGGTTGCGCCTGCGGGCTTAACGCCAGCCAGGATTGCAGCTGCGTCTGCGCGCGCGCCCAGTTGCCTGAAAGACAGAGCAGCTGCACAAAGGCGGCCCGCAGGTCAGCATTCGCCGGATTCGCCTGAATCTGGCGGGTCACGTCAGCGAGCGTCTCGCCGAGGGTGGCGCTGGCCAGACGGTGTTGTAAGGATTCCATGCAAACTCCTTTTGCGTCAGTTAAGGGTGCGGTAGACCGCAGCGGCGGGATCTTTCAGTTCAGGATGGAGTTTTTCCACCAGCTGCACGCTCAGCGCGGCATCGCCGCTGATCCACGGCGACCAGACTTTACGGACTTCCTGCAGACGCGCCTGCAGCGCACTCTGATCGGCGGCTTCGCTGACGGGCATCTGCACCACCACCTGACGCGTTGCCTGCCAGCCGTTAAAGCGGTTGCTGAACGGCAGAATCAGCCAGCTGTCCGGGGATTTTTCATTGCTCAGCACCATGCGTTCACTGTTGACCGTGGTGATGTGCAGTTCAGCGGTGGGCGACTGATTGCTCAACCCCATCACCGGGAAACCCTGCAGGAAGGTCACGCCGACTGCCGCAGGTGCGCCGTTACCCTGTTGCGTCAGTCGGCTGTGTCCGCTGAGCCAGCCATCCGAACCGCAGATCAGCCCCTGATTTGCCGGAACAAACAGCGCGCTGCCCTGTGCCGGGTGCTGCCACCAGGTACGGAAATGGCATCCGTCCAGCAGACTGAATTGCAGCCACGGCGACGTGTCGGCCTGAGCGGCGTTGCGTAGTGCGTCTGCGGGGACCGCTGTAGCCGTCGGCTGGACCGGTTGAGTCGCGGGCGGCGTCACCACGGTTTTCCACTGCTGCGCACGGGCGGCGCTGCCAGTAGCGATTTCACTCCCCTGCGCATCGGTCAGTTGCCAGTGCAACTGTTGCAGCGGTTTACACTGTGACGCCATCAGTCCGGCAACGCGCGGCAGAAAATCTTTCAGCACCGCGGCGTTTTTTTCGCCCAGGGTTACGATGCGCAGGTTAATGGTGCTGTTACACCAGCTCGACAGCTGATTGTTTTTTACGTCATCAATCCAGACATCCAGTTTCTGTGCCGGGGACTGTACGATGCGATAGTTTTCAGCATAAGCCTGCGTGCTGAGCAGCAGCGCAGCCAGACCCAGTAATCCATATTTCATGTTGGCGTTCTCAATCTCGCAGAGGGAAGAACTGCGCCGCTTCAGAGAGCGAGTGCAGCAAGGTGGTGTCCTGAGGTGATCCAATCCAGACGGCCAGCGCGCTGAAATTATCCTGCTGCCCCTGATCCGGCTGATCGTTCCTGATGATTTGCTGCATCAGCGTCAGCCACTCTTCCGGCGTATTCACCATGTGCAGCGACTGCTGCATCTGTTCCAGCGTCACGCCGTGCCAGAAACCATCGGTGCAGAGTAAAAAGGCGTCGCCATCTTCAATCCCGACCACCTCGCTGTAGCTGGCGTCGCGCTGCTCATCGCCCATCCCCAGCGCAAAATAGAGCAGATTGCTGTTGATGCCTTCGGTGCGATGTCCGGCATCTTTCATCTGCTGCACCAGGCTGTGGTCGGTGGTGACCAGATAGAGATAGCCGCGACGGAACAGATAGAGGCGGCTGTCGCCTGCATGGGCCCAGCAGGCCAGATGGTAGTCGCGGTCAATGAACAGGCTGACCAGCGTAGTGCCCATCCGGCTGTGTTCGCTGCTGGCTTTCTGCTGCTGACGGATGGCGTGATTCGCCTGATTGACGTAGTTACGAATCGACTGCGCATTGAGATGCGCATCGCCATCAAACGACTGCAGCAGGCTGCTGCGGGCAATCGATGCCGCGATGTCCCCGCCGGGAAACCCGGCCACACCGTCGCAGACCACAAAGCAGGCCGAGCGCTTACCGATGACATCACCGATCTGATCCTGGTTACTGGCGCGATCGCCCTGATTCGACGTCGAGGCAATAGTGATATTCATGCGTCATCCGTGTGGGTTTGTGAGTCTTTGTACTGATTAACTTCCAGGTCATAGGCGTGCAGGAACGCTTCGCCGAACAGGGTGTGGAAATCGTCTTCGATCTCGCCCGCCGTCTCGCCGTAGCGCTCAACAAAATGCTCCCAGAGCGCCGCTTTACGGCTGCCCGGCAGGCCGATACGTGACACCGATCCCGCCTGACGCGCTTCCTCCTCCAGCTGCTCCGGGTTAAAGGATTGCAGCATTGAGGCGATGATGGCGCGGATACCGGCGATCATGCCCAGCTGGTGCGCCTGCAGATCGATCAGCGCATCACGCACAGCCTGACGCGGCGGCATAAAGCCCGGCATCCGGCTGCCAAACATCTGCATTAAGACGGTTTTGCCCGAAGGCAGTAGCTTGAACGGGTTGTTGGCGTCGTCGAGGATCACCGTCATGTCTGCCTTCACCCCGCGCTTGAGGATCGAACGCGATGAGAGTAGCGCCACCGTGCCCTGCGAAAACATGCTCAGCATCTGCCCGAATTGCAGCATCTGCTCACGGTCAAATTGCGGCGTCGGCTGCAGGTCGCGCAGACCCATTCCCTCCAGCAACGCATCCAGTAGTTCGCCCTTGAGAGCATCACCGCTGCTTTCGCTGGGTGTCGTCGGGTGCGCAGCGGCGGCATGGTGGCGACCGGAAGCTACGGGATCGATGCGCAACCGCCCTTTCGGCGTCGGGGATGGCGTACGCTGTACCGCCTGCGGCGTGGGCAGCGTAATTCCGCCGTAATCGATCTGTGGATTCACCGCGTCAGACTGGCCGGGCAGTTCCTCGTCAATCAGCGGCGTCTGCTGCTGTGCCTCAGGATGAGGCTGGCTGTGAGTCTCATGCTGTGATTCGTCGAAGCTGAACAGCGGTGAGTGGTCGGTGTCGGTCAGGCTGGCGGGATCCTGCTCCGATGGACGTGCGGCCATCGGCTCATTTTTTGCCACCGGTTGAGGTGGCACATGCAACGTGGCCGGTTTCGGCGTCGTCAGCTCCGGCTGCGCCAGCGGCACCGCGTTGCCCATCATCAGACCCAGCGGATCATCATGGTTGCGCGCATCCGTGCTGCTCTCGCCGTCAAACAGGCTCAGCGGATCAAGTTCAGCGGCAGGCGTTTCAGCCTGCAGTGGCGCCGTGTTCTGCTGAGCAGACAGCGTGCTTGGCGTCCGGTCGTCAAAAATACTCTGCTGCCCGAACAGCGCATCGCCTTCATCAAACAGGCTGCTGTTTTTTGGCTGCTGACCATAATCCAGCGGCGCATCGTTAATCAGCTGAGCCAGCGGATCTTCCGGATTTCGATCAGGACGAGCGGGCGCAGTCAGCGGATGGGCCTCAGGCATCTCTGGTGCAGCTTTGCGTTTAGAGAGATCGTCCGAAATCGAAAACTCCTTCGCCAGGCTGTCCCAGATTTCGCTGGGAATGGCGGCGGTGGTGCTGGCTTTTTCCGCTGCCGGTTCGCGAACGGGTGCTACGGGCTGCACCGGCTCAGGACGCGGAACAGCTCTTTCACTCTGCGGTTGCTGTGCACTGTTGAGATCGCTGACCAGCAATTGGTAATCATCGATGCCCAGTATGTCTCCATCCTGCAGCTCAACCTGACGTCCGCGTTCCAGCGGAATATCGTTGAGTAACACGCGCGTCACATTGCCACGGTTGGTCAGGCGACATTCGCCATTTGCCGTGATGTGCACAATCGCCTGCAGGCGGGAGAGTGTGCGATCGTCATCCGGCAGCACCAGATTATTATCCACACCACGACCAATGGTGCCGCCAGGCGGAAAGAAATCACAATGAGTTTGCGGCGGCTGTTGGCCGGGTTTAGTCGTTATTATCGTAAAGCGCATAACGGATTCCTGCGGTTAGCGGTTCGGCATCTATACCGCGCACCTCTCGGGGAAAGGCGCGGGGTATAGAGAGCGGGGGGATTTAATTTTGGGAGTTGTCTCTTTAAATACTCTGCTACTGGATTAATTCAATTATTTAAACAGATAAAAATTATATTTATTTAAGAAAATGAAGCTGCGTTAACGGCTTATCTTTAATTAACATACAGGGTAAACATTAAAATAGTTGCAAAGATGATTGCATTACAGCCACCAGAAGCCACTCTGCTGAAATGTCATTTATACAGAATTATTTACCGGCATTGAAAAAACGGGATTACAGCGTAATGCAGAGAGTGATATTCATAGAGAATATCGTGCCCAGCCTGTAAACCCTGAGCACGACGACATAATCAGTAAGGCAGTTGCTTCAGAATAGCAGTGCGTTCTTTGTCGATGCGGATAACACAGAGGTTGGTTGCAACCGCATTCGCATTGCTGCCATCTTCAGCGGCAAAGGCTTCCAGCTTGCACTGACCATCACGATACTTCAGCCAGTTACGCTGGGTATCCACCAGCGTGGTGACATAGTCATCAGCCAGTTTTTTCTGCGTTCCGTACATCTGTACAATGCGTTTTTTAGCCGTCTGGTATTCTTTGTTGAGGTCATCTTCCGCCAGCTTCTTCTGCTGAACAGTACACTGAAATAGCGCACCGTCTGAAGGCTGTTTTGCACAGGTATCTTCAGCGAGCGCTGAAGCGCTGATGCCAAGAGAGAAAACCGCTAAAGCCAATCCATGTACTAACTTCATACTCACTCCTGTTAACGATTTTTACGAAGATAATTTGCACGACGCCTGCCAGTCTCACCTGCACTGATAGCTGGCGTAGTTTCAATATAATGGATCAGTGTATCAAAATCGTTAGTCATGCCCGCCGTCATCGGGCGGGGACCTTTCGTCCAGCCCTGATAAACAAAGTCCACCATGATGTCTCTGATAGCAGGATGGAGATTTTCCCAGGCCACTTTACCTGGCTGATTATCAGTATAATTGTCGTAGTTCTTCCGTGCACGCTCCACGTAGCCCGGATAAATCGCTTCAAATAAGTTAATTTGCTGCTGATGACTGATTGTACCGATAGCGGCCTGGTTATTACGAACGAACTGACGCGCCTGGTCACCTTTAAGACCGGCGCCTTTGGCGATCATGGCGGCCTGACTTGCCGGCAACCCTGCGGCCTGAAGTTGTGCAGAAATACTCGCCTCAGAACGCGATCCCAGATCGTAACCGCGACCCAGCGTCACACCTGACTCCATTTTTTCTGGCCAGTGAACATGGCGGCTAAAATAGCGGCTGGTCGGCGAGTCATCGCCTTCAGCGTCAAATGTTACCTGTCCGGCACTCACCACCAGCGGACCGGTTGACGGGTTATTGACGGGCGGCGCTGCTGGCCTAGGCGGCGCATTCCCCGGCACGTTCCCGCGCATCAGGCTGCTCCACGTCTTCCCATGGATATCGACAACGCCATCCGGGCGAGACATAAAACGGGATTGAAACTGTTTGATCGCTTCAATGGTTTTTGGTCCCATTCGGCCATCGGCACGAAGCTGAGGATATCCATTGCGCTGTAACAACTGCTGTACTGTCTTCACGTCACCGTATTGATTACGGCCACCTACACCAACCGAGCCAGTAATACTCATCTACTATCTCCGCACAATATTGTTGATTCAGAGAGTCCTTGTAAACCGGCTGGAGAATGCGCATGACGACGCTGACTTCTCTGGCCAGGAGAGATACGCCCCCTGTCCGGAGGCGTATCGCTTCTTACGCTTCTTTGTTGCCTTTGATATCCCAGCCAGCGCTGGTTTCTGCGCCTTTACCACCGGAAGAGCTCTGCTCCCAGTACTGCTGTTTCACTTTAGAAGCCTGGAAGGCATAGGTTACGCCCAGGGTGTCGTCGTGCTCAGAACCCACAAACTGAACGTTAGTGACCAGCACATCTTCCAGGGTGATGCGGGTATATTCAATTTGTGTGCCGCCCGCTTTGCAAACGGACACTTCAACTTTAGCGACGTGCTTACCGCTGGCGCAGTTCTTGAGCAGCGCGGTGACAGCCTTATCGATTTTGGCGTTGATGTGCAGGTCGTTGAAATTAACTTTACCCGCACCGCCACCGCCACCCACACTCATGTTGCCTGGCTGGCTGGCACCCCAGGAAAAGGAGTCAATATCGATCCATCCCGTGTGGTTTGAATCTTTAGATTCACCGGTAATGCCGTCTACCTTCAGATACATATCAATAGCCATTATCTTTCACTCTTTATTGGTTGAGATTATTGCTTTCAAAAAAAGCAAGGATATGGCAAAAAGAAAAGCATGGGGCTGAATAAAACAGTCCATATTTTACCTTTGCCTTGCTTCTGAAATATCGTCATAAACCATATTTCAGATATTGCGTTGCCGGGCACCGGGCCGGGCAATTTATCTATAAAACTCTCATGACGAAAATCGGGATTTTGATCAGGGGTTAAGGAGACAGAGAAGAAGAGAAACACTCAATAAATTTCTCTTATTTTTTCAGCCGCCCAGTAAAAACCGAACGATGCAGTAACTGAAATAGTAATCACAAAGCCGTTAATTATTTTCCCCATCATCGTGACATTCCAGTCACAGAAGAAAAGGTAATAACCTGCACAGGTGATTAAAATAAGAGAAGAAATAAAAACCAGCAGATAATGCAGCAAGTGCAAAGCTGATTTTTTAAGCACCCTGTCATCCTCCCTGACATTTATCTCAGCAACCTTTCTGCCAGTCATCAGGCGCAAAAACCTTTGCTCCTGTTAACTCTGTGACTCAGCGGATACGTGATGCCAGGTCATCCCCGGCATCACGCCTCCCTTTCAGCCCTTACGCATTATCATTTTTCAGCGACGGCAGCTTAGAGACCAGACGCAGAGAAACCGTCAGCCCTTCCAGCTGGTAGTGCGGACGCAGGAAGAATTTCGCGGAGTAGTAGCCAGGATTATCCTCCTGCTCTTCCACATTCACCTCGGCAGCCGCCAGCGGCTTGCGTGACTTGGTCTCCTGCGAGGAGTTAGCCGGATCGCCATCGACATAGTTCATCACCCAGTCGTTCAGCCAGCGTTCCATTTCATCACGCTCACGGAAGGAGCCGATCTTGTCGCGCACGATGCACTTCAGGTAGTGCGCGAAACGGCAGCAGGCGAACAGGTAAGGAAGACGCGCGGCCAGACGGGCATTGGCGGTGGCATCGGCGTCGTGATACTCCATCGGCTTCTGCAGTGACTGCGCACCAATAAAGGCAGCGAAGTCAGAGTTTTTGCGATGCACCAGCGGCATAAAGCCATTTTTCGCCAGTTCGGCTTCACGACGATCGCTGATGGCGATTTCGGTCGGACACTTCATATCCACGCCGCCGTCATCGCTCGGGAAGGTGTGGCACGGCAGATTTTCCACTGCCCCACCCGACTCCACGCCGCGGATTGCGGTGCACCAGCCATACTCTTTGAAGGAGCGGTTGATGTTGGCGGCCATCGCGTAAGCCGCATTGCTCCACGTATAGTTGCCATGATCCGAACCGTCGGTCTGCTCTTCAAAGTCAAAGCTGTCGACCGGATTAGTACGGATGCCGTAAGGCAGACGCGCCAGGAAGCGCGGCATCACCAGGCCCAGATAGCGTGCATCTTCCGACTCACGCAGGCTGCGCCAGGCAGCATACTCGGTGTTCTGGAAGATTTTGGTGAGATCGCGTGGATTCGCCAGCTCCTGCCAGGACTCCATCTGCATCACTTCGGGCGCGGTGCCGGTGATAAACGGACAGTGCGCGGCTGAGCCGATACGCGCCATCTCACCCAGCAGCTCAACATCCTGCGGGCTGTGGTCGAAGTAGTAGTCGCCCACCAGGCAGCCAAACGGCTCGCCGCCGAACTGACCATACTCCTGCTCATAAATCTTCTTGAACAGCGGACTCTGATCCCAGCCGGCACCCTTGTAACGCTTCAGAGTACGACCCAGCTCCTGCTTGGAGATGCTCATAAAGCGGATTTTGAGCATCTCGTCAGTTTCAGTGTTGTTCACCAGATAGCTCAGGCCGCGCCAGGCGCTCTCCAGCGACTGAAACTCCGGATGGTGAATAATCTGGTTCACCTGCTGCGACAGCTTTTCGTCGATCTCCGCGATCAGCGCCTGAATGGTGCGATAGGCATCGCTGGAGACGGTAACGGTGTTCTCCAGCGCCTGCTGCGCCAGGGTTTTCACCGCGCTTTCGACCGCAGCACGTGCCTGATCGCTTTTTGGCCGGAACTCTTTATTCAGCAGCGCACTGAACTCATCCTGACTGAAACTGGCTGCGCCCTGCGACTGCGGTTGTTGTGAAGTCTGCGTCATGCCTGCGGCTCCTTACCTTCAGTGGCCTCATCCTGCTTTGGCAGATGGGTCAGGGCCTGCAG
>Ga0308164_10001156_pt1 | contig 33049 bp, 23 predicted proteins | sample PhyTR2_FD_201031 | JGI IMG/M metagenome (GOLD analysis project Ga0308164, IMG submission 201031) | Phyllosphere microbial communities from UC Gill Tract Community Farm, Albany, California, United States - DLSLT.R2 | ecosystem: Host-associated > Plants > Phyllosphere > Unclassified | place: USA... | reverse complement strand
TATGCGCAGCATGCCCACCTACAAGAAGATCAACCCGTCCCAGGCGCCGATCATGGTGCTGTCGTTGACCTCGGACGTGTTGCAGAAGGGCCAGCTGTACGACCTGGCCTCGACCATTCTGTCGCAAAGCCTCTCGCAAGTGCCCGGTGTGGGCGAAGTGCAAATCGGCGGCAGTTCCCTGCCAGCGGTGCGCATCGAGCTGGAGCCCAAGGCCCTCGACCAGTACGGTGTGGCCCTCGACGATGTGCGCAACACCATCGCCAACGCCAACCAGCGCCGGCCCAAAGGCTCCCTGGAAGACAGCCAGCGTAACTGGCAGATCCAGGCCAATGACCAGTTGGAGAAAGCCAAGGACTACGAGCCACTGCTGATTCGCTACCAGAATGGCGCCGCCCTGCGGTTGGGCGACGTCGCCCGGATCAGCGACGGCGTGGAAGACCGTTACAACAGCGGCTTCTTCAACAACGAACCGGCCGTGCTGCTGGTGATCAACCGCCAGTCCGGCGCGAACATCATCGAGACCGTCCGGCAGATCAAGGCCCAGTTGCCGGCGTTGCAGGCGGTGCTGCCGTCCAGCGTCAAGCTGAGCCTGGCCATGGACCGCTCGCCGGTGATCACCGCCACCTTGCACGAAGCCGAGATGACCTTGCTGATCGCGGTGGGGCTGGTGATCCTGGTGGTGTACCTGTTCCTGGGGAATTTCCGTGCTTCGCTGATCCCGACACTGGCGGTGCCGGTGTCGCTGGTGGGCACCTTCGCGGTGATGTACCTGTACGGGTTCTCGCTGAACAACTTTTCGCTGATGGCATTGATCCTGGCCACCGGCCTGGTGGTGGACGATGCCATCGTGGTGCTGGAGAACATTTCCCGGCACATCGACGAAGGTGTACCGCCGATGAAGGCGGCCTACCTGGGCGCCCAGGAGGTCGGCTTTACCTTGCTGTCGATGAACGTATCGCTGGTGGCGGTGTTCCTGTCCATCCTGTTCATGGGCGGGATTGTCACCAACCTGTTCCGCGAGTTCTCCATCACCTTGTCGGCCGCGATCATCGTGTCGCTGATTGTCTCGCTGACCCTGACCCCGATGCTTTGCGCGCGCTGGCTCAAGCCCCATGTCAAAGACCAGATGACCGGTTTGCAGCGCTGGAGCCAGAAGATCAACGACCGTATGGTCGCCGGCTATGCCACCAGCCTGGACTGGGTGTTGCGCCATCGTCGCCTGACCCTGCTCAGCCTCTTGCTGACCATCGGCATGAACGTGGCGCTGTACGTGGTGGTGCCGAAAACCTTCATGCCCCAGCAGGATACCGGCCAATTGATCGGCTTTGTGCGAGGCGATGACGGCCTGTCCTTCAGCGTGATGCAGCCGAAGATGGAAACCTTCCGCAAGGCGGTGCTCAAGGACCCGGCGGTGCTCAGCGTGGCCGGCTTCATCGGCGGCAACAACGGCACCAACAATGCGGTCATGCTCGTGCGCCTCAAGCCCATCAGCGAGCGCAAGGTTTCCGCCCAGGCGGTCATCGAGCGCCTGCGCAAGGACGTACCGCTGGTGCCGGGCGGGCGGTTGTTCCTGATGGCCGACCAGGACCTGCAGTTCGGCGGTAGCCGCGACCAGACCAGCGCACAGTATTCCTACATCCTGCAAAGCGGCGACCTGGCGGCACTGCGCCTGTGGTACCCGAAAGTGGTGGCTGCCTTGCGTGAGCTGCCGGAACTTACTGCTATCGACGCCCGCGAGGGACGGGGCGCGGCGCAGGTTACGCTGGTGGTCGACCGCGACCAGGCCAAGCGCCTGGGCATCGACATGGACATGGTCACGGCGGTGCTCAACAACGCCTACAGCCAGCGGCAGATTTCCACTATCTACGACAGCCTCAACCAGTACCAGGTGGTGATGGAGGTCAACCCCAAATACGCCCAGGACCCGATCACGCTCAACCAGATGCAGGTGATCACCGCCGAGGGTGCACGGGTGCCGTTGTCGACCATTGCCCATTACGAGAACAGCCTGGCAGACGATCGCGTCAGCCACGAAGGTCAGTTTGCCTCGGAAAACATCGCCTTCGACATGTCGCCGGGCGTGACGGTGGAGCAGGGCACGGCCGCCATCGAGCGGGCAATTGCCAAGGTCGGCTTGCCGGAGGACGTGATCGCCAAGATGGCCGGCACGGCCGACGCCTTTGCGGCCACGCAGAAAGGCCAGCCGTTCATGATCCTCGGCGCGCTGGTGGCGGTGTACCTGGTGCTGGGCATTCTCTATGAAAGCTACATCCACCCGCTGACGATCCTCTCGACCCTGCCGTCGGCGGGCGTTGGCGCCATGCTCGCCATCTACCTGACGGGAGGCGAGTTCAGCCTGATCTCCTTGCTGGGCCTGTTCCTGCTGATCGGGGTGGTGAAGAAGAACGCGATCCTGATGATCGACCTGGCCTTGCAACTGGAGCGTAACGACGGCCTGGGCCCGCAGGAGTCGATCCGCAGTGCTTGCCTGCTGCGCTTGCGGCCGATCCTGATGACCACGCTGGCGGCGATCCTCGGTGCGTTGCCCTTGCTGCTGGGCACGGGCGATGGCGCGGAAATGCGTCGTCCCCTGGGCCTGACCATTATCGGCGGCCTGGTGTTCAGCCAGATCCTGACCCTCTACACCACCCCGGTGGTTTACCTTTATCTCGACCGCGCGCGCCATCGCTTCAACGCCTGGCGCGGCGTGCGTACCGATGCTGCCCTGGACACTGCGCTATGACCGATTCAACCTTTGCCCGATTGGCCCTGTTCCGCGGTTCCCGCGTGGCGAGCCTGGTGCTCTGCGGCGCGCTGCTCAGCGCCTGCGCCGTCGGCCCCGACTACCAGCGCCCGGAAGTCGTGGAGCCGGCGCAGTTCAAGGAAGCCCAGGGTTGGCGCCAGGCAACGCCCAGCGATTCAATGGCCCGTGGCGCCTGGTGGGAGTTGTACGGCGACCGCCAGCTCAACGACCTGGTACTGCGCTTGAACTCATCCAACCAGACCGTGGCCCAGGCCGAAGCGCGTTTTCGCCAGGCCCAGGCGCTCGTGCGCAGTTCCCGCGGTGCGTTTTACCCCACCGTCGACCTGAGCGCCGGGAAAACCCGCGCCAGCCAGGGCACCGGCAGCAGCAGCGCCAGCCTCAGCAGTTCCAGCAGCGGCATCCGCGACACCCTCAATGCGCAGTTGGGTGTGAGTTGGGAAGCGGACATCTGGGGCAAGTTGCGCCGGGGCCTCGAAGCCAACGAGGCCAGCGCCGAAGCCAGCTCGGCGGACCTGGCGGCGATGCGCCTGAGCCAACAGTCGGAACTGGTGCAAAGCTACCTGCAACTGCGGGTCATGGATGAACAGACACGCCTGCTGCAAGCCACGCTCGAAACCTATCAGCGTTCCTTGCAAATGACCGAAAACCAGTACCGAGCCGGGGTGTCCGGCAAGGATGCGGTGGCCCAGGCGCAAACCCAACTGAAAACCACCCAGGCCAGCCTGATCGACCTGATCTGGCAGCGCGCCCAACTGGAAAACGCGATTGCCGTGTTGATCGGCGAGGCGCCAGCCAACTTCAACCTGGCGGTGAGCCGGGACATCCCGGCGCTGCCGCAGATTCCAGTGAGCCTACCCTCGCAACTGCTGGAGCGTCGCCCGGACATCGCATCGGCTGAACGCTCGGTGATCGCCGCCAACGCCAATATTGGCGTGGCCAAGGCCGCCTACTACCCGGACCTGAGCCTGAGCCTGGCCGGTGGCTACTCCAGCAGCACCTACGCCAACTGGATCAGCTTGCCGAACCGCTTCTGGTCGGTGGGGCCGAAGCTGGCCATGACCCTGTTCGATGGTGGCCAGCGTTCGGCGGAAGTCGACCGCACCGTGGCCTCCTATGACGAGACCGTCGCCAAGTACCGCCAGACCGTGCTGGATGGTTTCCGCGAAGTGGAAAACTACATGGTGCAGCTCAAGGTGTTGGAAGACGAGGCAGTGGTCAGCAATGAAGCGCTGGAGGCGGCGCGTGAATCGCTGCGCCTGACCCAGAACCAGTACAAGGCCGGGCTGATTGCCTACCTGGACGTAGTCACCGTGCAAGCCACGGCCTTGAACAACGAGCGCACGGTGCTGACGTTGCTGCAGACGCGCCTGGTCGCCAGTGTGCAACTGATCGCCGCACTGGGCGGTGGCTGGGATGGGCAGACACCGATCGCCGACAAGCGGTAAAGCCGAACGCGTTCCAATGTGGGCGCGGGCGTGCCCGCGAATGTGGAGTGTCAGCCACTGACGATGTGACGGACTCACCGCCTTCGCGAGCAAGCACGCTCCCACATTTGGCTGCAACCGACCCCCGGTTTCGAATCGTCCCTGAGCCAGACGATTGGCGTCAAAATGCCACTAATGGCCCTCTGATAATTAATCAACTGCTCAAGAATTATTCTCGCTACAATCGCCCGCTTTGCCATTTGGCACGGGCCTCTCGGGCCCGCTGCGCACGAGAAGTCCCATGCTCATCGGTAGTTATTCACCCTCACTGGTCGTGATCTCGCTGTTTGTCGCGATTCTGGCTTCCTACACCGCGCTGGACCTGTCCGGCCGCATTGCCACGGCCAAGGGCCGCGCTGTCTATGTATGGATAGCCGGTGGCGCCATGGCGATGGGGGTGGGGGTGTGGTCGATGCACTTCATTGGCATGCTGGCGTTGCGTTTGCCGTTTGCCCTGGGCTTCGACCTGGGGATCACGGCGCTGTCGCTGTTGATCGCGGTGCTGTCCAGCGGCTTTGCGTTGTGGCTGGTGAACCAGCCGCGCTTGCCTGCATGGCAGTTGGCGTTCGGCGCATTGATCATGGGCGCAGGCATCGCCAGCATGCATTACACCGGGATGGCCGCGATGCGCATGACGCCGGGTATCGACTACGACCCGACTTTGTTTGGCGCCTCACTGGTGATCGCGGTTGTGGCGTCCGGCGCGGCGCTGTGGATCGCGTTCAATTTGCGACGTAACACGCCTTACGTACGCCTGGCGCGCGGTGGCGCGGCGGTGGTAATGGGGTTTGCCATCGTCGGCATGCATTACACCGGCATGGCGGCGGCGCAGTTTGCCGATGAGAGTTTCTGTGGGGCGGCACTGACCGGCTTGAGCGGCAAGGGCCTGGACAACCTGGTGCTGGTGACCACCCTGGCGGTGTTGGCCATCGCTCTGCTGACGTCGCTGCTCGATGCGCGCCTGGAAGCCCGCACGGCGGTGCTGGCCAACTCCCTGACCCAAGCGAACCAGGAACTGACCCACCTGGCGCTGCACGACATGCTCACCGGGCTGCCCAACCGCACGTTGCTCGCCGACCGCATCCAGCAAGCCATCCAGGCAGTAAAAGAGCAGGGCGGCTGCTTTGCGCTGATGTTTATCGACCTGGACGGCTTCAAGCCCGTCAACGACGCGTTTGGCCACCACATGGGGGACCAATTGCTGCGCGAAGTCGGCCTGCGGCTGCGCGAAGATTTGCGCAGCCATGACACCCTGGCACGCATCGGCGGGGATGAATTTGTTTTGCTGGTGCAATTGACCCAGCCGGATGACGCCCTTGGCCTCGCCGAGCGCCAGGTGTTGCTGATCAACCGGGCCTTCCAGGTGGCCGAGCATGAATTGAAGATCTCCGCCAGCGTCGGTATCGCCATGTTCCCCGGCAGCGGCAACACACCCCAGGAACTGCTGATGAACGCCGACGCCGCGATGTACCACGCCAAGGGCATGGGCAAGAACGGCTACAGCTTCTTTGACGCGTCGATGAACACCAACGCGCGCAAGCAACTGCAGTTGTTGCAGGACCTGCGCAATGCGCTGGAACACGAGCAATTCCGCCTCTACTACCAGCCCAAGTTTGACGCTGTCAGCGGTATTCCGGTGGGGGCCGAAGCGCTGCTGCGCTGGGAGCATCCACAACAGGGCTTGTTGCTGCCGGCGACATTTATCGAGTTGGCGGAAAAGACCGGGCTGATCATTCCCATCGGCGAATGGGTGCTCAATGAAGCCTGCCGTCAAATGAGCCTGTGGTACGCCCAGGGGTACGAAGACTGGCGCATCGCCGTGAACCTCTCCGCGTTGCAGTTCTGCCACGCCGGGCTGGTCAAGAGCGTGGCTGCGGCCTTGGAGCGGCATCAGTTGCCGGCCAACAGCCTGACCCTGGAAATCACCGAGACCACTGCCATGAGTGACGCCGATGCCAGCATGACGGTGTTGCAGCAGTTGTCGGACATGGGCGTCGACTTGTCCATCGACGACTTTGGTACCGGCTACTCCAGCCTGATGTACCTCAAGCGCCTGCCCGCCAACGAACTCAAGATTGACCGCGGCTTCGTGCGTGATCTCGAGCACGACAGCGACGATGCAGCGATTGTCTCGGCCATCGTCGCCCTCGGCCAGGCCCTGGGGCTGCGCATCGTCGCCGAAGGCGTGGAAACCGACGTGCAGCAAAATTTCCTCACGCGGTTGGGGTGTAATTCCCTGCAGGGCTACCTGCTCGGTCATCCGTTGCCAGCGGAGGGGTTCATGGCAGACATCCAGCGCGCCGAAGACGCGGTAGTGCCTGACAAAAGCCGTGCGTGATGGGTATTCTTGGATCCATCCCTTAACATCAGGCTGAATCAGGAGACCGCACGCATGGACAAAGTCCTCATCATTACCGGGGGCAGTCGCGGAATTGGCGCCGAGACGGCATTGCTGGCCGCTCGCGAGGGCTATCGCATCTGCATCAACTACCAGTCCGACGAAGAGGCGGCCCACCGCGTGCTCGAACAGGTGCGTGCGCTGGGTGCCCAGGCCATTGCCGTGCGTGCGGATGTGAGCATCGAAGATGAGGTGATCGCCCTGTTCGCCCGGGCGGACGCCGAACTCGGCCGTGTCACCGCACTGGTCAATAATGCCGGCACGGTGGGGCATAAATCCCGCGTCGATGAGATGTCCGAGTTTCGCATCCTGAAAGTCATGAAGACCAACGTGCTCGGGCCCATCCTGTGCGCCAAGCACGCTGTGCTGCGCATGTCGCCCCGGCATGGCGGGCAGGGCGGCAGCATCGTCAACGTGTCGTCGGTGGCGGCGCGGCTGGGGTCGCCCGGTGAGTATGTCGACTATGCCGCCTCCAAAGGCGCGCTCGACACGTTCACCCTGGGTTTATCGAAGGAAGTGGCAGGCGAAGGCATTCGCGTCAACGCGGTTCGCCCTGGCTATATCTACACCGATTTCCATGCCCTGAGCGGCGACCCGGACCGCGTCAGCAAGCTCGAATCCGGTATCCCCATGGCCAGGGGCGGGCGCCCGGATGAAGTGGCGGAAGCGATTATCTGGTTACTGTCGGATAAGGCCTCGTATGCCACCGGCACGTTCCTGGACCTGGGAGGCGGTCGTTGACCGACTGACGCCAGCGCAGGCGACCTTTTTTCAGAATGACCGCACTATCCGCCCCAACGTCTCCATGGCTTTTTCCGACGCTTCGGTCCATGGGCTGCCGTAGTTCAGGCGAATGCAGTTGCGAAAGCGCTGGGTCGCCGAGAAGATCGGCCCCGGCGCAATGCTGATGCCCTGCGCCAGCGCCATCTGGAACAGCTTCAACGAATCCGTCGGTTCCGGCAGTTCCAGCCACAGAAAGTACCCGCCAGCCGGTTGGCTGACGCGCGTCTGCGCCGGGAAATAGCGGGCGATGGCGGCCAGCATGGCGCTTTGCTGTTCCTCCAGGGCATAGCGCAGCTTGCGCAGGTGCCGGTCGTAGCCGCCGTGCTGCAGGTAATCGGCAATGGCTGCCTGGGCCGGCATCGACGGGCATAGCGAGGTCATCAGTTTCAAGCGCTCGACCTTCTGCGCAAAGCGCCCGGCCGCAACCCAGCCCACGCGATAGCCGGGGGCGAGGCTCTTGGCGAAGGAACCGCAATGCATCACCAGGCCTTCGGTGTCGAAGGCCTTGGCCGGTTTGGGGGCCTGTTGCCCGTAGTACAGCTCGGCGTACACATCGTCTTCGATCAGCGGCACCTGATGGCCACGCAGCAGTTCCACCAACGCCTGTTTCTTCGGTTCCGGCAGGGTCGCACCCATGGGGTTCTGGAAGCTGGTCATGGTCCAGCAGGCCTTGATCGGATAGCGCTCCAGGGCTTGCGCCAGGGCGTTGAGGTCGATGCCATCGCGCGGGTGCACGGGAATTTCCACCGCCTTGAGCTTCAAGCGTTCCAGTACTTGCAGGCACGCATAGAACGCAGGGGCCTCGATGGCCACCAGGTCACCCGGTTCGGTGACCGCTTGCAGGCACAGGTTCAGTGCCTCCAGGGCGCCGTTGGTGATCAGCAGTTCCTCCATGGGCAACATCAGCCCGCCGACCATATAACGCAGGGCAATTTGCCGGCGCAGTTGCGGGTTGCCCGGCGACATGTCGGTGACCACCAGGCGCGGGTCCATCTCGCGGCTGGCGCTGGCCAGGGAGCGGGCCAGGCGCGGCAGCGGGAACAGCATGGGGCTGGGGAACGCCGAGCCGAAGGGCGCGGTGTTGGGGTCCTTGATCGAGTCGAGTACCGAGAACACCAGCTCGCTCACATCCACCTCGGTGGACTCGTGCACCTGCTCACTCACCACCGGCTCGGAAAATGGACTGGGCGCATGGGCATTGACGAAGTAGCCGGAGCGCGGCCGCGCGCGGATCAATCCCCGGCGTTCCAGCAGGTAGTAGGCCTGGAACACCGTGGAGGGGCTGACGCCGTACGTTTGGCTGGCATAGCGTACCGACGGCACCCGCTGGCCGGGACCAAGCACACCCGTGCGAATCAGTTCTGCGATGTCGTCGGCAAATTTTTCGTAGCGTTTCATGGCGGCCTTGTACAAATGTTTCAGTGTGTGCAGGGAGTAAACGGTGGGAGCGGGCTTGCCCGCGAATACGGTGTATCAGTCGCCTCATTTATAAACTGACCCACCGTATTTGCGAGTAAGTCCGCTCCCACATGTGAATCTCTACAGGTCTGGATAGATCTCAGCGATTCAGCGGCGCCACGAAGCGGCTGTCGGCTGCACTGTAGATCCAAGGTTCATCCACATCCGTCACCTTGAAACGCAGCGTCTGCGAACTGCTCGCCGGTTTATCCGCCAGCAGCGCCACCGATACCGGCACGTCGCTGATTTCCCCCGCGGCCAGGCTGATCTCGGTCTTGCCTTGCAACTGGAAACCCTCGGCGTCCACCAGTTCCAGGCGGTAGTCCTGGCGCTGCTGGGTCTTGTTGATCACCTTGAGGCTGTAGATGTTTTCGATCAGGCCCTGGGCGTTCTCGCGGAACATGCCACGGTCCTTGGTCACGTCCAGCGACACCATCGGCCGTTCTACCAGCGCCACCACCAGGGCTGCGATCATCACCAGTAGCACGGCACTGTAGCCGATCAGGCGTGGCCGTAGCAGGTGGGGCTTGCCACCTTGCAGTTGGTGTTCGCTGGTGTAGCTCACCAAACCACGCTCGTAGCCCATCTTGTCCATGATCGAATCGCAGGCGTCGATGCAGGCCGCACAGCCGATGCATTCCATTTGCAGGCCGTCGCGAATGTCGATGCCGGTGGGGCACACTTGCACGCACAGTTGGCAGTCGATGCAGTCGCCCAGGCTGACATCGGCGGGGTTGACGTCACGTTTGCGCGGGCCACGGTGTTCGCCGCGCGCCACGTCGTAGGAAATGGTCAGGGTGTCTTTGTCGAACATCACGCTCTGGAACCGCGCATACGGGCACATGTGCATGCACACCGCTTCGCGCAGCCAGCCGGCATTGATGTAGGTGGCTCCGGTGAAGAAAAGCACCCAGAACAGGCTGACACCGCCCATTTGCCAAGTCAGCAGTTCGACGGCAAGGGGGCGGATCGGCGTGAAGTAGCCAACAAAGGTCAGCCCGGTCAGCAAGCTGATACCCAGCCACAACGTGTGCTTGGCCGAGCGTCGCGCCAGTTTGTTCAGGCTCCAGGGTGCGGCGTGCAACTTGATGCGCTGGTTGCGTTCGCCTTCGGTGACTTTCTCGCACCACATGAACAGCCAGGTGAATGAGCTTTGTGGGCAGGTGTAGCCGCACCATACCCGGCCAGCAAACACGGTGATGGCAAACAGGCCGAAGGCGCAGATGATCAACAGCGCCGACAGCAGGATGAAATCCTGCGGCCAGAACGTCGCGCCAAAAATGTGGAATTTGCTTTCAGCCAGGTCCCAGAGCACGGCTTGGCGACCACCCCAGTTCAGCCACACGGTGCCGAAAAAAGCCAGGAACAGGAAGCCGGCTCCGCCCACGCGCAAGGTACGGAACAAGCCGGTGAAGCTGCGGGTATGAATCAGGTTGTCGCTCGAATTGGCCTTCACCTTCTTTGGGTGTATAGGCTCAAAGGTGTCCACGGTTTGGATTCTTTCGCTCATGGTCGTTCGCTCATCAGCCTCCATCAGGCGGATGAACTATGCGCGTCGTACTGTTTGCATAACAGACTCAGCTAAGGCGATAAAAAGCGGATCAGATGAGGGGCTGGCGAGGGGCTGCGACATTGTGCTGCACCCCGTGGCCAGTGGGGTGCAGCGTTATCCGGGATGTGCTGATACAGATCAATTAAATCAGCGAACCAGGTTCGTCGGCCTTTACATGCTGGCGGCCATCGTGGGCCCCGGCGACTGTGAGGGCGTCGGCCTCGGCTTCAGTGATATAGATGCGTTCGGCGGCCAACTCCACGTAGGACATGGATTTGTCGGTGTCAGTCACGATATTGACCCGGGTCGCTGGCACGCTCTGCTCTTGGCCATTGTCATCGAGCATGAAGTAGCACAGCTGGTTTTCGATACGTATGGGCATGCCGCTCTCCTTTTCCATGGGCTATGAAGGTTAGGGGGCAGCGATCTCTATGGGTTCAAGGCAACTGACTGGCGGTCGCCGCTGTCCATCTCTTACCGATAATGACAAAGGACAGCGCCGATGGACGCCTGGTGGCTTGAAGTGTGGCAAACCCTGCGGGCCGAATTCGCCGATATCGGCGATGCCAAGCAACTCACCCAAATCACGGTGCGCTTGCTGATCGCCGCGATCCTGGGGGGCATCCTCGGTTTTGAACGCGAGAGCAAGGGCAAGGCTGCCGGTGTACGCACCCATATGCTGGTGGCCTTGGGCGCGGCCCTGTTTGTAATGGTGCCACAGATGTCCGGTAATCAAGCGGATGCGATGAGCCGGGTGGTGCAAGGCGTTATTGCCGGTATCGGCTTCCTTGGCGCAGGCACGATTATCAAGGGCAAGGACGACGAAGAAGGTCACGTCAAAGGCCTGACCACCGCAGCCGGCCTGTGGATGACCGCTGCGATTGGGGTCTCGGCCGGATTGGGCCGGGAATCGACAGCGGTGCTGAGTACCCTGCTGGCCTTGGCGGTGTTCAGCGTGATGCCGAAGATCGTCAAGCGTTTCGAGAAGGACTGACGATCACCGGTGGCATGGTCGTCGGCGGCTCCTCCACGGGCGGCGGCTGGTGTTCTGGCGGTTCCTTTTCCGGAATCGGCTCAGGCTCGGTGGGCGGCAATGTTGGGTTATCGATGTTGGGGTCCGGTGTTTCAGCGGGAATCGGGATATTCATCTTTGTGGCCTCCTTTGTGCTTTGCTCTATCGGTGGACATCCGCCAAGGCGAATTGATTCCCCGCCCAATGGCGGCACATCCACCTGAACTTTTAACTGGCGCGCAGGCTCGGACCTATGACGGCCCTGTTCAGGGAGAGCGCGGCCGTAATCGAATTTCGGATCAAGCAAAGAGCGTCCACAGGGCGTAAGGGGAAGATGCTCGATGACTGCTGAAACACTGGTTCCAGACCAATCCTTGTTGCCGTTGTCCCAGGCGCTGTTGCTGCCTAGGATCGCTATCGAAAGCACTACCCCCGTGATCGACGGCGGCGAATTCGCCGTCAAGGCCGTGGTGGGCCAGCGGGTCAACGTCACCAGTAAGGTGTTCGCCGACGGCCATGACAAACTTGCCGTGCTGATTCGCTGGCGCCCGCTGCAGGACGAAAGCTGGCACAGCGTGGTGATGACCGATGTGGGCAACAATGGCTGGGAGGGCGCGTTTACCGTCAACCAGCAGGGCCCACACGAATACTGCATCGAAGCCTGGATCGATACCTTCGCCAGCTTCTGTTATGAGTTGCGCAAGAAGCACGAGGCTGGCGTACCGGTCAGCCTGGAGCTGCAGGAAGGCCGCAGCCTGGTGCTGCAAGCTGCCGAACGCAGTGACAACGAGCTGCGTGATCGCTTGATGCTGTTGCACCATGAACTGTCCGGCCTGCTGGAAACCGAGCAGGTTGCGCAGTTCCTGCACGAAGACAGTGCACACCTGATGACCCAGGCTGACCACCGCGCCTATCTGAGCGTCAGCAGCGTGTACCCCATCGATGTGGAGCGTGAAGCGGCGTTGTTTGCCAGCTGGTACGAGCTGTTTCCCCGTTCGATCACCGACGATCCTGCAAGGCACGGCACCTTCAACGATGTGCACTCACGGCTGTCGATGATCCATGACATGGGCTTCGATGTGCTGTACTTCCCGCCGATCCACCCGATCGGGCGCAGCCACCGTAAAGGCAAGAACAACTCACTGACCGCCGGCCCGGACGATCCGGGCAGCCCGTACGCAATTGGCAGCGAGGAGGGCGGCCACGAGGCCATTCACCCGCAACTCGGCAGCCGCGATGACTTCCGTCGCCTGGTCCAGGCCGCCGCCGAGCATGGCCTGGAAATCGCCCTGGATTTCGCCATCCAGTGTTCCCAGGACCACCCATGGCTCAAGGAGCATCCGGGCTGGTTCAACTGGCGCCCGGACGGCACGATCAAATACGCTGAAAACCCGCCAAAAAAGTATCAGGACATCGTCAACGTCGACTTCTACGCTGCGGATGCCATTCCGGGCCTGTGGACCGAACTGCGCGATATCGTGGTGGGCTGGGTGGAAGAGGGCGTGAAGACCTTTCGCGTCGACAACCCCCACACCAAGCCGCTGCCGTTCTGGCAATGGCTGATCAGCGACGTGCGCTCCAAGCACCCTGACGTGATCTTCCTGGCCGAAGCCTTTACCACGCCGGCGATGATGGCGCGCCTGGGCAAGGTCGGCTATTCACAGAGCTACACCTATTTCACCTGGCGCAATACCAAGGCCGAGTTGAGCGAATACCTGACGCAGTTGAACGAATCGCCGTGGCGCGAGTGCTACCGGCCGAATTTCTTCGTCAACACACCGGACATCAACCCGGGCTTCTTGCACGAGTCCGGTCGCCCGGGCTTCTTGATCCGTGCCGCCCTGGCGACCATGGGGTCGGGCCTGTGGGGCATGTACTCAGGTTTCGAGCTGTGCGAAGCGGCCCCAGTGCCCGGCAAAGAGGAATACCTGGACTCGGAGAAGTACGAGATCCGCCCGCGGGACTTCACGGCTCCCGGCAATATCATCGCCGAGATCGCCCAGCTCAACCGCATCCGCCGGCAAAACCCGGCATTGCAGACGCACTTGGGGCTGAAGCTCTACAACGCCTGGAACGACAACATCCTGTATTTCGGCAAGAGCAGTGAGGATGGCAGCAACTTCATCCTGGTGGCCGTGAACCTTGACCCGTTCAACGCCCAGGAAGCCCATTTCGAGTTGCCGCTCTGGGAGTTGGGCCTGCCGGACGATGCCCAGACCCAGGGCGAAGACTTGATGAACGGCCATCGCTGGACCTGGTATGGCAAAAGCCAGTGGACGCGACTGGACCCACAGATGCCCTTTGGAATCTGGCGCATCACGACTTCTCAAGCCTAGTGGAAATCAACTGTGGGAGCAGGCTTGCCTGTGAAGCGGTATGTCAGCAGCCAATTGTTAGCTGATGTACCGCCATTGCAGGCAAGCCAGCCCGCACATCAACCGTGTTTCTCCAGACGGTTTTTTCAAAATTTCAGGAGTTTCCAATGGCGAAGAAACCCAACGCTGCCACCTTTATCAAAGACCCGCTCTGGTACAAGGACGCGGTGATCTACCAGGTTCACGTCAAATCCTACTTCGACTCCAACAACGATGGCATTGGTGACTTCCCCGGGCTGATCGCCAAGCTCGACTACATCGCCGACCTGGGTGTCAACACCATCTGGCTACTGCCGTTCTACCCCTCGCCACGCCGCGACGATGGCTACGACATCGCCGAATACCGTGGCGTGCACAGCGACTACGGCACCATGGCCGACGCCAAGCGCTTCATTGCCGAAGCGCATAAGCGCGGGCTGCGTGTGATTACCGAACTGGTGATCAACCACACCTCCGATCAGCACCCATGGTTCCAGCGGGCGCGCAAGGCCAAGCCCGGCTCGGCGGCTCGGGACTTCTACGTGTGGTCGGACGACGACCAGAAATACGACGGCACGCGCATCATCTTTCTCGACACCGAGAAGTCCAACTGGACCTGGGACCCGGTCGCCGGCCAGTATTTCTGGCACCGTTTCTATTCCCACCAGCCGGACCTCAACTTCGACAACCCGCAGGTGATGAAGGCCGTGCTGTCGGTGATGCGCTATTGGCTGGACATGGGCATCGATGGCCTGCGCCTGGACGCTATTCCGTACCTGATCGAACGCGATGGCACCAATAACGAAAACCTTCCCGAAACCCACGACGTGCTCAAGCAGATCCGCGCCGAAATCGACGCCCATTACCCCGACCGCATGCTGCTCGCCGAGGCCAACCAGTGGCCGGAAGACACGCAGTTGTATTTCGGTGACAAAAAGGGCGACGACGGCGATGAATGCCACATGGCCTTCCATTTCCCCCTGATGCCGCGCATGTACATGGCGCTGGCCCAGGAAGATCGCTTTCCGATCACCGACATCCTGCGCCAGACCCCCGAGATTCCCGCCAATTGCCAGTGGGCAATCTTCCTGCGCAACCACGATGAACTGACCCTGGAAATGGTCACCGACAAAGAGCGCGACTACCTGTGGAACTACTACGCCGCTGACCGTCGCGCGCGCATCAACCTCGGCATTCGCCGGCGCCTGGCGCCGTTGATGGAGCGTGACCGCCGGCGTGTCGAGCTGCTCAATAGTCTGTTGCTGTCGATGCCCGGTACACCGACCCTGTATTACGGCGATGAAATCGGCATGGGCGATAACATCTACCTCGGCGACCGTGATGGTGTGCGTACGCCGATGCAATGGTCCATCGACCGCAATGGTGGTTTCTCCCGCGCCGACCCGGCCAGCCTGGTGCTGCCGCCGATCATGGACCCGCAATATGGCTACCAGTCGGTGAATGTGGAGACCCAGGCCCAAGACCCGCATTCCTTGCTGAACTGGACCCGGCGCATGCTGGCGGTGCGCAAGCAATCCAAGGCGTTTGGTCGCGGTAGCCTGAAAATGCTCTCGCCGAGCAACCGTCGCATCCTGGCCTATACCCGTGAGTACACCGGTGAAGACGGGCGCAACGAGATCATCCTCTGCGTGGCCAACGTGTCCCGCAGCGCCCAGGCGGCCGAGCTGGACCTGTCGGCGTTTGCCGGCATGGTGCCGGTGGAGATGCTTGGCGGTAACGCCTTCCCGCCCATCGGCCAGCTGAATTTCCTGCTGACCCTGGCGCCCTATGGCTTCTACTGGTTCGTGCTCGCGCCGGAAAACCAGATGCCCAGCTGGCATGTGGAACCGGCCCAGAGCATGCCGGACTTCACCACGTTGGTACTGAAAAAGCGTATGGAAGAATTGCTGGAACAACCGTGTCGAGCGTCCCTGGAACAGACGGCACTGCCGGCCTGGTTGCCCAAGCGACGCTGGTTTGCGGGCAAGGACACGGCGATCGACAGCGTGCGCATTGCCTACGGTGTGCGCTTTGGCGACCCGCAGCACCCGGTATTGCTCAGCGAACTGGAAGTGACGGCCGGTGGACAGGTCAGCCGTTATCAGCTGCCGTTCGGTTTCCTCGGTGAAGACCAATTCACCAGTGCCTTGCCCCAGCAACTGGCCCTGGCCCGCGTACGGCGCGTGCGTCAGGTGGGGCTGGTGACCGACGCCTTCAGTCTCGAGCACTTTATCCGCGCCGTGATCCAGGGTTTGCAGGCGGGCACGGTGCTCAACGCCAGCGACGGCGAGCTGCGCTTTGCAGCGACGCCGCACCTGGCCAAGCTGCAACTGACGGATGAGTCCGAAGTGCGCTACTTGTCGGCCGAGCAGTCCAACAGCTCGGTAGTGGTGGGCGAGAGCCTGGTGCTCAAGCTGATCCGCAAGGTCGCCTCCGGCGTGCACCCGGAACTGGAGATGAGCGCCTACCTGACCGAGGCCGGCTACCCGAATATCTCGCCGCTGCTGGGCTCGATGATTCGCCACGACGCCGAGGGCCAGGACAACCTGCTGATGATTGCCCAGGGTTACCTGAGCAACCAGGGCGACGCCTGGGGCTGGACCCAGAACAACCTGGAACGTGCGATCCGTGACGAACTGGCCGAAGCCATGTCCGAACAGGAACAGCACTACAACGCCCTCGGCGAGCTGGCCGACTTTGCCGGACTGCTCGGCCAACGCCTGGGTGAAATGCACGTGGTGCTCGGCGCGAAAACCACCAATAAGGACTTCAAGCCAGAGGTCACCACCGCCAAGGACACCCAGGCCTGGGCCAAGGATGTCGGCGCACAGCTGGACCGTGCGTTGCACTTGCTCAAACTGCATCAAACCCAGTTGAACCCTGCGGATCAAGCGCTGGTCAGTGATTTGCTGGCGCAGAAAAAGGCCATTGCCAGCCATGTGCAGGCCCTGGCGAAAGCCACGGCAGGCGGGTTGCGTATTCGGGTCCACGGTGATTTGCACCTGGGCCAGGTGCTGGTGGTCAAGGGCGATGCCTATCTGATCGACTTTGAAGGAGAGCCGGCGCGACCGCTGCACGAGCGACGCGGCAAGCACAGCCCGTACAAAGACGTGAGCGGCGTGTTGCGCTCCTTCGATTACGCGGCGGCCATGGCGCTGAATGTACAAGGGGTGGACCATTCGCCCGAGGCGGACGTGGCACGCAAACGCGTGACTGACCGTTACCTGAAAGAAGCACGCCAGGCCTTTATCCAGGCTTACCAGTCCGCTACGTCTACACTGGCGCATGACTGGCAGGACGCCAAAGGCCAGGACGCAGCGCTGACGTTATTCAGCCTGGAGAAGGCCGCGTACGAAGTGGCCTACGAAGCGGAAAATCGCCCAACCTGGTTGCCGGTGCCCCTGCAAGGGTTGCACGGACTGTTGAGCGGGCTTGCACCTATATCGAAAACTGCACGCGGTGGGGAGTCGTCATGAGCTTTACAAATAAAGAACCGCTGCAACCGAAGTTGACTGCATTGCCGGCGTCCAAGGACGTCGAAGCGCTGGTACGCGCCGAGCACCATGACCCGTTCTCGATTCTCGGGCCACACGATGATGACCACGACGGCCAGTTCATCCGCGCATTCCTGCCGGAGGCGTTGAGCGTCCAGGTGCTGGCACGCGACAGCGGCGAGCCGCTCGGCAGCCTCGACGCGAGCCACGTGCCGGGCTTGTTTGTCGGGCACTTCGCTACGCGCCAGCCGTACCTGTTGAAAATCCAGTGGGCCGGCGGCGAGCAAGTGACCGAAGACCCTTACAGCTTCCAGCAACTGTTGCTGGGTGAAATGGACCTGTACCTGTTCGCCGAAGGCAATCACCGCGACCTCGGCAGTTGCCTGGGGGCCCAGGTGACCAGCGTCGATGGTGTGCAGGGCGTGCGCTTTGCCGTCTGGGCGCCGAATGCGCGGCGGGTGTCGGTGGTGGGCGATTTCAACATCTGGGACGGTCGCCGTCACCCGATGCGCCTGCGCCATCCATCCGGCGTGTGGGAGATCTTTATCCCGCGCCTGCAGCCAGGGGCGGCCTACAAATACGAAATTCTCGGCGCCAACGGGATCCTGCCGCTCAAGGCCGATCCTATGGCACTGGCCACCCAGTTGCCGCCGGACACTGCGTCCAAGGTTGCCCAGCCTTTGCAAGTAGACTGGCAAGACCACGACTGGATGCAGTCGCGCGTCGAAAAACAGAAGGCCACGGCGCCGCTGTCGATCTATGAGCTGCATGTGGGCTCCTGGCAGTGCGAGTTGGACGAGGCGGGCGAGGTGGCCCGGCAGTACAACTGGCGTGAACTGGCCGAGCGGCTGATTCCCTATGTGCAGCAACTGGGCTTCACCCATGTCGAGCTGATGCCGATCATGGAGCACCCGTTTGGTGGCTCCTGGGGCTACCAGGCGTTGTCACAATTCGCGCCGACAGCACGATTCGGCTCGCCAGAAGATTTTGCGTATTTCGTCAACGCCCTGCACCAGGCCGACATCGGCGTGATCCTCGATTGGGTGCCGGCGCATTTTCCTACCGATACCCACGGCTTGGCACAGTTCGACGGCACCGCGCTGTACGAATACGCCAACCCACTCGAAGGCTTCCACCAGGATTGGGACACGCTGATCTACAACCTGGGCCGCACCGAGGTGCATGGCTTCATGCTCGCCTCGGCGCTGCATTGGCTCAAGCACTTCCACATCGACGGGCTGCGCGTGGATGCGGTGGCATCGATGCTCTACCGCGATTATTCGCGCAAGGCCGGCGAATGGGTGCCCAACCGCCATGGTGGCCGCGAGAATCTGGAGGCTATCGACTTCCTCCGCCATTTGAACGACGTGGTGGCCCTGGAAGCCCCTGGCGCGTTGGTGATCGCCGAGGAATCGACCGCCTGGCCAGGCGTGAGCCAGCCCACCCAACAGGGCGGCCTGGGTTTCAACTACAAATGGAACATGGGCTGGATGCACGATTCCCTGCACTACATCCAGCAGGACCCGGTGTACCGCGCCCATCACCATAACGAGCTGAGTTTCGGCCTGGTCTATGCCTGGTCCGAGCGCTTTATCCTGCCGATCTCCCATGACGAAGTGGTGCACGGCAAGCATTCGTTGATCGACAAGATGCCCGGCGACCGCTGGCAGAAGTTTGCCAACCTGCGCGCCTACCTGGCGTTCATGTGGATGCACCCGGGCAAGAAACTGTTGTTCATGGGCTGCGAATTCGGCCAATGGCGCGAGTGGAACCACGACCAGCAACTGGACTGGTACCTGTTGCAGTACGCCGAACACAAAGGGGTGCAAAAGCTGGTGGGCGACTTGAACCGGCTGTACCGCGAAGAACCGGCCTTGCACGAGCAGGACGACGCGCCCCAGGGCTTCCAGTGGCTGATCGGGGATGACGCGATCAACAGCGTCTACGCGTGGCTGCGCTGGAGCAAGGACGGCAAGCCGGTGCTGGTGGTGGCCAACTTCACGCCAGTGCCGCGTGAGGCTTACAAAGTCGGCGTACCCTTTGGCGGGCGCTGGAGTGAAGTGATCAACAGTGACGCCGATATGTACGCAGGCTCCAATTACGGTAACGGAGGTGAGGTATTCACCCAGGATGAGCCCAATCATGGACAAGCGGTGTCACTGTCGTTGAATCTGCCGCCACTGGGTGTGCTGATTTTGCGGCCGGAACCGCTTTAAAGGCTCTAGCGTGCTGGATTCTGTTGTCCGCATTGGTGGCAGGGTGCCACAATGGCACCTTTGTCGTGGTAGTCGAATCAGGCGGATGTCATGAATGGCCTTGGGCGTGGGCAGGACCAGGATTGCTTTATAGAGGAGCAGGTGCGGACTGACCGTTTGCATCAACTGTTCAGGCAATCATTCGCTGCGATTTTTGGCAGTTACCTGGCCGCCGTGATGCTCTGTTGGCTCTGTTGGGATCGGTTTGACCACCAGGTCATCCTGGTCTGGCTGGTGGCACTGGCCGTGTCGTCGCTGCTGCGCGTCAAGATGTTCATGGCGTGGTTCCGCTGCCCCAACGCCGAGCGTACGCCGGACCGTTGGGAGCGACGCTACTGGCTCACGCTGGCGCTGTCGGCCGGGGTCTGGGGGGCTGGTGCCTTGGCGGTGATGCCCACCGATGACCGGCTCTCCCAGGCTCTGGTGATGCTGTTCACTGTGGGCATGTCGGTCAGCGCGGTCTCGTGTTATTCGGCTTACCGCTACATGACCCTGGCCTCCATGGCCCTGGTACTGCTGCCGTGCACGCTGTGGTTGCTGTTCCAGCCGTCCACCATGCAAGTCGGCGTCGCCATCGCGGTGCTGGTGTTTTCCACCTTTGTGGTCAGTGCCACGCGCAAGCTGTCGGATGCCCTGGAAAAAGCCTTTCGCCTGACGCGGCAAATGGAACGGGCCCACAATATTTCCACCCGCGCCGCCCAGACCGATGAGCTCACTGGCCTGATGAACCGCCGCGCGTTCTTCGAACATGCCCAGGTGCTGTACGAACACTGTCGTCACAACCGCCAACCGCTGTGTGCGTTGATGATGGATATGGATCACTTCAAGGAAATCAACGACACCTACGGCCATCAGGCCGGCGACCAGGTGTTGCGCCAGATAGGTGGGGTCATCAGCGCTTCGTTTCGCCAAGCCGATGTGTATGGTCGACTGGGCGGCGAGGAGTTTGCGGTGTTGCTGCCCAATACGTCGCTGGATACCGCGCGGGCGATCGCCGAGCAACTGATCAAGGCGATCTCGGGCCTGGCCTCCGAGCCCGTGCAAGGGTTGTCCGCAAGCCTTGGGGTGGCTTCCACCCACACCCTGGATCAAGACCTGCACGGCCTGATGAATACCGCTGACAAGGCGTTGTACCGCGCCAAGGCCCAGGGCCGTAACCAGGTCGCGGTGGCGGAGTAGGGTTCAGTGCATCGCCTTGGTCAGCGCCCGTGCGACCTGGTCGGCTGAGTAGGGCTTGGCCAGGAACTCGAACCCGTCGTAGCCACTGTCGGCCAGCTCTTCGCTGTAACCGGAGGTCAGTACCACTGGCAAGTCCGGGCGCCGTTGGCGCAGCACCTTGGCCATGGCCACGCCGGTCATGCCGGGCATCACCACATCCGAGAAAATCCCATCGAACGCCAGGGCATCCGCACCGGCCAGCGTGAGTGCCTGTTCGGCGTTGGTGGCCCACGTGGTCTGGTAACCCAGGTCCTGGAGGATCTGGTTGGCGAAGCGGCCCACTTCCAGGTTGTCTTCCACGACGAGAATATGGCGTTGTGCTGTGTCCGCGATCGGCGGATGGCTTTCGGCTGTGTGCGAGCACTCTGCCGGCGGTGGCGCCACCTCGGGCAGGTACAGGGTAAATACCGTGCCTTGTCCTGCGTGGGTTGCTACGTCAACGTTACCGCCGGACTGCTTGGCAAACCCGAATACCTGGGACAACCCCAGCCCGGTGCCTTTGCCGACAGGCTTGGTGGTAAAGAACGGCTCGAAAATGCGCTCGAAGGTGTCGGCACTGATACCGCTACCGGTGTCGGCCAGGGAAATGGTCACAAACGGTTGGTGCACTTCCTGGTCACCACGCACGCGTGGCATCGCGTCCACCGGGGCCACCCGCAAGGTGAGCGTGCCTTTGCCGTCCATCGCATCCCGGGCGTTCAGGGCGATGTTGATCAAGGCGGTTTCGAACTGGCTGGCGTCGACGCGCACATGGCATAGCCGCTCGGGCAGTTGCACTTGTACCTGGATGCGCGCACCGGTGACGCTTTCGAGCATCTCACCGATATTCTTGACCCGTTGGCCTGCATCGAAAACTTCAGGGTTCAGTGGTTGGCGGCGGGCGAAGGCGAGCAGTTGGCTGGTGAGCTTGCTGGCCCGCTCCACGGTGTCGGAGACCGCGCCCATATAGCGTTGGCGCCGCTCTTCGGAGAGCCCGGGTTGACGCAGGAAATCCACCGACGAACGAATGATGGTCAACAGGTTGTTGAAGTCGTGGGCCACGCCGCCGGTCAATTGCCCGATGGCTTCCAGTTTCTGCGATTGGCGCAGCGCGGCTTCGGCCTCGGTCAGGGCGGTGGTGCGCTCCCGCACCCGCTGTTCCAGGGTGGCATTGAGCTCAGTAAAGGCTGCCAGGCCGTCGCGCACCGCGGCGTCGGCGCGTACCCGCTCGATATGCGCCCAGGAGCGTTCGGTGACTTCGCGTACCAGGGCCAGGTCGTAGGGTGACCAGACTCGCGCCGACTTGTCATGCACGGCCATCAAGGCGGTCAGGCGGCCTTCCTTGATCAGTGGGAAGCACACTGTCGCCAGGACGCCGAGGGCCTGATAGCTGGCGGCTTCCTCCGGCGCAAATTCAACACGGTTATCCACCACCACCAGTGGCTCACCCGCACGCAACTGGCGAACCGCCCGCGCGCCGAATGAGGCGAGGCTGTAGCGCCCGACGATGCTTGGCGAGCCCGGCGCCGCCCAATTACCGCGAATAGTGAAACCGTCTTCGTCGGCATCCATGTCTGCATAGGCGCAATTGGATACCTGCAGGTGCTCGGCCAGCAGGCGCGTGGTGGTGGACATGATGCTCTCGGCGTCAGTGGCGGTGGCCACTGCGCTGCCGACGGCGTCCAGCACGGCCAGGCGATGGGCGAGGAATACGGTTGTCGTGGTTTCGGTGACCGTGTCGAGCATACCGACGACCTTGCCCTGAGGGTCGCGGATCGGGCTGTAGCAAAAAGTGAAGTAAGCCTGCTCCGGGCCGCTGCCGCGTTCGATCAGCAGGGGAAAGTTCTCGATAAAGGTTGCATGCCCTTCGAATGCCGCCTTGGCGATAGGACCGATGTCTGCCCAGACCTCATGCCACACCTCGCTGAACGGGCGGCCGAGTGCGTAGGGCTTATCCCCCAGGATCGGAATGAAGGCGTCGTTGTACAACATGGTCAGCTGCGGTCCCCAAATGATGGATTGGGGGAAGCTCGACGCAAAGCACAGCGCCACGGTGGTCTTGAGCACATCTGGCCACTGCTCCAGCGGCCCCAGGGGCGTATTTGCCCAATCATGCTGGCGAACGCGCTCAGCCATGTCGCTGCTGCTTTGCAGCCAATTCATCATCGGGAGAACACCTTGTTTGCCGGGGTCCGTCCAACCCCTTAAAGGGTCAGTTCAACAAGCTACAGACCGGCATGACCACTGCCAAGTTCAGCGGCATTATCCATGAGATGGCAATTTGATGCTTCATCCGTTTGCATAGATCTGCCAACACGCTTATTGCGCCCCGAAAACCCCTGTCCAATAGATGCCTGCGTCGCTCTTGGGGTCCATGGCATACGCCGCACCCAGCTCGCGGAACTGCGGGTTCATCAAGTTGGCGCAATGCCCCGGGCTGGCCAGCCAGCCGTCCACGACTTTGCGTGGCGTGTCCAGGCCGGCGGCAATGTTCTCGCCGATGTTCTTCGCGATATACCCGGCCAATTCGGCGCGGTCACCGGGCGTGCGGCCATCGTGGTCAAGGTGGTCGAAGAAATTGCCGTTGGCCATGTTGCGCGTATGGCTGTTAGCGGCGCCGGCCAGGTCTTCGTTCCAGGACAATGGAGTCGTCGCGGTAAAGGCCTGCGTGCCGCACTGGCGCGCCTGGGAACGCGCGGTGTTGATCAGGGTGAGCAGTTGCTTGCCCTCGGTCTGCCAATCGCCCAGGCCACTGGTGAGTAACGGGCGGGCGAGCACGATGCGCCAGTCCTGGCCGCTGTTGCTCACGCCGATATCAACGAATTGCGGGTCGAGCACCACGCGGCAGAAGCTCTCGCGCACGGCCTTCATGGCAGCCTGGGCATCCTTTGGCCCGGACAAGCTGATGGCTTGCACGTTGACCATTGGGTACGCGGCCCGCGCCAGCGCTTGCTGCAGGTCGCCCACATTGGTGGCCGGCAGCACCAGCCGTGTATCGCTGGCCAGTGGCGGCAGTTCCTGGGAACCCTGGTCGCCGCAGCGTTGCACCTGGCTGCGGTATTGGTTGATCTGTTGCACTAACTGACTTTCTTCATTCGCCATCGCGCTGGCGCAGAACACCGTACTGGCGGCCAGCGTCGTAAGACCCATCATCAATGACAGAACGCGCATGGACGTTACCCTTGAGCTTGAAAGTGCCCATGATGCGCGATGTAACCCGGTCTGGCGCAACGCCTTTTTTGTTTTTTTGCCTCAATGGGTGTTCTGGAGGCCGCCGAGGGTGCCGAAGCGGCGCCATGCCATCACACTGGCCAGCAGGATCAAGCCCAGTCCCACGCCGAACGTTGCGTGCAGGCCATAGGCCACGGACTGCGGGACGGCGCGGGTGACATCCGGGCAGGCCCAGGCAAACACTGCACCCAGTACTGAAGCGCCGAAGATCAGCCCGAGGTTGCGTGACAGGTTCAGCAACCCCGAGACAGTGCCTCGACGTGCTCCTTGCACGTCGCTCATCACGGCGGTGTTATTGGCGGCCTGGAACAGGCTGTAGCCCGCCGTCAGAATCACCAGCGAGGCCAGATAGGCCGGCAACCCAGACGCCAGCGACAACAGCAGCGCGCCACACGCCAGTGCACCGAGGCCGGCGAGTGTCATGCGCTGGCTGCCGAATCGGTCGGTGAGGCGGCCTGCCGGTACCCCGGTAAGGGCCGCGACGCCAGGGCCGACGGCCATGGCCAGGCCCATCCACTGGGGCGGCAGGCCCAGGCCCTGGGACAGGTAGAACGGCCCGACCACAAAGGTGGCCATGATGACGGCCGCCACCAACGCACTCATGGCCAGGCCGACGCGCAGCGAGGAGGCCGCCAACGCGAGTCGCAAGCTTGAGCCTGCCGGCGAGGGTGCGTAAGGACGATCAACCGGCAAATAGCGATAGGCGAGGGCGGCGGCTGTCAGCCCCAGCGGCACACCGACCAGAAAGGTCGCACGCCAGCCCCACACGCTCAGCAACACACCGCCAACGCTCGGCCCCATGGCGGTGCCGACGGCCGACATTGTGCCCAGCAAGCCCATCGCGCGGCCAGTGCGCTCCTGGGGGACCGTGTCACCGACCATGCCCAGTGCCATGGCCATCATGGCTGCCGCGCCGAGGCCTTGCAGGATGCGCGCGGCTACCAGCCCTTGCAGCGTGGTCGCCATGCCGCACAGTCCGCACGCCATGGAGAACAGCAGCAACCCCGCGAGCAATAACCGTCGACGGCCCAGGCGGTCCCCCAGGCGCCCGGCGTTGACAATGACCGCCGTGATCGCCAGCAGGTAAGCCAGCACCACCCACTGCACGGCATGAAATGACGCGTCAAACGCCCGTGCGAGGCTGGGCAGGCTGACATTGGCAATGCTGGTGCCGAGGGACGCCAGCAACATGGACAGGGAGAGGCTGACGAGGCTGCCGCGTGAGGCGTTGTGCATGGGAAGAATCCTTGAGTGAAGGCAACTGTCACAAATCTACGACGTGCCCTAACATGGCGGAAGGCGCATGGGTTGCAATGAATACATGCGTGTAACGCCTTATGAGGAGCGCCAATGCCCGATCTCAACTTGCTGATCACGCTGGATGTACTGCTCGCCGAAGGCAGCGTTGCCCGCGCTGCCAAACGCCTGCGCCTGAGTCCCTCGGCCATGAGTCGTGCCTTGGCGCGTTTGCGTGAAACCACCGGCGATCCGTTGTTGGTACGTGCCGGTCGCGGCCTGGTGCCCACACCGAGGGCAGTGGAACTGCGCGAACAGGTCAGCCGACTGGTGCAGGACGCCAGCGCCGTGTTGCGCCCGGTGCAGGCGCTGGATATGTCTAGGGTCGAGCGCACCTTTACCCTGCGTACCAGCGAAGAGTTCGTCGAGCAATTCGGGCCGGCGCTGCTGGCGCGTAGTGCTCGGGAGGCACCCGGTGTGCGCCTGCGGTTCGTCAACAAGACCGACAAGGACAGCGCGCTGCTGCGCGACGGCCGCGTCGACCTGGAAACCGGCGTGGTCGACCCCACCGCCAGCCCGGAAGTGCTCACCCAGGCGCTGTTCCGTGACCGCCTGGTTGGCGTGGTACGCAAGGGGCATCCTCTCTGCCAGGGCGACGTCAGCGTCCGGCGTTATGCCGAGGGCCAGCACGTCTATGTGTCTCGCCGTGGCCAGGACCGTGGCCAGATTGACGATGTCCTTGAAGCCCAGGGCCTCACGCGACAGATCACGACGGTCGTCGCCGGTTTTGCCACGGCAATCGCCTTGGCCCGCGACACCGACCTGATCGCCAGCGTACCCGAGCGCTATACCACCCACCCGCGTGATGGGCTGCACAGCTTTGCACTGCCGCTGACGCTACCGGTCTTCACTGTAGCGATGCTCTGGCACCCGAGGCTGGATGCCGACCTGGCCCACCGCTGGTTGCGCGGGTGTTTGCGCGAGGTATGCGCCGAGCAGGTACAATCGGGACTGCCTTGACGCTGAACCCCAGGAATTTGCATGTACAGCCTTACCCGCTACACCACGCCATGCCCGGAGCCTATCAACGGCCAGATCCTGCAGTTGGTGGTGGACAACCTCACCGACATCAGCAGCGTGGCGCTGCCGCCGAGCAACCTGTTGTACAACATCTACCAGTACGCCATTGGCTTTGAGGTGCATCTGTACCTGGAAGCGCTGGACGGCGCCAAGGGCATTGCCGTCGAGTTGGTCGTGGCGATGGAAGCGGAAAAACTCATCGGCTTTTGCCTGTACCTGCCCGTGAAGGATGACCCAGACGCCTGCGGCATTGCGTTCATGGCCGTGCAAGTCGGCTATCGGCGCCAGGGCGTGGCACGCGCAATGATGCGCGACGTGTTGAGTCGCTATCCCCACGCGGAACTGGCGTGCTCGGTGGAGAAAGTGCCTGCGTTTGAAGGCATGGGCTTCCAGGTACGCGGTGCACGGGGCACGCAGGTGCTGATGAATACGCGGGACTACGGCACTGATGGCCTGATGGGCGTGCTGGACGTGGCGTCGATCTACCGCTCACTGGAAGTGCAGCAGATCCATACCTACCTGCTGCAAAAGCACGGCAAGCGCGCCATGATCGATGCAGAGAAACAACGCGACCGTCACCTTGATCAACTGGCGCGCAAGGTGCAACGCTTCATACAAGGCAACCCTCTGTAGGCGCGGCCTTGCCGGCGATTAAACACCCGTCGCGCCGGTTTATTCCCCACCTGCCAGCCATTATTTAGTCGCGGCCGCGATTGACCATCGCCAGGATGATCGCGAGCAATTCCTGCTGCGCCTCTTCGCGGCTGATCTCGCCGCTGGCCGCTGCCTGGGACAACGCCTCTGCGGCCCCCAGCATTGCCCTCAAACCCGCTTGGTTGATGCGGCCAAAGGGCGACAGCGCGTCGCGGCACTTGTCGAGGAAGATTGCCTCGTACTGACGCTTGAGGGCTTCCAGTTCCGGTGAGCTGCTGAGCGCGGCTATCACCCCCGGAATTTCCCGGCCCTGCAATAACACGCAGTCCACATAGGCCTCGGCGATCACCCAGGCACGGTCTTCAAGGGTGGCGTTGCTGGCTGCGATGGCGTTGGCGAAGACTTGATCCTGCCGGGCATCAAAGTCCTCGTACAACGCGGCCAGCAAGCCGCCGCGCGAAACGAAGTGGTCATAGACCACCGGCTTGGTCACGCCCGCCAGTTCCGCCAGGCGGCCGAGGGTCAGGGCTTCGGTGCCTTCCTCGCGCACCAGTTGCCAGGCCACCTCCAACAATTGGCGCAGGCGATCTTCACGGGACAGGCGACGACGTGGGGCAGGGGATTCACTGCTTGACATGCTTATATACCAAAAGTAACTTACTAATCGTAACTTACGCCTAGGCTAACCCCAAAGGGAGTCAATGTCATGCACGCACTCATCGTCGTGGCTCATCACGACCCGCAATCCCTCACCCACAGCGTGGCGACGCAGGTGGCCGCCGGCCTCGCTGCCGCTGGCCATACCTTCGAAGTCGCCGACATTGCCGCCGAAGGCTTCGACCCGCGCTACACCGCCGCCGACCACGCGGTGCATCGCACCCGCGCCACGCCACCGGCCGACGTGCTGGCCGAGCAGGCCCGCATCGACCGCGCCGATGCGCTGGTGCTGGCGTTCCCGATTTACTGGTGGTCGCTGCCGGGCCTGCTCAAGGGCTGGATCGATCGCGTTTTCATCAACGGTTGGGCCATCGATTACGGCCCGGATACGCCGGTGGTGAAAAAATTGCAGCACTTGCAGGTGCATCTGCTGGCCCTGGGTGCGGCGGATGACGATGCGTTTGATCGACACGGCTATGCCAAGGCGATGCGCACGCAGATCGACTACGGGATCTTCGATTACTGCGGCGCGCAGGTGCTGACGTCGGCGTTGTTGCTGGAAACCGAAAGCGGCGGGGCACAGGCGCATCTGGACAAGGCCAGGGCGCTGGGCGAAGGCTTGTTCGAGACGCAGGCAGTCGCGGGTTGATTCAACCGTCGCGGAACAGGTCGTGGGCGTCCAACAGGCGGTAGGCGATTTCCGGACGTTTCTCCATGCCCCGGCGGATGGCTGCCGGTATGGACTGGCGGGTCTTGCGGCACATGCCCGGCAGCTCGTCGATCACGATCTGGATGCCGCGCATGCTCTTGACCTCGGTGTGGCCGGGGGCGACATGCACGCGGATGCCCAATAGCTCGTACATCCGCTGCTGCATGTGCTCCAGGTCTTGCAGGCTCTTGAGGTCTTCAAGCCGGTCGAGCAGTTTCTTCTCTTCCTGGCGCGTCAGGTTGAGGATGCGCAGGTCGGCACCGGGTGCTTGCAACAGTTGCTCACGGTCGCAGACGCACGCGCCGGGTGGGCAGGGTTGGCGAATTGTCATGTGCAGTGCCTCCCCATTCCGACGCCGATCCTTTAATAGGTCAACTGAACCCCGAGACTGCCCAAGGCCTTCCAGTATTCAGGATAGGTCTTGGCCACGCAGTCCGGGTCCTGAATGCGGATCCCTGCGACTTTCAACCCTGCCAGCGCAAAGCACATGGCGATGCGATGGTCGGCGTGGGTGTCGATCAGCGCGTTGCACACGGTACCCGCCAGGGCCGGATCGCTGGCCACCAGCAGGTCGTCGCCTTCGATGGTCGCCAGGCCGGGACGTATCTCGTTCAGGCCATCATGCAGGGCCTGGACGCGGTCACACTCCTTGACCCGCAGGTTGGCCAGCTCGGTGAAGCGCACCGGGGTGTTGTTGAACGCGGCGAGCACCGCCAAGGTCGGGATGGCGTCCTGCATCTGCGAGCCTACGACTGTGGCTTGCATGTTCGGGAACTGCGCGATCACCGCCTGGGCCTTGGCGTCCGGCTGGGTGAAGTCTTGCGCGGCCACGCCGATGTCGATTCGACCACCGGTCAGCACTTCGGCGGCCCACAGGTAGGTGGCGGCAGAGGCATCTGGCTCGATCAAGTAATCATGGGCGGTGTAGCCGGTCGGGGCGACGCGCCAGGTGGTGTCGTTGACGGCTTCAACCTGGGCGCCGAAGGCACGCATGCAATCGAGTGTCAGGTCGACATAGCCACGGGCACCGATGTCCTTGCCGGTCAGCGCCACTTCGATCGGCGCTTCGCCGCAGGCCGCGAGCATCAGCAGGGCCGACACGTATTGGCTGGACAAGCCGCCGTCGATCTCGAAGCGCTTGGCCTTGATCTTGCCCACGCCGTGCACGGTGACCGGTGGGCAACCGGTGGGGCTGGCGACCTGGATACCGTTCTGGCCGAGTGTTTCGAGCAGCGGCCCGATCGGGCGTTTTTGCATGTAGTCATCGCCGTCCAGCACCACGGTGCCTTCAACGGTGGCCACGGCGGCGGTGAGGAAGCGCATGGCGGTGCCGGCATTGCCGAGGAACAGTGGCTGCGCCGGCAGGTGCAGTTTGCCGTGGCCGGTGACCACGAAGGTGGTGTCGTCGGGTTCGTCGATGGTCACGCCCATTTGGCGCAGGGCCACCGACATATGGCGGGTGTCATCGCTCTTCAGGGCGCCGCTGAGACGGCTGGTGCCCTTGGCCAGGGCTGCCAGCAACAGGGCGCGGTTGGTAATGGATTTGGAGCCGGGGGGCGCGACCTTGCCATTGAGGGGGAAGTTGGGCGGTGTAACGGTCACGGTTTTCTGCGAACTCAAGGTACAAGGCTCCTGATTCAAGGCAAGGTGGGACGGAGTGGCCGACGGGCGGACTTGAATAATCGGGTATAGACGCTGTGCTTGTCGAGCTTGGGGGCGTTGTCGCTGATATTTATTGGGTGTACGTCGATCTGAATGTGGGCGCTGGCTTGCCTGCGATGGCGGTCTTCGGGTCGCTGTCGAATTCCGGCCAGCGTGTTTGTTTGATGGGGCGCCTCAGATCAAGATCTACAGCACTCAGGTCTGACAGCCGGCCTGAGTGGTTCGGGCAAAAGCCGGGACGTCCTGCAGCCTTTATCGCTTTGCCAACCAATAATCATGCAGCGCCCGCGCTGCCGGTTCGAGTTCGCTGACGCGCTGCTGGTGTGCTTGCACGTCCAGGTTGGCGGGCAGTTCGAAGTTGTCCTGCTCGGCGCACCAGGAGATTTTTTCCAGAAGCGCCGCCTGTTCTGCCGGCAGTTCCGGCCAGCTGCCGATGGCTGCGCCGCGGATGTAGCCAAAGCACCATTCTTCGGCCAGGGTGACGGTCTGGCCCTGATGTTCGGTTTCGTCGAAACGAGCCTTGAAGCCTTGGGCGTTGGTGGCCAGTTGGCTTGCCACGGTGTTGAGGTGGCGCACGCACAGTTCGAGGAAACTTTGTGCTTCGTCCATGTTGTCCCACTCCGGGTTCTGGCCGCCCCAGATCGCCGGGAACCACTCAGCCACGTCCACCTGGGCCGGGCTGGACACCAGTGCGGTGAAGTAGCCGTCGAGTTCGGCCAGGTTCAGCACCGAGTGGTCGTCGCCGTACTTGAGCAGGGTGTTTTCGATGAATTCGAATTCGGCCGGGGTGAGGGGCTGGGCGTGCATGGGCATATCCTTTAAACGTCGAGCGCCGCGAAAGGGGCGGCTTAAAGCGCGAAGGATGGCGTGTGTGCAGGGTTTAATCCAGCTTTTTGCGGCGTTTTTACGTGCTCCGCTGGCACAGCTTGCTGACGCAGGCTGAACCCACTACCGCAAGGATGATCGGCACCAGGAAGTCATGGTCGATGCGCGTGAATTCCGCCACCAGCACAATTGCGGTCAGCGGCATGCTCATGCTGGCGGCAAGGAAGGCCGCGGCGCCGATGATCGCAAACGCGCCGAGGGGTACACCTGGCCATGCCAGGCTCCAGGCGCCACCCAGGATGATTGCCAGCAGCGCACCGATGGCCAGGCCGGGGGTGAGCAGTCCGCCTTCGGCGCCGGCACGCAGGCTGCTGGTGGTGATCAGCACCTTGACCACCAACAGCAGCGCGGCCAGGCCAATCGTCAGTTCACTGTCGAAACCCAGTTGCGCCGGGCCTTTGCCATTGCCGAGGATTTGCGGCAACAGCATCGCCAGGCCGCCGATGAACGTGAAGTTGATCAACGCCAGCACCGGCAGGCGCCAGCCGCGTGCGGCGCGTGCCCTCGCAGCGCCTGCCAGGCGAGTAAAACCATAGGCGGCCAGCCCAAACACAGGGCCGCACACCACCGCCCAGGTGATCAGCGCCGGGCTCAGCACAAAATGCGGCACTGCGTATTGCGACTCCGCCCCCAGGCCGATCCACGCCACCGCCGCGCCAATCGCCGAGGTGGCCAACGCTATCAGCGCCGCCGGCCAACTGAACGCGCCCACCAGCACCTCCAGCACGAACACCGCGCCGCCCAACGGCACGTTGTAGACCGCCGCGAGGCCCGCGCCGGCACCACAGGCGACGATCAACCGGTGGTGGTCCGGGGTCAACCGTGCGCGCTGGGACAGCCAGCTGCCGGCCAGCGCGCCAACTTCCCGTGGCGCCACTTCGCGGCCCAGGGGCGAGCCAAGGGCCACGGTGATGATCTGCAGCAAGGCGTGGGCGAGGGTGGTCTTGGGCGGCATGATCGGCGTCTCTTCGGACACTGCCTGCTTGATGCTCACCAGCGGCCGGCCGTAGCGGTAAAGCGCCCACCAGCCAAGGCCGGCCACCAATCCGCACACCACCAGCACCGCCAAGCGCCGTTCGGGCGCGGCGGCCGTCACCCCCCATAGAAAGGTTTCATGGCTGACCAGGCTGTCGAGGCTGTAGCCATACGCCAGGTGCTGGACGCCATGCAGCAGCAGCGCCAGCAGCATGCCGCCGAGGCCGGCGCCAATGCCGGTGAGCACGACCACCAGGGCCAGAATCAATGATGAACGGAACGTGGACGGCATAAACGGCTCCAGGCTGTGGCCCAGAGTGTATAACCGATAATCCGGGGCTCCTGGATGAAATGTATCGGCCTGCCCCGAACCTCGCGCTCATCCCATCGCGTTACTGTTGCCCGTCCCGTTTTTGGCCGATGTGCCGTTGCGCTCCCTTGTTATAGTTCGGGCCTTATCACTCGCCAGTCAGGGATCACTGCCATGTCCGAATACCAAGCTTTCGTCGTCGAACTCACCGGCAACGTTGCCCATGTGCAGATCAACCGCCCGGAAAAGATCAACGCGATGAACGCGGCGTTCTGGACCGAAATCATCGACATCTTCCAATGGGTCGAAGACACCGACGCTGTCCGCGCCGTGGTCCTCAGCGGGGCCGGCAAGCATTTCTCCTCTGGCATCGACCTGATGATGCTGGCCTCGGTGGCCAATGAGTTTGGCAAGGACGTCGGCCGCAATGCGCGCCTGCTGCGTCGCAAGATTCTTGAGCTGCAAGCTTCGTTCAATGCCGTCGACAACTGCCGCAAGCCGGTGCTGGCGGCGATCCAGGGTTACTGCATCGGCGGTGCCATCGACCTGATCAGCGCCTGTGACATGCGCTACGCCGCTGAAGGCGCACAGTTCTCGATCAAGGAAATCGACATCGGCATGGCCGCCGATGTTGGCACCCTGCAGCGCCTGCCGCGCATCATCGGTGACGGCATGCTACGTGAACTGGCCTACACCGGTCGCCAGTTCGGCGCCGACGAAGCGCGCAGCATTGGCCTGGTCAATCGTGTCTATCCCGATCAGGACAGCCTGTTGGCCGGCGTGATGGAAATCGCCCACGACATCGCCGCCAAATCGCCGATTGCGGTGACCGGCACCAAGGCCATGATCAGCTACATGCGTGACCATACAGTCAATGATGGCTTGGAATACGTTGCCAC
>Ga0308164_10001154_pt1 | contig 33054 bp, 20 predicted proteins | sample PhyTR2_FD_201031 | JGI IMG/M metagenome (GOLD analysis project Ga0308164, IMG submission 201031) | Phyllosphere microbial communities from UC Gill Tract Community Farm, Albany, California, United States - DLSLT.R2 | ecosystem: Host-associated > Plants > Phyllosphere > Unclassified | place: USA... | reverse complement strand
TCAGCTTCGAGATTTCCTTGGTCGCCTGCGACGAACGCTCGGCCAGCTTGCGCACTTCGTCGGCCACGACCGAGAAGCCCAGGCCGTGCTCACCGGCGCGCGCCGCTTCGATGGCCGCATTGAAGGCGAGCATATTGGTCTGCCCGGCGATCTCGCCGATGACCTTGACGATCTCGCCGATGTCCTCGGACGACTGGTTGATCATCGCCATCGCTTCGATCGAACGGGCAATCGCCTTGGCGCCGATTTCCGCTTCGTCGCGGGTCGACTGGGCCAGGCTGTTGGCTTCCTGCGTGCTGCGGGCAATCGTGTTGATCGATGCGGTTAAACCATCGACCGAGGCGTTCATCTGTTCAACCGTCGCGCCCAGCGCCTGGGCACTGGCGGCCACCGTGTTGGAGCGCTCGGCAATCGTGCGCGACGAGACATTCAGTTTGCCGGCGGCCGAGACGGCGTCGCCGATCACGCCGCGCAGGTCGCCGATCATCTTCATCACGCCGCGGCCCAGTTCGTCGAGGGGCTCGGCGCCGCTAGTGTCGATCGTGCCGGTCAGGTCGCCGGCCGAGGCGCGCGCCACCTGCTCGAGCAGCAGGCCGACCTTGCGGCGCTCGTCTTCGGCGCGCTGGACGGCAGCTTCTTCGAGCATCACCTGGGCGGTGATGTCGGTGGCGAACTTGACGACTTTGACCGGCTTGCCGTTGGCGTCGAAGATTGGGTTGTAGGTCGCCTGGATCCACACGGTCTTGCCGTTGTTGCCGTGGCGCTTGTAGCGACCGGCGTCGAATTCGCCACGGTTGAGTTTGCCCCAGAAGCGGCGGTAGGCCGCGCTCGACGCGTATTCGTCGTCGCAGAACACGCGGTGGTGTTCGCCGCGCACGTCTTCCAGCGCGTAGTCGAGCAGGTCGAGGAAGTTGGCATTGGCGTCGAGCAGCACGCCGCTCATGTCGAATTCGACCACGGCCTGCGCGCGGCCGATCGCCGACACGAGGCCGGTCGTCTCGGCGGCGCGCACTTTCTCGGCCGTGATGTCGGTGGCGAACTTGATGATCTTGGCGACGCGCCCCGAGCTGTCCTTGACCGGATTGTAGGACGCGTTGATCCAGAATTCGCGCCCGCCCTTGGCGATGCGCTTGTATTCGGCGCGGTCCGACTTGCCGGCGCCCAGGTCTTGCCAGAAACGGGCATAGGCCGGCGAATCGATCAGCTCGCGCTCGCAGAACATCGAGTGATGGCGCCCTGCCAGCTCCGCGTCCGTGTAACCCGTCACGCTCAGGAAGTTGTCGTTGGCGCGCAGGATGTTGCCATTCAAATCGAATTCGACGATGGCCTGGGCGCCGTCGAGCGCCGAGTAGATCGCACGCAGGTCTTGCAGCGCGTCAGGCGATTCCAGATAGATCGTTTCCATAAATTCAGTGAGATAGGTGAATAAGGGCGCTGCGGGCGACGACGCAACGGGTGCATGTCTGCATCATCCGTCATTTCGCACAAACAGTAAATCCAGCAAAGTCAGAGTATTGATTCTGCCTGATTTATTGTTGCCTTACAACAACAACTTTCCCTGTTACAGGTGAGAAGCCCCATTTTTTAGACGAGCAGACGCCTTAAGCGCGTGTTCTACATGTTCCCTCTGCGCAACCAAATCAGTCAAAACGAAATATTTTTCTTGAGAAATTCAGTAAAGACGATAAAATTCCTCACATCAACAATCCAGTAAAAACGAAACCATGACCACTTCCAACCCTCTCCGTTTGACTGAAACGCATCCCCTGTCCATGCGCATCGTGATGATCCTGCTGTTCTGGATCACGGTGCTGGCCGGTACGAAGGTGTTTGCTGCCGATACGCAGGCAGTCGATGTACGTCTGCAAGCCTTCCAGGTCGTCACCCAGGACAAGGGCGGCGAAAAGCTGGTGCCTGCCATTGAGGCCAATCCTGGCGACACGATCGAATACCAGGTCACCTACCAGAACCATGGCAAGTCCACTGCAAAGGCAGTGGCGGCAACGCTGCCGGTACCGGACGGCGCGATGGTCTACCTCGACGGCAGCGCCGCCCCGAAAGCGGTCCAGGCCAGTCTCGATGGCAAGCAGTTCAGTCCCCTGCCCCTGACCCGCGAAGTGATGCGCAACGGTCGCCGCACCGTCGAGCCGGTCCCGCCCGAGCAATACCGCTTCCTGCGCTGGGAGCTGGGCGATCTCGCGCCCGGCAAGGCCGCAACCGTGACTTCGCGCATGCGTGTCGCCGTCCCGCCGTCGGCCAGGCTCGCACGCTCCTGACCCGTTGATTTCCTGACGTTTCGGCGTCGCTCTGCAACACTGTGCAAATAGTTGTCTTTTTATTAACAAAAACCCAGATCACCCTGTTCGATCCTGACTCACGCAAGTCCCATTACAAGGAAGCAGCCATGAAAACCCATCTCAAGCTCGTCGCCGCAGCAGCGCTGCTGGCAACCGCCAACGGCGCCTACGCCGCCACCGCGGCCGGCACCCAGATCACCAACCAGGCCACCGCCACCTATAACGATTCCACCGGCACCAAGACGGTCCAGTCGAACACCGTGATCACGACCGTGCAGCAGGTCGCCAGCCTGACGATGCCGGCCGGTACCGCCAAGAGCGCCGGCGCCGGCGCCTCGGTCACCTACGCCCACAGCGTGACCAACACCGGTAACGGCAGCGATACCTTCGCCCTGTCGCAAACCAATACCGGCACGCTGAACATGACCGGCGTCGTGTTCTACCTTGATGCCAACGGTGACGGCGTGGCCGACAATGCGACCCCGATCACCAGCACCGGCCCGCTGGCTGCCGGCGCCACCTTCCGATTCGTGGCCGTCGCCGCGCTGCCGGCCGGCGCCGCCAACGGCACCACCAATGCGATGACCGTACGCGCCACCAGCGGCTTCAACGGCGCGGTCACCGCCGCCAGCGTCGACACCACCACCGTCTCGGCCGGCGCCGTGATCGACATTACCGCCAACTCGGCCGGCGCCGGTGCACCGGGCGCAGGCCCTGGCGTCGAAGCCGCTGCCGTGGAAACCAAGACGACGACGGCCGGCACGATGACCTCGTTCGTCCTGTTCCTGAACAACACCGGTGGCAGCCCGGACACCTTCAATCTGCAAGCGAGCACCGATGGCACCTTCGGCACGCAAGTCCTGCCAACGGGTTGGACCGTGGTCTTCAAGGACGCCAACGGCGCGGTCATCACCAACGCCACCGTCGCCGCCGGCGCCAACGTGCGCGTGACGGCCGAAGTGACGCCGCCAGCCGGCACCGCGCCAGGTACGACCGACCTGTACTTCCGCGCGATGTCGGGCACCACCGGCGTGGCCGACCGCATCCACGAAGCCGTCACCGTTGCCGCTGCCGATTCGCTCGTCGAGCTGGTCAAGACCCAGGCCCTGGACGCCAACTGCGACGGCACCGCCGATACCGCATTCAGCAACGCACCGATCACGGCCGGCGCCGTACCGGGCGCCTGTATCCGCTACCAGATCGTCGGTACCAACAAGGGCGTGACCACCATCAACGCAATGGTCATGACCGACACGATCCCGGCCAACACGACCTACCACGCCGGCGCCCCGGCCAACACGCTGCTGGGCTCGATCCTGGCGCCGGCTGCCGGCCTCGTCGGCAGCGTCTCGGCCAGTGTCGGCAATCTGGCCCCGGGCCAGTCGAACACGATGGCCTTCGGCGTGAAGATCGACTAAATACACCAACGTAACCCATCGCCACACCAACGCAGCGCCGCTCCGGCGGCGCTGCCTTCGAATTCCCGGACTCCCGCGCGCGCCATGACGACCCTCCTCCGACACCTCGTATTTCTCTGCATGAGCTTTGTCCTGTGGTTGGCCTGCGACGCGGGCGCCGCCATCAACAACCGTGCCAGCGCGACCTTCGTCGGCGCGGCCGGCAACAGCGTTACCATCGAATCGAATACCGTGCGCGCCGTGCGCCCCGATGCGATCACCTATTTCACCTCGGCCGCCTACAGCCGCGTGGCGCGCGCAACCGAACTCAACGGTAATCTGTTCCTCCAGGTCGATGCCGCCGAGTGCAACATCGACAAAAATGTTGCCGAGCGGGTCAGCGTGACGCTGGTCTCCACGCTGACGGGCGACCGGCAAGCTTTTCCGGCGCGCGAGACCGGCGCCGACACGGGCGAATACCGCTTCAACGCCGTCGCGGCGAGCCACAGCGAAGACGAAGACCATGAGGACGACGCTGGCGACGGCATCATCGAAGTCATGAAAAACGACACCCTGCTGGCCAGCGTCGAAGGCTGCGGCAGCGGCATGATCCAGACCGCGATCCTGGTCGACCCGATCGGCATCGTCTACGACAGCCGCAGCAACCTGCCGCTGCCGGGCGCAACCGTGACCCTGATCGACATCACCGGCGAAGGCAACGGCGGCGCGCCGGGCGCACCAGCCCGCGTATTTGACGTGGATGGCGTCACCCCGGCGCCAAGCACCGTCATCACCGATCGCGGCGGCATGTATCAGTTTCCGCTGGTGGAACCGAGCCTGTACCGCCTGCAGGTGACCCCGCCGTCGAACTACGGCTTCCCGTCGAAGCGCGAGATCGGCGAACTGCCGGCTGGCCGCACCACCAACCTGTACGGTTCGTATGGCGGCGAGTTCACCGTCAGCGAAACCTCGGGCGTGGTCACGATCGACGTGCCGCTCGACCCGATTCCCGGCGTGCTGTACGTGGAAAAGAATGCATCGCGCGCCGTCGTCGAGGTGGGCGACGTGCTCGATTACACGGTGCGCGTGCATAACACCGCCGAACAGGCGCTGGTGGACGTGATGGTGGAAGACCGCCTGCCGGCCGGCTTCAGTTTCGTGCCGGGTACGCTGCGCATCGATGGCGCACTGGTGACCGACCGGTTCGAGAACCGCGGCCCGACGCTGCGCATTCCCCTCGATACGCTGGCCGCCAGATCGAACCGCGTACTGCGCTACCGCGTGCGCATTGGCGGCGGCGCGCTGCAGGGCGACGGCATCAACCGCGCCCAGGCCACCAGCGGCGCCCCGCTGGCCCTGGTCTCGTCGGTGGCGGCGGCCAAGGTCAAGGTCGAAGCCGGCGTCTTCAGCAGCAAGGGCTTCATCCTGGGCGACGTGTTCGCCGACTGCAATGTCAACGGCCAGCGCGACCTGGGCGAGCCGGGCATTCCCGACGTGCGTATCTACCTGGAAGACGGCAGCTTTTCGCAGACCGATGCCGACGGCCGCTACAGCTTCTCTGACGTTGCCCCGCGCACCCACGTGGCGAAAGTCGACCTGAGCACGATGCTGGCCGGCCAGCTGGCCGTGCTGTCGAACCGCAATGCGGGCGACGCCGGCAGCCGCTTCGTCGACCTGAAGGACGGCGAACTGGCGCGCGCCGACTTCGCGCTGAGCGGCTGCAATCCCGACGTGCTCGATGCGATCAAGGCCCGGGCTGCCCGTCTGCGCGCCGTGCTGGCCTCGGCCGCCGTGCTGACCGCCCCAGGCCCGGCCGCAGCAAAATCCGCGCCCGCGCTGGACCTGGCCACGGTGACCAACCGCCTGGGCTTCGTCGGGCTGACCGATGGCGCGGTGCTGCCGCACGCCCAGCCGACCATCCGCGTCAAGGGCGGCGCCGGTTCGAGCTTCACGCTGCTGGTGGGTGGCGTGGCCGTGGACGACAGCCATATCGGCAAGCAGGACACGGTGGCGGCGCAGGCGCTCGAGCTGCGCGACTATGTCGGCGTGACCCTGAAACCTGGCCACAACCTGATCGAAGTGCGCGAGACCGACAGCTTCGGCAACCCGCGCGGCAGCAGCGTCGTCGACGTCATCGTGCCGGGCGCCCTGGCGCGCCTGTCGGTCGCCCCGCTCACCGAATCGGCGCCGGCCGATGGCCGCTCGCTGGCGATGGTCGCCGTGCGCCTCGAAGACGCGAACGGCGTGCTGATCGCCGAACGCACCCCGGTCACGCTGGAGGCCAGCGCCGGCCAGTGGGACCAGCCCGACCTCGATCCACGCGAGCCTGGCCACCAGGTCTTCGTCGAAGGCGGCAGCGCCGAATTCGCGCTGCGCACGGCGCCGGACGCCGGTGAAGCCCGCCTGCAAGCCACCAGCGGCCTGCTGCGCGCGAAAAACACGCTGCGCTTCCTGCCGGCCCTGCGCCCGATGGTGGCAGCCGGCGTCGTCGAAGGCGCCTTCAGCCTGAATCGCAGCCGCGGTAATACCGCGACCCCGCTGCGCGATTTCGACGGCTTCGAAGACCGCCTGCGCCACGTGGCCGGGGGCGAGACCGTCAATGCCGGCGGCCGCGCCGCGATGTTCGCCAAAGGCCAGATCGGCGCCAATACGCTGCTGACGATGTCGTACGACTCGGACAAGGACACCGAGCCGAAGATGTTCCGCGATATCAACCCGTTTGCCTTCTATCCAACCTATGGCGACGATGCGCGCCGCGGCTTCGAGGCGCAATCGGCCGGCCGCCTGTACGTCAAGGCCGAGCGCAACCGCTCGTACGTGATGTTCGGCGACTTCGTGCCGCCCGGCGTGACCCCGGCGCGCAACCTGGGCGCCTACAACCGCAACCTGACGGGCCTGCGCCAGCACGCCGAACTGGACGGTCTGACAGTCGACTCGTTCCTCAGCTACGACAGCACGCGCCAGATGGTCGAAGAATTCGCCGCCAACGGCACCTCGGGTCCGTTCCTCAGCGGCGGCGGCCTGATGGTCATCAACAGCGAGCGCATCGAAATCATCGTGCGTGACCGCGACCAGACCGGCGTGATCCTGTCGCGCCGCGCCCTGGTGCGCTACGTCGACTACGACATCGATCAGCTCAGCGGCCGCATCCTGCTGCGCGCCCCGGTGCCGAGCCTGGACGAGAACCTGAACCCGGTCAGCCTGCGCCTGGCGTACGAAGTCGACCAGAACGGCGCGCGCTTCCTGGTCGGCGGTGTCGCCGCCCAGTACCAGATCGGCAGCCACGTCGAGGTCGGCGCCAGCGCCGTCGAAGACCGCAACCCGGCCGCCCCGACCCGCCTGGTGAGCGTCAACGCCAGCGTCAAGCCGGATGAAAAAACCGTCGTCATCGTCGAAGCGGCGCAGATGGAAAAAGCCGGCCTGTCGGGTCGCGCCGCACGCTTCGATGCGAACCGCACCGACGGCAAGCTCGAAAGCCACCTGTTCCTGGGCCGCGCCGACGCCAACTTCGACAATCCATCGGCCAATCTGCCGAAAGGCCGTACCGAAGGCGGCGCCAATGTGCGCTACCGCTTCACCGAGCGCACCAGCGTCGGCCTGGAAGGCCTGCACACGGCCGACCTGACCACCGACGCCACCCGCAACGGCGTGCAGCTCTTCGCCGGCTACGCGTTCGAAAATGGCCTGCAAGCCGAAGTGGGCATGCGCCATTCACGTGAAGAAGGCGGCGCCGGGGTCATCGTGGCCCAGCCCGACCTGACCAGCGTGCGCGCCAAACTGGGCATGCAGATCCCTGGCCTGCCGCAGGCCGGCGTGTTCGTCGAAGGCGAACAGGATATCCACGACAATGGCCGCCGCATGGTGGCGCTGGGCGGCGACTACCGCTTCGCCGGCGGCAGCCGCGTGTATGGCCGCCATGAACTGATCAGCAGCCTGGGCTCGACCTATGCGCTGAACCAGGGCCAGCAGCGCCACGCCACCGTGTTCGGCGTCGACACCGACTACATGCACGACGGCCGGGTGTTCTCGGAATACCGCGCCGGTGGCACCTCGCCAGCGGGCACCGTGACCGGCGAGCGCCAGGCCGAAGCAGCCCTGGGCCTGCGCAATCTGTGGACGCTGGGCGACGGCGTGCGCGCCAACACCAGCTTCGAGCGCGTCAAGGTGCTCTCGGGCGCCAACAACAACGAAGCGATTGCCCTGACCGGTGCCATCGAAGTGAGCCGCCATCCGACCTGGACCGGCAACGCCCGCCTCGAACTGCGCCACGGCGCCGACAGCGACGGCCTGCTCTCGACGCTGGGCCTGGCCTACAAGATCGACGACAGCTGGACCTTCCTGGGCAAGAACACGCTGGCCGCCACCCGCTCGAATGCCAGCAAGACCATGCGCGTGACCGAGCTGCTGCAAAGCGGCGTGGCCTACCGCGCGCTGCAGTCGATCGGCCTGAACGGCCTGGCCAAGTACGAGTACAAGCTCGAACGCGACGACGGCCTGGCTGACCTCAAGCGCGCCGTGCACGCCGTCTCGGTCGGCGCCAACTGGCAGCTGCGCCTTGATACCACCGTCAGCGCCCGCTACGCCGCCAAGATGGCGATGGACCAGTCGAGCGGCTTGTCGAACCGCACGGTCAGCCACCTGGTGGCCGGCCGCGTGACCCACGAGATCAATGCCGACTGGGACATCGGCGCCACCGCCCAGATGCTGATGGACCGCGACACGCGCGGCCGCCAGTACGCCGCCGGCATCGAGGCGGGCTACCAGCTGCAACGCAATATGTGGGTCTCGGCCGGCTACAACCTGCTCGGCTTCAAGGAACGCGACCTGGCCGGCGCCGACGCGACCGCCAAGGGCGTGTACTTCCGGGTACGCATGAAGTTCGACGAGAACACGCTGCAAGACCTGCTCTCGGGCGACCTGCTCAAGTAATCAAGGATACCGACATGACTTTCGCACTGCTCTCGTCCCGCCTTCGCCACGCCTGGCTGCGCGTCTTCGTGGCCCTCGCCTGCCTGCTCGGCGCGTTGCCCGCCAAGGCCGACTGCACGGTGACCGGCGCCTGCATCACCGCCGGCCCGCGCCTGGCCAGCGTCGACACCGGCAAGAGCGCCCTGCTCGGCCCGCTGCTGGGCGGCATGCTTGGCACCGGCACGTCGCTGGGTGCCGTTGACTGGAACGCGCTGGCCGGCGGCAACCTGAACCTGCTGAATTTCCTGAACGTGCTCAAGACCGACCTGGGCGTATCGACCCCGGCGCAGGCACTGAGCACCAACGTGACGCTGGTGCAGATCGCCAATGCGCTGGCCATCCAGGCGCAGGCCGAGGCCAAGCCGCAGCTGGCGGGTGCGTTATCTGGCCTGGCCTCGCAACTCAATGGCGTGGGCGGCACCGTGCGCCTGGGCGACCTGCTCAAGGTCACGGCCGACACCGGATCGCTCGGCACCAGCACGGTCAACGCGCTCGACATGTTCACCGGACTGGTCCAGCTGTACAACCGCCGCAACGTGCTGACCACGCCGCAGCCGGTCGGGATTTCGGGTGGCCTCTTGGGCGCGACCGGCGTGGTCAACAACCTGCAACTGTATGCGCAGGCGATCGAGCCGCCGGTGTACGTGTGCGGGCCGACCGGCTCGACCTTTCATTCGGCCGCGATCCGCCTCAAGCTCAAGATGGATCTGGTATCGCTGACCCCGGCCACCGATTCGCTGATCGGTGCGGGGCTGCTGCAAAGCGCGTCGGTTGGCATCGGCAAGCTCGACGTGTACGTGGAAGTCGCGCGCGGCCAGGGCAGCCTCAGCGCCGTGAGTGCCGCGACCAAGGCGGTCACGCTGCAGGTGGCGCCGGGCGTGTCCGACATCTTCATCGGCAAGATCGACGACAGCGTGTTCTTCAACCGCAGCCGCGCGATCCTCGACTCGGACGTCGACTTCGGCACGATCGGATCGCTGCGGGCCGCCGCGCTGGGGCTGCTGCCGGTCGATATTGCGCTCGACATCAAGAGCATCGTGCGTGGCCAGGCGCCGTTCTCGACGAGCGTGACGATGTCGGGCACGTTCCCGCAGACGCGCACCGTGAGTTCAAGCACGACCTTCATCACGAATGCGGCCAACAGCCTGGCGACGAACCTGCAGATTCGCAGCATGCCGGCCCTGGGGCTGTTGCAGGGCGCGGTCGAACCGCTCGTCAAGACGCTGGTCAAGAACGTGGTCAGCCCGTTGCTCGCGCCGGTGCTCAGGGGCGTGGCCGATCCGCTGCTCAAGCTGCTCGGCATCGGCCTGGGCGAAATGGTCGTCACGGTCGAAGGCATTTGCCAGACCTGCGACGAGTTCAAGCTGACCAAGGCAGTCGACAAGGCCAATGCCACGCCGGGCAGCACGATCCTGTACACGATCACGTTCGAGAACAGCGGGACCACCACGCTGACACAATTGAAGATCGAAGACACCACGCCGGCCTTCACGACCTATGCCGACAGCAGCTGCGGTACGCTGCCCTCTGGCCTGGCCTGCGCAGTCGCCGCCAAACCCGATGTGGGCGCCAATGGCAAGATCGAGTGGGGCATCACCGGTACGCTGACACCGGGGGCCAGTGGCACCGTCACCGTGACGGTAAAAGTACAATAATGCGCCGTTGTTCATGACCGCAAGTTACAATACAGAAACGAGTTATCACGTTTCACTATCGTAATTTGTGATAATTTGATAGATTGTTGCCTTGCCTATGCGTATTGTTACGTATCCAGGTGGCTTGATCCCGCTGTTTCCGACGCGCTGTCGCCCTCACGACAAGCGACGGGGTGGATCGTCGGCCCCCGGTCGGGAGGCTTTTAACCACCTGCACAATTCTATTTCATGATATCGCACAGCAGTCCAGCGCCCGCGCCGACCGACCCCGCTTCCGCAGAAGTCTGCTCGACCAAGGAGGCTGCGAGCCTGCTTGGCGTCTCGCACCGGACCGTGCAGCTCTGGGTCGAAAGTGGTGTGCTGCAAGCCTGGAAGACCGCCGGCGGCCACCGCCGTATCCTGCTTACCTCGGTACACCGCCTGGTCGCACAGCGCAACCACGCGGTCACCGGCGCCCAACCAGCACCGGCGCCCGCTGCCAAGTCAACGCCGGCAGGCCGGCGCATCGTGATGGCCGACGACGACGCGACCCTGCTGCGCCTGTACGAGCTGGAAATGTCAGGCTGGGGCCTCGACGCCCAGCTGATCAAGGCGCGCGACGGGTTCGATGCGCTGATCCGGATCGGCGAAGCGCAGCCCGACCTCTTGATCAGCGACCTGAACATGCCAGGCATGGATGGTTTCCGCATGGTACGTACACTGCGCGCCGACCCGCGCTATGGCAATATGGCAATCATCGTCATCAGCGGTCTTGACCCTGCGACCATCAAGTCGATGGGGCTGCCCGATGACATCCCGGTATTTGCCAAACCGGTGCGCTTCCCTGAACTGCGCGCCCGGATCGAACGCATCTTCAGTGACATCGACGCGGCGGCTGCGCGCGACTGACAGGATCAACATCATGCATTCCGAGCCGGACCGACACCCCTTGTTGCCCCGACTTTGCCTGCCCCGCAATCCATCCCCCAGTCCGACCAGGCCCGTGTGCGCGCGCTGCACGAACTCGCCCTGCTCGACACCCCGCCCGAAGAACGGTTCGACCGCATCACGCGCCTGGCCTGCCGTTTGCTGGGCGTGCCCATTTCGCTGATCGCGCTGGTCGACACCGACCGCCAGTGGTTCAAGTCGCGCGTGGGCATCGATCTGCACGAAACCACGCGCGTGACCTCGTTCTGCACGCACACGATCGAGCACGAGGACGGCCTGGTGATCGACGACGCGCGTCTCGATCCCCGCTTTGCCCACAACCCGTTCGTGACCGGTGCGCCGGATGTGCGCTTCTATGCAGGCATTCCGCTGGCTGCGCCGGACGGCAGCCGGGTTGGTGCGCTGTGCGTGATCGACCGCGAGGTACGCCATTTTGATGAGGATCAGATGGCCACGCTGCGCGACCTGGCCGCCATCGCCGGAGACGAATTGCGTGCGCGGCCGGCTGGTCGCCCCGCGCCCGAAGGCTGGGAAAAGGCACTGGTGGGCCACCTGCCTGACGGCATCCTGATGCTCAATGCGCAAGGCAATATCGTGGCCGCGAACCCGGCGGCCGAAAGACTGTTCGGCGCATCCGGCCCGCTGCTTGCCGGCCGGCCGCTGCGCGAATTGATGGATGAAGACCTGTTGCGGATGCGCCGCACGGGCCAGTTGCGCGAAGGCGCGCGCTACGAGGCGCTGGCGCGGCGCCTGGACGGCAGCCGCTTCCCGGTCGAGTTTTCGTATTGCCGCATGATGTGGGCGGCGCGGCCGAAGTTCGCCGTGACGGTGCGCGACATTTCGCAGCGACGCGCCGCCGAAGAACGCAACCGCGCCACCGACGAACGGCGCCGGCGCCACTTCGCCACCGCGACCCACGAGCTGCGCACGCCGATGTCGAGCGTGCTGGGCTTTTCGGAACTGCTGCTCAAACGCGACTTCGACCCGGTCGTCAGCCGCGAACTGGTGGAAATCATCCACCGCGAATCCGGCCGCCTCGTCAGCCTGGTCAACCAGATGCTCGACCTGGCGCGGATTGAAGCGGGCGGACGGGACGACCTGAAGATCGACGCCGTCCCGGTGGGCGATCTGGTCAGCAGGACGCTGGCGTCTCTCGAAGGTCTCGGCCAGGCGCACCGCGTCAGCACCGACATCCCGCCCGGGCTGCCGCCACTGGCGGCCGACGCCCAGAAGATGCAGCAGGCGCTGACCAATATCGTCAGCAACAGCATCAAGTATTCCGCCCCCGGCACGCCGATTGTGCTGCGCGCCGCGCCCGAACGGTGGGGCGACCGGCCGATGGTGGCGATTCGCGTGCGCGACCGCGGCATCGGCATGACGCCCCAGCAGCAGGCCCAGGTCTTCGACGCCTTTTATCGCGTCGACAGCGATTCGGCGGCGCCAGGCAGCGGCCTGGGGCTGACGATCCTCAAGGAGATCGTCGATCTGCACGGCGGGCGCATCGCGCTCGAATCCGAGGCCGGCGTCGGCACTGAAGTCACGCTATATCTGCCGGTGGCGAATGCCGATGACGGTCCCGCATCGGTCCGTCTCTGAGGCGAGTGTTGCAAGTGCCCATCAGTGACGACGAGACCTTCCGGTTTGCCTTGACAGCCCAATGCGAACCGGTAAAATCAGCAAATATGAACATTGCCGACCGTCAAGATATTACTGAGCCCGCCTGTGACCGCTCGGCCTTCTGTACCACCCGGCAAGCGGCCGAACGGATCGGCGTTTCGCACCGCACGGTGCAGATGTGGGTCGAGAATGGCGCGCTGCAGGCATGGAAAACGGCGGGCGGCCATCGCCGCATCACCAATGCCTCGGTCGAGCGCCTGCTCGACGGGCGTCGCGCCGTGCTCGCTGCGCCGCCCGTCGTGGCGAGCAGCGCCCGCCCGATCCTGCCTCTGGGCGCGGCGCGCACGGTGCTGATCGTCGACGACGACGCAACGCTGCTGCGCCTGTACGAACTGGAAATCGCAACCTGGGGCATGGATCTCGCCGTGCGCAAGGCGAGCAACGGCTTCGAGGCGATGATGTGCATCGGGCAGGCGCGTCCCGATGTCCTGGTGAGCGACCTGCACATGCCGGGCATGGACGGCTTTGGCATGATCCGCAGCCTGCGCGACAATCCGGCCACCGCGTCCATGCCGATGGTGGTCATCAGCGGCATGGACAAGCCGACCGTGCTGGCCATGGGCCTGCCCATTGACGTACCTTACCTGACCAAGCCGGCGCCGCTCGCGGCCCTGCGCGCCGCAGTGACATCGGCGCTGCCACCGGCTCCCTGAGACCGCTCCCGCAAGCCCCGATAATGAACGAGACGCCGACGAACCACTTCCCCGCACCCACTTTAGCCCCCCTGCCACCGGATGAAGCCCGGCGCCACGAGGTGCTGCTCGACCTGAACCTGCTCGACACGCCGCCGCAAGCGTCGTTCGACCGCATCACGCGCATGGCCACGCACCTGTTCAAGGTGCCGATCGCGCTCGTGAGCCTGGTCGACACCGACCGCCAGTGGTTCAAGTCGCGCGTCGGCGTGGCGCTGACCGAGACGCCGCGCTCGGTGTCATTTTGCGCGCACGCCATCCTGCAGGACGACGTGATGGTGGTGCGCGATGCACGCACCGACGCGCGCTTTGCCGACAATCCGCTGGTACGCGGCGAAACGGCGGCGCGCTTTTACGCCGGTTCACCGATCGATGTCGGGGACGGCATACGGATTGGGACGCTGTGCATCATCGACAGCGTACCGCGCGAATTTTCCGACGCCGACCGCGCGATGCTGCGTGACCTGGCGGGCATGGTGGCGGGTGAAATCGCCACCATCGAACTGCGCGCTGCGTGCGAGCGTGAGCGCAGCAGCGCACGCTCACTGCGCACGCTGCTCGAGCACCTGCCCGACGCCGTGCTGCTGCTGGACGCGGGAGGCCGGATCCTTTCGTGCAATCCGGCGGCCGAGCAGTTGTTCGGCGCGCCCAATCCCGACCTGGCGGGCCGCTCGTCGGCCACGCTGATCGGCATGGCGCCGCAGGTGGTCTCGCGCCACGAGGGCAATGCCCGCCGGGTCGATGGCAGCAGCTTTGCCGCCGAAATCTCGATTGCCAACATGACGCTCGACGGGCATGTGCACCTGGTAGCGACCGTGCGCGACATGGACGGCCTGCGCGCGGAACGCGACCGGGTGCGCGCCGCCAACCAGCGGCGTCACGATTACTTTCGCACCGCCAGCCACGAATTGCGCACGCCGATGGCCAGCATCCTCGGGTTTTCGGAGCTGCTTCTCAAGCGCGAATTCGACCCGGCCACCGGGCGCGAGCTGATCGACATCATCCACCGCCAGGCCACACGCCTGATCGGCCTGGTGAACCAGATGCTCGACCTGGCGCGCATCGATGCAGGCGGCGCGGCCCAGTTGCAACCGACCTTGCTCGACCTGGCCGACATGATGGCCAAGATCCAGGGCGCGCTGGCCAACGACGCGCACGCCGCACGGATCGCGCTGGCCGTGGCGCCCGGCCTGCCGCCCGTGACGGCCGACGCCGCGCGCGTGCAGCAGGCGCTGGGCAATATCGTCAGCAATGCGCTGGCCTACTCGGCGCCGGACAGCATCGTCGATGTCAGCATCTCGCAGCAGGAACGCGCCGGGCAGGCCGGCGCCGCAGTGCGGGTGCGCGACCAGGGCGTGGGCATGACGCCGGAGCAGCGCAAGCAGGTGTATGACGCCTTCTGGCGCGCCAACGCCCTGCCCGACGTGCCTGGCAACGGCCTGGGCATGACCATCGTGCGCGAGATCGTGACGGCGCATGGCGGCGTGATCGAGATCGTGTCGGCGCCGGGGGATGGGACTGAAGTTGCGTTGTGGCTGCCTGCGCGTGCTGGTGTTGGGGATGCAGCAGCTGTCTGATGCACCGGATTCTGCTGGGCGACGGCCAGGCCGGCCTGCGATGGCTGATTGGCCTGAGTCTGCGCACTTCGCAGTCAGGCAAGAAGTACCCCAACGCTGGCCGCTCTGTCGGCTGTCGCCAGGCCTTTGCGGCGCCTCGCCGATCTCCATGCGCAGATACCGGATGCCCCAGCCGTGAAACCGGCTGCACCAGCAATTGCAACGGCCAGTGGTTTAAGGGGAATGCGCGCCCCGGCAGCGCGTGGCCCCGGACTGGTCACTCGCGCTCCGCAGTGCAATCGCCAGCATGCTTGACCTGATCGGGAGTCACCGATACCAGAAGGTCAGCCACGACGTCGCCCCGAAGTGGGCCTTCGACAAGTTCAGCGAATTCACGCATCCGGTCTCGCAGCTCGACCATGCGGGCGGTCGCCTCGGGTTGTGCAGCCCAGAAGGCTTCAGATGGCCATTGCGCATAGGCGAAATAATAGCCATCGGCGCACCGATGCAAGCGCGACCCCAGACCGCCTCGCTCATCGCGTATCAGTTCGGTAAGTGTCAGCCAAGCGCTCTCGAAGAGTCGTTCATTGCCAGAGGCTACTTTCCATTTAAAATAAATAGCGTGCATACCATCCTGTCGCGTTAAGACCTGACCCCGCAGGCCGGAAGTGAATGCCAGCTTGCCGTTATTCGTGCAATCAACAAGGCGCGTCGGCATCTTGATAACCGCGACGACACCCTTCTGGCCAAACGGGGAATGCGTGACAGGATGCGCATCGCCGTCTTTCGTGTCAAACGTTATTATTATGTTTTCAGCATGGGCACTGTGACGCTGAACGATAAGAGAACCAGAGGGCTACTGTGGGCGAACAATAAAGCCTGAAAGTGCAACAATAAAATTGCACGCAATCTGCTGGTTCCTTCGCCTTATACGACCGGTTGAATCCAAGGTCGTTTCCTGCCCTTCGTGACATTCCGCGACTTTTTCAACGTGGTGGTCTAATATGCTCAGCTGAACGGCCGGGTTCGGCCAAGAGCGGATGTCTGGCCGTCGCCATGGTAGTCAATGGATGATTACCCATTCCTTAATACGCTACGCTTCTGCCGTCGCGCTGTTCTCCATTTCTGCATACCGATTGATTTCAAGGGATACCTCCACGCTTACAACCGGAGTATTCTTGATTTCGGCTGCGACACTGTTTTTTCTGAGCTGATACGGCGAAAAAACTAAAGTAAAAAATCAGGGTTAGACCAACTCATGCGTGCATGCTCCAGCGAGTAAATGAGATTTCGCCCAAGGACAGCTACGATGCTGATCTGAACGGCGCTAATCGGCCAGAACCGGACGGTCAAAGCGGGGGGAACTAATTTCGAAATTAACGATCTGCTAACGTCACAGTTAATCAACCCGGCCACTCTTGGCGCAAATTCTGTCGTTCACACATTGAAAGATTTGGTAACCCAATGCTACTTTACGTTGATTCTCAGTACACAAGCCCCTATGCGATGTCAGTATTTGTAGCGCTTAAAGAAAAAAATATTCCCTTCGAGTTAAGGACCATCGACTTGGAGAATGGGGCAAACCATGGCCCTGAATATGCAACGGCGTCTTTGACCGGGCGGGTGCCCACGTTAGTAGACGGCAGTTTCTCACTATCTGAGTCTTCAGCCATCACCGAATATCTGGATGAAGCCCATCCAGGCGTGGCTCTTTACCCGACTGATCCAACAGCGAAAGCTCGTGCACGGCAAGTTCAGGCGTGGATCAGAAGTGACCTCCTGCCGATCCGCCAGGAGCGCTCAACAGTCGTCGTGTTCTACCAACCTAGCCACGTTCCCCTGTCGCCCGCTGCAGAAATCGCAAGCCGCAAACTGTTCCGGGCGTCGGAGGCCCTGCTTGCGCACAACGGCGATCATTTGTTCGGCAGCTGGAGTATCGCCGATGTCGACCTGGCACTCATGTTGAATCGGCTTGCTCTGAACGGCGATGCTGTACCTGAAAAGCTTGCTGAGTATGCCCGTAGGCAGTGGCAGCGACCATCAGTACAGGAATGGGTGAGCTTGAAACGCCCAAAACTCTGACGAAACCAGCGCAGTCTGAGGTTAACTGCGCCAATCTTTACTTGCCCGCCAGGCTGCCATGGGGCGGTTGCAGCCTATCGTGGTCAGGAGACGAATTTTTGACAAAAGGGCTGGGGCGCGTGAAGACCGAAATGAGCCTGCACGTACTCGCTTATTACGTCAAACGGTTGATGAATGTTACGGCTTATGCAACTCCTGGAGACGGGTAGCAGGATTGGCCAGACGTGGATCGGCACTGAGCGCCTGTTCGTATGCACGTATTGCCAAGCCTGTCTCGCCCAGCGCTTCATAGGCCTGGCCCAAGCTGTCGAAGGTATCGCCGTAGCGCGGATTGATGAAACCGGCTAGTTTGAACAGCTCGACCGCCCCTTTGGCATGTTTGCGCGCCATGAGTTCACCACCCCACGTATACAGCTGCAATGGGCGCAGGGCAAACTCGGGGGACTGTGCACGCATCGCTGTGTAAATCGCTTCTGCATCTGTGAAACCGTGTGCCACGAACGTGGTGACGAAGCTCTCAGCGGTGAGCAAAGGCACGGAGGCGGGGCGTATTTCGAGCGCCATCATCTGCGCAGGTACGCCGTTTTTCGATGGCTGGTCGTGCAGGAATGCCAGTGCGCCGCGGTCCTGACGCAGATAGGCGTCGAGAAATGCCTTCACGTAGCGCAGGCTCCACCGATATGCGGAGGTAACGTCAACCCGGCTATCGTTGGTAGAGCGCGCCTCGCCATTAAAGCGCAGCGCCCACGATGAAAAGTCCATGTGCAGCATGGGCGCCAAAGTGGCAAGATAGACATTGGAATAGTGCATGCCTTTGAAGTAGTCGCTGGCCACGGCGCGCCCTTGTTCGAACCGTGGGTCGGCTGGCATTGGACGCGAGCCGATCCACAGCAGTGGCATCGCCGTGCGCGCTGGCGCGATGGTACGGGACCTGGTAAACAGCTCTGTGTGAGAGCGCGCCGATCCATCCAGGCTGACCAGTGCCTTGACCTTGTTCGAGCTGGCGGCCGCAAGCACGTTGGCTACACCACCCCAGCTAAAACCCACCACCGCCAGACGGCTGCTGTCGGCATGTGTCAGCGAATGGGCGAAGGCAACCAGGAACGTGATGTCGGCCGCCTGCGCTTCCAAGCCTTCGACGTCGTCGCTCATATCGGCGCCGCGTGGTCCAGTGCTGGGGCTGGCGATAACGATATAGCCGTGACTGGCCAGGTATTCACACAGGTCGGCGTTTTCATGTGCTCGCGCGCGGTAACTGGGTGCATAGATCACGACCGGGTACCTGCCCCTGGCCATTACGGCATCGCGCTTGGCCAACGTCGACGCGTTGAACAGGGCACGATCTTCACTGCGAAGCAATGCGTCACGCTCCTTTGCAATTGCGGTGCTGGTGACGCTGAAGTCGTTATCGGAGAGCGCTGTCAATTCATAGTCAATCGCCTTCATTGACATGCCCCCCGCCTTGGCCGGGTACCAGAGCAGCGTTTGCACAGGGCGCGATCCGGCGCGGCGGGCAAGCTCGCCAACCGCGTTCACGGCGCGCTCCATGCCCCGCGCATGGTCGTATTGCTGCACCACGCGCATGCCCACAGGGTAAGGCCCGATTTGCGGGATCAAGCCAGGGCCGGATGCAGCATGGGCGATAGACGGGGCGATGCAAAGGAAGAGGACGAGAAGAGCGCGCATGGGAACTGTGGCGGATGACGGCGCAGCGCGTGAAGGGATCGAGTATATCGCGACGCTTGTGCAAACAGTGAGGCGAACCGCGACCTTCTGAAACAGATGCGACGAAAAGTACTGCGCCACCGGGCTGCGCCCATCAGATTTTGCTCACAAAGTTGCAACCCACTTCGTCCCCGACCTGATAGCGTCGCAACGCCACCAACAGAGGCAGGGACTTGGCCCCCCTGCTTCCGACCCATGGCGGTCATTCGTGTCATGCGCTGGCCACGCCAGATTCACCGCAATATGCCATCCTCATAGATTCCATTCGTCGCTTGTACTGCTATTTGCACATCTCCATAATGTTCGCTGTTCACACAAACCACATAGAGAGCCGATGCCCGCTGAATACCCCGCCGCTTCCCGTTTCCTTCTGCTCGTCGCCGTGCTTGCGACGCTGTCCTCCGCCCAAGCCCACGCCGACGACGACGCCGCCATTGCCCGCGTCGAGGCGGGCCTGCGCCCGACGATCGCGCTGTCCAACATGCCTGTCAAGACCGAGACGCTGCAGGACGCGATGGCGCGACTTAACGTACCGGGCGTGAGCGTAACTGTGATCAAGGCCGGCAAAATAGCCTGGTCACGCGGCTATGGCGTGGCATGGGTTGGCGGGCCGGCCATCACGCCCCGGACACTGTTCCAAGCGGCCTCGGTCAGCAAGCCGGTCGCCGCGATGGCGGCGCTGCGCATGGCCGAACAGGGCCAGCTCGACCTCGACGGCGACATCAACACCGCTCTCACGAGCTGGAAGCTACCGGAAGGTAAAGGCAAGCCGAGCGTGCGCCAGCTGCTGTCGCATACTGGCGGTATGACAGTCTCGGGCTTCGCTGGTTATGCGGCGGACAAGTCGGTGCCGACGCTGGTGCAGGTGCTGGATGGCGCCTGGGGCGCCAATTCGAAGGCGATCAGGGTCGATACGGCGCCTGGATCGGCAATGCGCTATTCCGGTGGCGGCTACACGGTACTGCAGCAGGCGATGATCGACCGCAGCGGCAAGCCCTTCGACGTGCTGCTGCGGGAATCGGTCCTGAAGCCGCTGGGCATGAACGACAGCAGCTTCTCGCAGCCGCTGCCAGCGGCTTTGCAGGCTCAGGCCGCCCGCGCCCATCATCAAGACGGCAAGCCCTACCCTGGTGGTGCCCACACCTATCCCGAGCTGGCGGCGGCCGGCCTGTGGACCACGCCGGAAGACCTGGCCAAGTTCGTGATCGCGATCCAGCAAGGTGCAGCGGGCAGCGACAACGGCGTGATTTCGGCGGCCATGACGCGCACCATGCTCACCCCGGTGATGGGCGACTATGCGCTGGGTCTGCAGATTGGCGACGGCGGCAAGGTCTTTGAACACATCGGCAGCAATATGGGCTTTCGGGCCGTAATGGTCGGCTCGACCGACAGCGGCGATGGCGCGGTGATTTTGACCAATGGCGACGAGGGAGGCAAACTGGCGGCGGGCCTGTTGCGCGCCATCGCGCATGAGTATAAGTGGGCAAGCCACCAGACCCGACTCCGCACAGCGGTCACGCTGCCGACTGAGACGGCAAGGTCGCTGACCGGCCATTACAAGCTCGATGGACTGCCCGACTTCCACATCGCCGAGCGCGACGGCCAGCTAATGATCGCTCCGCGCCCGGACCAGTGGGAGCCGCTGTATGCCGAATCTGACAAGCTGCTTTTCATCCTGTCGCGCGATCTCGAGATATTGCCGACTGATGCCAATAGCGGCTTCAACGTACTGGGCACCTCGAAGCGCTCGTACAAGCGCGCAAGCAGCTGGAGCCTGTTCCGATAGGCAGGAGTCGTTTCTGGCGCGCATGTGACAAAGTCTGCCTGGATCAACGAGGGAGCCGGGTGCCATGCCTTTTGATACGCCTGCGCGCCAAGGCCTTTCAGCGAAGGTCGGAACATTCCGGCAATTCGACCTCTGTTGGATTCACGATCACAGATCCGTTCTGATGACAGAATCTCACCAGGATCGCGCCGGACCCAGGGGAAATGGCTCGAGTAGCTCGCCGTTCGACCTTTCACGCATCAGCTTTGCTGAAGAAATGACTTGATCAGCGCTCCCCTGGACGGCTCAGACTTGTCTCGACCATCCGCTTCTGGCCGAAAGCGGAAGGTTTCAGAGCATGTCCACCCGGCCCCTTGTGTCAAACTTTATTGCCTTGTATCCGGCTTTATTGTTCGCTCATAGTTGCGCAGGCGTTCAAAGCTCGGCCCTGTTCGACGCTGGCAGCGTTAACATTAACGATATTTAACGAATTAACCACCCGCGCTTAAGCCTGCGCCGGGCATAGTCGAAGGTAGGGAACAATACGCTCTCCACCTTGCAAACGGATCCGACACCCATGCCCTCGATGACCCTTCCGCGCCGCCCGGCGCTGGCGACCGCCATAACGGCCGCCGCGCTGCTCTCCGCCTGCGGCAACGACCCCAAGCCTGCCCCGCCTGCGGTGCCCGAAGTCGCCATACTGACCATGGCCACCACGAACGTGGCGCTGAACATCGCCCTGCCCGGCCGCACGGCGCCGTTCCTGCTGGCCGAGGTCCGGGCCCGGGTCGACGGGATCGTGCAGGAACGCCGCTTCACCGAGGGCGCGGACGTGCGCAAGGGCGAGCCGCTGTACCTGATCGATCCGGCGCCGTACCGCGCCGCCGTCAAGAGCGCCGAAGCCGAGCTGCAACGGGCGCAGGCGACGCTGGCCAGCAATGTCTCGCAACTGAACCGCAACCGCGTGCTGGTGAAGGAAAATGCGGTCAGCAAGCAGGAATTCGAGACTGCCGAAGCAGCGCAGCTGGAAGCAGCGGCCGATGTCGCAGCGGCGAAAGCAGCCCTGGACGTGGCGCGCATCAACCTCGGCTACACCACCGTGACCGCGCCGATCGCGGGCCGTAGCAGCGTGTCAGCCGTGACCCAGGGCGCGTATGTGCAAGGCAGCGCCGCCACCCTGATGACGACGATCCAGCAGATCGACCCGATGTACGTCGACCTGCAGCAATCGAGCAGCGAAGGCCTCGCGCTGCGGCGCGAGATCGCCGCCGGTCGCGTGCGCATGGAAGGTACCGATGCCGCCAAGGTCAGCCTGCAGCTGGAAGACGGCAGCACCTACAGCCGCAGCGGCACGCTCGCGTTTTCCGGTGTGACGGTCGACCAGGCCACCGGCTCGGTCACGCTGCGCGCGCGCTTCCCGAACCCCGACAAGCTGCTGCTGCCCGGCATGTTCGTGCGCGCGAGCGTCAGCCAGGGCGTGCGCCAGGGGGTCATGCGCGTGCCCGCGACGGCCGTGACGCGCACGCCGCAGGGCACGGCCACCGTGATGGTCGTCGGCCAGGACAACAAGGTCGCACTGCGCACCGTGCGCACCGGCGCGCTGGTCGATGGTTTCTGGCTGGTCGACGACGGCCTGAAGGCCGGCGAACGCGTGATCGTCAGCGGCGTGCAGAAGCTGCGGCCCGGCACCGTGGTCAAGGTCGCCGCAGCGCCGGCAGCAGCGGCACCGGCAGCACCAGCGGCGGCGCCTGCCGCAGCCACCGCCGCGCGCCAGGAATAAACCAAGATGCCAAAGTACTTCATCAACCGTCCGATCTTCGCGATCGTCATCTCGCTGCTGATCATGCTGGTCGGCGGCATCGCGCTGCTCAAGATGCCGATCGAGCAGTATCCGCCGGTCTCGCCGCCATCGGTGCAGATCCAGGCGACCTTCCCCGGCGCGTCGGCCGAGACCATGCAGAACACCGTGATCCAGGTGATCGAGCAGCAGATGACGGCGATCGACAACCTGCTGTACATGCAGTCGACCAGCGATGACACGGGCCAGTCGACGACGTCGCTGACGTTCGCCGCCGGCACCGATCCCGACATCGCCCAGGTCCAGGTGCAGAACAAGCTGCAGGCGGCGGTCCCGCGCCTGCCGAGCGAGGTCCAGCAATCGGGCCTGCGCGTGACCAAGTCGACGTCCGACTTCCTGATGGTGGCGGCGTTCGTCTCGGACGACGACAGCATGACCAAGTTCGACATCGCCAACTACGTCGCCTCGAACATCCAGGATCCCCTCTCGCGCATGCCGGGCGTGGGCAGCATGAACCTGTTCGGCACCCAGTACGCGATGCGCATCTGGCTCGACCCGGTCAAGCTGACGAGTTTTGCACTGACGCCGATCGACGTGACGGACGCAATCCGCGCCCAGAACGTGCAGGTTTCGGGCGGCCAGTTGGGCGGCCTGCCTGCGGTGCCAGGCCAGACCCTGAGCGCCACCATCAACCAGGCGACGATGTTGCGCACGCCCGAGGAATTCAAGCGCATCCTGGTCAAGGTCCAGCCGGATGGATCGTCCGTGCGCATCGGCGACGTCGCGCGCGTGGCGCTGGGACCCGAAAACTACAACGTCGATGTGCGCTACAACGGCAAGTCGGCGTCAGGCCTGGGCATCCAGCTCGCGCCGAACGCCAATGCGCTCGACACCGCGGATGCCGTGCGCGCACGCCTGGAAGAGCTGGGCGAATTCTTCCCGCCCGGCCTGCGCACCGTGTATCCGAACGACGTCACGCCCTTCATCGAAACATCGATCAAGGGCGTGACCCACACGCTGATCGAGGGCATCGTGCTGGTGTTCCTGGTCATGTACCTGTTCCTGCAAAACTTCCGCGCCACCCTGATCCCGTCGATCACGGTGCCGGTGGTGCTACTGGGAACCTTTGGCATCATGTCGGCGCTGGGCTTTACCATCAATACGCTGTCGATGTTCGGCCTCGTGCTGTCCATTGGCCTGCTGGTCGACGATGCGATCGTGGTGGTGGAAAACGTCGAGCGCGTGATGCACGAAGACGGCTTGCCGCCGAAGGAAGCGACGATCAAGGCCATGAGCCAGATCACCAGCGCGCTGATCGGCGTGGCCCTCGTGCTGTCGGCCGTGTTCGTGCCGGTGGCCTTCTCGAGCGGCACGGTGGGCGCAATCTACCGCGAATTCTCGCTGACGGTGGTGGCATCGATGCTGCTGTCGGCGTTCATCGCGCTGACGCTCACGCCGGCGCTGTGCGCGACGATGCTCAAGCCGGTCGACCCGGACCACCATGAAAAGAAGGGTTTCTTCGGCTGGTTCAACCGCTCGTTCGACGCGACGCGCGACCGCTATCTGGGCGGCGTGACCCGCATCCTGGGCCGGCGCGCGCTGTGGATGGTGGTATACCTGGTGCTGATCGGCGCCGTCATTGCGCTCTTCATGCGTCTGCCGGGCGGCTTTTTGCCGAAGGAAGACCAGGGCTATATGTTTGTCCAGGTGCAGACGCCGGCGGGCAGCACGCAGGAAACGACAGGCCGCGTGCTGGAAGAAATCAGCCAGTATCTGCTGAAAAATGAGTCGAGGATGGTCGAGGCAACGCTGATCGTGAATGGCGCCAGCCAGCCGCAGCGAGGCCAGAACCAGGGCCGCCTGTTCGTGCGTCTGAAAACCTGGGATGAGCGCAAGGACGAAGCGTTGGGCGTGTCGGCGCTGGCCAATCGGATTACAGCGCGCTACGCCAACTACCAGGGCGCGACCATCAACACGGTCGAACCGCCATCGATCCGCGGCCTGGGGTCGGCCAGCGGCTTCTCGCTGCAGCTGCAGGATCGCGGTGGCAAGGGGCACGATGCGCTGGCCAAGGCACGCGACCAGTTGCTCGAACTGGCGCGCAAGGAACCGAACCTGCAGCGCGTGCGCTTCACGGGCCAGGCCGACAACGCCACCTACAAGATCGACATCGACCGCGAAAAAGCGGCCGCGCTGGGCGTGAACCTGACCGAAGTCGACCAGACCTTCTCGACGGCCTGGGGCTCGCGCTACATCAACAACTTCCTCGACACGGACAACCGCATCAAGCGTGTGTACGTGCAGGCCGATGCCCAGTTCCGCATGAATCCGGACGACATCAAGCTGCTCTATGCGCGCAATAGCGCTGGCGAGATGGTGCCGTTTTCGAGCTTCGCCAGTGCGCGCTGGGCCTGGGGTTCGCCAGCGATGGCGCGCTACAATGGCATCGAGTCGGCCGAAATCCTCGGCCAGCCGGCGCCCGGCTTCAGTACCGGCGAGGCGATGGCGATCATGGAGCGCCTGGTGGGCGAACTCCCGGAAGGCATCGGCTTCGAGTGGAGCGGCATCTCGCTGCAGGAGTCGCAAGCCGGCTCGCAGGCGCCGCTGCTGTATGCGCTGTCGATCCTGGTGGTGTTCCTGTGCCTGGCCGCGCTGTATGAAAGCTGGGCGATCCCGATCTCGGTCATCATGGTGGTGCCGGTCGGTATCCTCGGCGCCCTCAGCGCAGCGACGGCCTTCGGCATGGAGAACGACGTGTTCTTCCAGGTGGGCCTGTTAACTACCATCGGCCTGTCGGCCAAGAACGCGATCCTGATCGTCGAATTCGCGCGCGAACTGCAGATGCAGGGCATGGGCATTGTCGAAGCGGCGCTGGAATCGGCCAAGGTGCGACTGCGCCCGATCATCATGACGTCGATGGCGTTCATCCTGGGCGTGCTGCCGCTGGCCTTGTCGAGCGGCGCCGGTTCGGGCAGCCAGAACGCATTGGGCATCGGCGTCATCGGCGGCATGCTGACGGCGACATTCCTGGCCACGTTCCTGATTCCGCTGTTCTACGTGATCGTCGCGTCGCGGGCCAAGACGCCGACCCACATCGACGACACCCCTGCCGACGGCGAGGCGGCCGCGGAAACGTCTGAACCGCAGCCGCAAGCGCATTGAGGTTGCCGTGAAACTGCTCCTCATCGAAGACAACGAGCGCGTCGCGCGCTTCGTCACCAAAGGTTTGAGCGAAGCCGGGCACACGGTCGACCATGCCGACAATGGCCGCGACGGCATGGTCTACGCCGTCAGCGAGCCGTATGACGCGATCGTCATGGACCGCATGCTGCCCGGCGGGATCGATGGCCTGGCGCTCATCGAAACACTGCGCCAGCAGGGCAATCGGGTGCCGATCCTGATCCTCAGCGCCCTCGATGGCGTGGACGATCGCATCCGCGGCCTGCGCGCTGGCGGTGACGATTACCTGACCAAGCCGTTCGCGTTCGGCGAACTGCTCGCGCGCCTGGACGCCCTGCTGCGCCGCTCGCAAAGCCAGGCCGTCGAAACCGTCATGACGCTGGGCGACCTGAGTGTGGACATGCTGGCGCACCGTGTCACGCGCGCCGGCAAGACCCTGGCACTGCAGCCGCGCGAATTCAAGTTGCTGGCCTATCTGCTGCGCCATGCGAACCAGGTCGTCACGCGCACGATGCTGCTCGAGAATGTGTGGGACTACCACTTCGACCCGCAGACCAATGTCATCGATGTCCACATCAGCAAGCTGCGGCAAAAAATCGACGCTGGCTTTCCTTCGGCCCTTTTGCGCACAGTGCGCAATGCCGGCTACATGCTGACCGACCAGCCTTGAGCGAGGCGCACACGATGCTCAGGCTCCCCAGTTTTTCCGCACGCACGATCGCCATCGGTTATGGCTTCGTGACGCTGCTGGTGCTGGCGATGTTCGCCGGGCCGCTATGGTACGCGTGGCATACCAATATCGGCGAAGTGCGCAGCCAGTTGCTCAAATCCGATGCCCAGCATCTGAGCAACCTGTTCATCCGCCAGGGCCCGCCCGCGCTGGCCGCAGCGATCGACAGCCAGGTCCACGGGGTAAACGACGGCGTGCGCAAGATCATGCTGTTCGTCGCGCCCGATGGCACCAAGCTGGCAGGTAACCTGCAGGCGTGGCCCGAGGGCGTACCCGACCGCGATGGCCTGTGCCGGGTGACGATCGTGGTCGACGACGTGCCACGCAACGTGGAGCTGGTGCGCGTGACGCTGGAAGACGGCTACCGGCTGCTCGTGGCCAGTAACCTGAATCGCTTCCAGAAGCTCGAACGCCTGTTTGGGTATGGCTTGCTGGGCTGCGCGATCACGGTGCTGCTCAGCGCCGCGCTGGGCGGCATCATGATCCGCCGCGCGCTGCTGGGCCGCATGCAGGGTATCAGCGACACCACCGCTTCGATCATCGAGGGCAAGCTGTCGCACCGCCTGGTCGAACCGGGCGATGGCGACGAGCTGCAGCAACTGACGCGCACCGTGAACCGCATGCTCGACCAGATCGAGCATCTGGTGACCGGCGTGCAGGATGTCTCGAACGCGATCGCGCACGACCTGCGCACGCCGCTGTCCGAACTGCGCGCGCGGCTTGAGGAGTTGTCGGTGGCGCGGCCAGCGCCGGACGAAACCTTCGTCGAGATCGACGCCGCGATCGATGACGTCGACCGCGTGATGGGCATCTTCAATGCCTTGCTGCGACTGGCCGAAATCGACAGCGGCAGCCGGCGCGCCGGTTTTGTCGATGTCGACCTGGCGGCGCTGGGTGCCGAAGTGACCGAGTTCTACGCGCCGGTCGCCGAACTGAAGGACATCGCGCTGGGCTTTGACGGCCCGGACGACCTGCACGTGGTGGGCGACCCCGTGCTGCTGGCGCAGGCGCTGGGCAATATGGTCGACAATGCGCTCAAGTACGCGCCGGTGCGCGGCGCGATCGCGATCTCCGCACAGCGCATCGATGCCGACACGGTGCAGATCGTCGTGGCCGACAATGGTCCCGGCATCCCCGTGCACGAACGCACGCGCGTCATCGAGCGCTTCTACCGGGTGGACGCGAGCCGCGGCACGCCCGGCGTGGGCCTCGGCCTGAGCGTTGTCTCGGCAGTAGCGCGGCTGCATGGCGGCACGCTGACACTGGACGACAACCATCCCGGCCTGCGGGCCACGCTGCGTATCGGCGCCATGACGTTGGCGGCATCGAGCTCCACTCAATCTTCCGCTTCGGCTTCTGCTTCGGCTTCGGCTTCGGCTCCTGGCGCCTGACCGGCTGGCCGCATTTGCGCTACAGTGTGGCCTTTATTGGCGCCCCACTCTGTCGGGCCACATTCACGGGAGAGCCCCATGCCTGAACCAGTTCCACCCAACGGCGGCCTGACAAGACGCGCCGACGACCACTTCCTGCGCCACCTCGGCATCGCCTTCGAGGCGCTGGCAGCGCCGGTGGATTCCGCCAATCCGACAGGCCTGCCGGCCCGCGCAACGAGCGTGTACCGCGCCATCATCGAAGCGCGCCAGGGTGACGAAGATATCCAGCCGCGCGGGGTCTGGCAGCGGCAACCGAAGCGCTCGGACTGGCCGCATGTCAGCAACCTGGCCGCTGGTGCCTTGCGCACCCAGGGCAAGGACCTGCAACTGGCGGCGTGGCTGTGCGAGGCCCAGGTCCACGAACATGGCCTCGGCGCGCTGGCTCCCTGCCTGCTGCTGGCGCACACGCTGTGCGAGCGTTACCCAACCGCCCTGCATCCGCAACTGGAAACCGACGACACTGAAGCCCGCGCGAACATCCTGCGCTGGCTGGACCAGAAGCTGGCCCCGACGCTGCGCCAGTCACCGCTGTTCACAACGGAAGACGGCCGCGCTACGACGTGGGCCGACTGCGAACAAACCGCGCACGAGCTTGATGGCGACGCCACGACCCGCAGTACGCTGGCAGCAATGCCACCAGCAACCCTGACCGAGCGCATCACCGCACTGGAAGACGCGCACGCCACGATCACCCTGCTCCACGGCACCTTCAACACTCCCCAAAGCGCCACCGCACCGTGCCTGACGGCCATGGCAAACCAGGTACAGGCGATCCTCACGGCACTCCACAACGAACGCACCGGACGAGTCCCAGCACCAGCAGACGCGCCAACCGAAGCGCCAGCAGAACCGTCCGAAGCACCAACCACCGCAACCGCAACGAACACCCCCGCCCCCCACCACTTCCGCGACCGCGCCGACGCCTACGCCTGCCTCGCCGCCGCCGCCACCTACCTCGCCCACCTCGAGCCGCACAGCCCCACGCCCTACCTGATCAAGCGCGCCGTCGAATGGGGCAATATGAACACCGGCGCCCTCTACCAGGAACTCTTCATCCGCCTGGGCGGCCAACTGAGCATTTTCGACATGGTCGGCACCGACATGCTCCCCACCCCGCAAAAACCCACCCCACCCCAATAACCCAAATAAAAATTAGGGTCAGAGTCGAATTGTTTGCCAACTTCGATAAATCAATTGTTTATTAATTCGACTCTGACCCCAATTGATTTGCAAGATTAACTGCTGAGCTTAGGGTCGGAGTCGATTTGTTTGACAACTTTGGGTAATTGTCCATTAATTCGACTCTGACCCTAATTGTTTGGAATGATTTTCAGGAGCGTGCCGATGCCCTTGGGCCATTAATTGCACAAGAGGATTTGCCTAGTACGGGATAGCGCTAACAATTGCAAAAAATAATGAGGGTCAGAGTCGAATTGTTTATCAATTTTTATGAATCAATTGAAAAACAATTCGACTCTGACCCTAATTTTCATGCAACGTTTTACGGGCTCATCTTTAAGAGCCCGAATATGGCCGTTTGCTAAAGGCTATTACCCAACAATTCGACTCTGACCCTAATTGTTGGGGGTTAGCTGCCGAAGTAGCGGCCGGCGCGGTGCCAGGCCATGACCATGCCGCTCATGGCGACGGCGCTCAGGGCGGACCAGGCGACCTGGTGGGGGGCAACCAGCAGCAATGCCAGCGCGAGGATGACGCTGTCGATCATGATCTGGGTGCGGCCGGCGTTGATGTTGTATTGCTTTTGCAGCCACAGCGTGACGATGCCCGTGCCGCCGACGCCGGCGCCGTGGCGCGCGAGTGCGAGGATGCCCATGCCGCAGAAGGTGCCGCCGCCCAAGGCTGCCACCGCTGGATGCACGCGGTCGATGACCAGCACGAACGGCATGATCTTGAGCAGGCCCATGATCATCGCGCTGCCGGCCAGCGACTTGATCGTGAAGCGCGCGCCCATGAAGAAGTAACCAAACAGGAAGAACGGCACGTTGATCATCATGAACAGCGTACCGACCGGCACGCCGGTCGAGTACGACGTCAACAAGGCGATGCCGGCGACACCGCCGGTGAGCAGGCCGGCTGCGTGCAGCAGCACGATGCCGATCACGACGAACAGCACGCCGACGACGATACCGTAGACGTCATCGAGCGTCGAATGCGGCTTGACCTCGATGATCGGACGCGATGGCTTGCTGGGAGAGCCTGGATACATGACAGACTGACTCACGCGCGCACCATCGCGCAGGCAGGACCAGACCGCGATGCGCACGTCGGCGCGAGCGATATCACCACGCAAGCGGGAAAGTGGCGGCGCGGAGCTGCGCACACGGAATCGGCAAGCGTCGGGCTAGAGTTCATGGTCCTCGGATGATCGGATGGGTAAGAGAAGCTGCAGGCGGCGCAGGTCTGGTCAAAAGACGCAAACACGCAAGTTACGGCGCGCTACAGCCCGCCATTATCGCCCATGTTGCGGCGCAGTGTCGAGCTGCACGAACTGGCCATGTCGCGAATGAGCGAATGGATGGTGCGCTGCACCTTGCCGGTGCACGAACAGCGCCCATTGCGCCGCTGCGGTGCGCTACGCGCCAGCATCTGGTGCCCGATCCGCGGCCATATCCGCCGCCAGTTCACGCTCGAGAAATTCAACGCACACTCGCACCTTCGCCGAATTGCCCAGCCGCTGCGGATACACGGCCCACACATTGGCCTCCTGCGCAAACTCGGGCAGGATCTGCACCAGCTGCCCGGATGCCAGCAGCGGCTGCGCATGCCAGCGCGAGCGCAGCACGATCCCGGCGCCGTCCAGCGCCCAGCGCAGCGCGATCTCGCCATGGTTGGTCGACAGCGCGCCCGACACCTTCACCGTCTCCTCAACGCCTTTCGCGCGCAGCCGCCAGACGCCGAACGGATGATCGCGCTCCTTGATCACCAGGCACTGGTGGCCCGCCAGATCCTGCAGCGTGCGCGGGGTCCCGTGCTGCGCCAGATACGCGGGCGCCGCGCACAGGATGCGGTGATTGACCATCAGGCGCCGGGCGATCAGCTGCGGCGCGATCTCGTCGCCAATCCGCACGTCCAGATCGAACCCTTCAGCCACCGGATCGACCAGCCGGTCGAACACCTCGAAGCGGATCTGCAGCGCCGGATACGCGCGCGCCAGCCGGGCAATCGCCGGTGCGACGACCTGGCGGCCGAAGCCGAAGCTGCTGCAGACGCGCAGCTGACCACTGGGCGCCCGCCGCCGCTCGGCCGATTCCTCGATCAGGTCATCCAGGCTCGCAAGAATCGCCTGCGCCCGTTCAAACGCCTGCGCGCCGTCCTCGGTGATGACGACGCGCCGCGTCGTGCGCTGGAACAGCCGCACGCCCAGCGCGGCCTCGAGCACCCCGATCCGCTTGCTGACATACGCCGCCGACATGCCCAGCGCCTGCGCCGCCCCCGCAAACGATCCCTGACGCGCCACAGTCACAAACACCCGCAGGTCAGCATTCTCCAACAGATTATTCACGCTCCGTGTTCCCTAACACTACAAGAACCAGCATTATAAACGCACCGTTTTGCCTTATTCTTGACGCATTCAGATCAGCTCACAGGAGACACCCATGAAAACCCACAAGATCGCCGTGATCGCCGGCGACGGCATCGGCAAGGAAGTCATGCCAGAAGGCCTGCGCGCGCTGGACGCCACCGCCAAACGCTTCGGCATCCACCTCGAATTCACCACGTTTGAATGGGCCGACTGCGACTACTACGTCAAGCACGGCAAGATGATGCCGGACGACTGGCGCGCGCAGCTCTCGGGATTCGAGGCCATTTTCTTCGGCGCGGTCGGCATGCCCGACATCGTCCCCGACCATATCTCGCTGTGGGGCTCCCTGCTCAAGTTCCGGCGCGAGTTCGACCAATATGTGAATCTGCGCCCTGTGCGTTTGATGCCCGGCGTGCCCTGCCCGCTCGCCAACAAGAAGCCGGGCGACATCGACTTCTACGTCGTGCGCGAAAACACCGAGGGCGAATACTCGTCGGTTGGCGGCAAGATGTTCGAAGGGACCGATCGCGAATTCGTGCTGCAGGAATCGGTTTTCACGCGCCACGGCACCGACCGCATTCTCAAGTATGCGTTCGACCTGGCCCAGAGCCGTCCTAAAAAACACCTGACCGCCGCCACCAAATCGAATGGCATCTCGATCTCGATGCCGTACTGGGACGAGCGCGTGGCCGCCATGGGCGAGCAGTATGCCGATGTCAAATGGGACAAGTACCACATCGACATCCTGTGCGCGCGCTTCGTGATCTCGCCCGAACGCTTCGACGTCGTGGTGGCCTCGAACCTGTTCGGCGACATCCTGTCGGACCTCGGCCCGGCCTGCACCGGCACGATCGGCATCGCGCCGTCGGCCAACCTGAACCCGGACCGCACCTTCCCGTCGCTGTTCGAGCCGGTGCACGGTTCGGCCCCCGACATCTACGGCAAGAACATCGCCAACCCGATCGCGATGATCTGGTCGGGCGCGATGATGCTCGAGTTCCTGGGCCAGGGCGACGCCAACTACACGGCTGCGCATGACGCCATGCTGGGCGCGATCGAGCGCTGCCTGGTCGAAGGCCCGCGCACGCCCGACATGGGTGGCACAGCCAACACCACTGACGTGGGTCAGGCCGTCACGCGCTACCTCACGACTTAAGCCACGCCCCGGTTGGCCAGTGCTATTGTGGAGGTTCTTACAGCACAACCAACCGGAGCCACCATGCAGCCGCACGAATCGACCGAACTGGAATACGTTGGCTTCTGGGCGCGCACCGGCGCGGCGCTCATCGACAGCATCCTGGTGATGATCGTCGCGCTGCCACTGCTCTACTCGATCTACGGCGCCGCGTATTGGGACAGCACAGAGATGGTCATGGGCCCGGCCGACTTCATCATCAACTGGCTCCTGCCGGCCGCCTTCGTACTCGCGCTATGGATCAAGCTCTCGGCCACGCCGGGCAAGATGGCCGTTGGCGCCATCATTGTCGATGCGCGCACCGGTGGCAAGCCAAGCACGCGCCAGTTCATCATCCGCTACCTGGGCTACTACGTCTCGATGATCCCGCTGTTCCTGGGCATTCTCTGGGTCGGCTTCGACGCGCGCAAGCAGGGCTGGCACGACAAGATGG
>Ga0308164_10001153_pt1 | contig 33057 bp, 34 predicted proteins | sample PhyTR2_FD_201031 | JGI IMG/M metagenome (GOLD analysis project Ga0308164, IMG submission 201031) | Phyllosphere microbial communities from UC Gill Tract Community Farm, Albany, California, United States - DLSLT.R2 | ecosystem: Host-associated > Plants > Phyllosphere > Unclassified | place: USA... | reverse complement strand
GCCGATCATGATCGGCACGCCGCTATACCAGACCAGCCATTCGGCGACGGGATCGAGCAGCGCGTGCAGGTTCAGCAGATAGCGCGGAAACACCAGCAGCACGCCGGTCACGTACATCGCCATGCCAACGACGAAGCAGAGCACGCCGTAGAGTAGGAACGGCTTGTTGAGCGGATGGCCCACAACTGGGTTCGGTCGACGGCCAACCATATGCCCCCTTTCTTGTTGTGACGCAGGCGATTCCGCGACGTAGCGGACCTAGGAAATAATAGTTAACGAACGATGCTGGACGTTGTGTGACGGCAGGGATGCTCGCCAGTGGCTGGACGACGGCATGCCGGATCACATCGGCCGCACGCTGCCATTATTGCATCTCCCGCTCGTCCAATTTTGGTTTTTCGTCGGCTCAGCCCGCTTCGGTCTGATATTTGGGACAGCCCTATTCGTCCTGTCGATCGTCATGCGCATTCAGGGGCGCTGATCCCTGATCTCTTGCACTCCAAAGCCGTAACATCACGCTTTCTGCTTAGGGTGTCATTCCGCCCTCAGCCGGAACCGACCCCAGGGAGACCATGGATCGCCTAGAAACCCTGACGGATATCACCCATCTTATTTCCTGCTCTGGCAAGCATAGCACGCCGTAGGGAGCGGGTATTGGGCCAACGCCGCAGCGCATGCGCGGCTGCTCGCTGGCGGACCTGCATACCTGCTGCATAGTGGGTTGATGAAGCTCCGGCTAAACAACGGATTAATTGCCGGAGTTCGGATCAGTCTCGTCTGTATGCCAAACGGAAGGAGGGGCAACACTGCGTCGCGCCCGTAGACATGCGTAGGCTCGGCGAACCCCTACCCGCCCAGAGTTCAATCGCCAGCCGCCGCCAACGTCCGCGTGCAAGGCATGACGGCAAAGCCCCTTCGCGGTCGAAGCTGAAACCCAGATTGCCCATCGAGTCCTTGAGCAGTACGTCGCATCCAACGTGTCGGGCATGCTCGTGCACCGCGTGCAGCCATGGAAAATTCAGGACGTTACGTGGGGCTGCACCCACCATCAGGAATATCGCGGTCAGCTTGTGATCGAGCGGCACACTACTACTCACAAGCAATCGACTGTCCAGCATGGGATACATCGCCCGCAAGCGCTGCCACGTGATGGCGCGAGCTGCGTCGGTCATTGCACTGCATTGATCGACTACTTCATACCAAAGCCGATCGGATCAGATGCGCGGGCCACCATGTGACGCTAAAAGGCGCGTCCCCCTTTAGAACAGCCGCGTGCCGATCCGGCTGCGCAGGACGTCGGCTTTGTAGCGCCAGTCGGGACGCAGTGCGAAATGAATACGATGGATGGGGAGCGTACCGAAGCGGGTCTCGGTCACGTCGCGGATCGTCCGACCGCCGCGCAGCACCGCCAGCGAGCGTGCGAGCATCGGCGGGACCGCGCGATCCTGCACCAGCATCTCCCGCAACCTGTCGCTGATCCGCCAGTCGAACAGCCGGTCGCCCAGCAGCACCGCCAGCGCCCCGGCACGGCCCGCGCCGATCGCGGCGGCATGCGCGTACAGGCGGCGCAGCTCGGTATCGCTGCAAGCACCGAACAGCGCGGAAAAATCAGCGATCCATTTGAGCCGCTGCCACCCGCTGCCCGCGCCATGCACCGCAAGATAGGCGAACAGATCGTCACGCGTCAGCGTCGCCACGCCGCGTCCGCCGGCGATCGCCACCCTCTGCGACGGTGATCCAACCCCGACCCCGGCAAGCGACAGCGGACTGTCGGTCAGCATGGTATGAAGGTCGATAATCCGCCCCGTGTCGACATGTCGCCACGAGGATTCCTTGCTGTAGCGATGCCAGGTCGAGATCTGCGCTCGCGCCTTGCCCGGTACGATCATGCAAAACCCCCGCGCCTCGATCACCGCCACCGCTGTAAGCAGATCGTCGGGTGCAACAAGGATGTCGATGTCGTGGTTCGCCTTGATCCCCAGATCGCCATAGGCGAGCCTAGCGAGCGTCAACCCCTTCACGAACAGCGACGGGATGCCGGCTGCGGCCAGCGCCTCGTCAAGCGCGACATATTCAGCTACCATCGCGACGTTCCGGAGCGCGATGTCGCGCGCCTGTTTGGACAATGTTGCCTCGATAGCGGCAGGAAGGGTGACGCCTGACCGGCGCAGCGCGCGGCGGGCGAGGCCATGGACCCGGTGGCGGTTCACCATCGCCAGGAACCGCTCACAGTCGACACCTTCGGCATGCGCACGCACCTGTTCCAATGCCGCATCGTCGTGCGGCCAGCGGCAGCAGGCAACGCAGAGGTCCAACTCGGCGTCGCGCGTTGAGGATGGATTACGAGGCATTGTGAGATCGAGCATCGACGCTTGCATGCCACGGCGCAAGGGCAGGAGCGGGGGCGGTAATAGTGCGCCGCGGTGGTCGGGCGGCGGCTAACAACACACCGGGACAGGCATCATTGCGCCGCAAGGTCGATCACGCGGTCGCAGGTCGCCAGCGTCTCGTCACGGTGCGCGATGATTAGGATCGTCGTGGCGGGCAGGGCGCGACGGACGTTGGCGATGACCGTCTGTTCGGTCGCAGCATCGATCGCGTTAGTAGCCTCGTCAAGGATCAGCAACGCAGGATTGCGCAGGATCGCGCGGGCGAGCGCGATGCGCTGGCGCTCGCCCCCCGACAGCCGCGCGCCGCGTTCGTCCACGGTCGTATCGAGCCCGTCCGGCATCGCCGCGACCAGCCCTGCCGCCCCCGCTTGTTCGAGCGCGCGCCACATCTCGGCCTCGGATCGCGTGTCGCTACCCCAGGTCAGGTTGCGGCGGATGCTGTCGTTGATCAGGTAGGAATCCTGCGCAACATAGGCCAGGCGCCTGCGCCAGCGCGACAACGTCGCCGGGCCGAGCGGCTCGTCGCCGATCATGATCCGTCCCGTCTGCGGCTCGATCAGCCCGGTCAACAGATCAACGAAACTGGTCTTTCCAGTGCCCGACGGCCCGCTCAGCCCGACCATCTCACCCGGTGCAATTCGCAGGTCGAGCGCGGTGAAAACGGGTGCCGGCGCATCGGGATAGCGGAACGCGACGCCGTCGAAGCGGATCGGACCCGCCGACACGGGGCGTGCATCGGCGCCGGTCAGGATCGGCGCTGGATCGCCCAGGTCTGCGTGCAGCGCACGCACCTCGGTGAAAGCGGGCAAGACCCCGAACAATTGCTGGACGTTCAGCTGCAGCATCCGCACCGGGCTGCTCATCCGCAGCAGCACGACGAGCGCCGCGAGCAGGGTCACCGTCGACACGCCCAGCCATATCGTGACGAAGATCACAATCGCACCGACCAGCGAGGCGATGCTAGTCGATGCAATCATGACATGCGACTGGAACCGCTGTTGTGCGTCCTGTTGCGCGCGTAGCGCCGCGCTCTCTTCGCCGATCTGGCCGACGAACGCATCGGCCATGTCGTGCGCGACTGCGAGCTTCAGCCCGCCCAGGAACTGCGCCGCCTCACCGACGATGCGAAAGGCGAAGCGCGTGGTCGACTTGCCGGTGATCGCGGCGCGGCGCGACAGCGGGATCAGCAGCATCAGCCCGAGCAGCGCGAGCGCGACCATCAGCGATGCAACCAGCGGGGACAGCGCGATCAGCAGGATCGCCTGCACCGCCAGCATGATCCCGGCGGCCATCATTTGCATCAGGATCGAACAGGCGATCGCCAGGCGCGTGATCTCGCTCGACAGGATATGCGCGATCCGCGCATGGCGCAGGCGTGCCAGCGCCGACCAGCGCGCGCGAGCCAGGTCGGCGACGACCATCAGCCGGCGATGATCGACGAAGCCCAGCGAAAGGTCGGACATCATGCGATCGCGCCGCGCGAGCACGACCGCACGCACGACGACCAACGCGCAGAACGCCGCCAGCACCACAGCGAGCTGCTGTGTCCGCATGTCGAACCCTGCGGCGACAAGCCTGTCGACGATCACGTGCTGCCACCGCCCGCCGGCTTCGGGTGCGAGCAGCGAGAAGACGGGCACGAGCAAGGCCAGCCCGACCCCTTCGAGCAGGCCGCCGGCGATCATCAGTGCGACCGTCACGCCGAGCCGCCGCCCGCCAAACCGCAGGAAATCGCTAGTCAACGCCCAGCCTTCGGCGAGCAACGGACGCATTCCGCGGATCATCGAGCGGTTCTGTCGCGTGGCGGACGGTGGGGACACATGCCGCGATCCATGAAAGGCCGCACGGTCACGCGCAAGCGAGGATCCTTCCTACGATATCACCAAGCTTACGACATGCATACATGCCGACACTTCTGTTCGCCGGCATGATGCTCAGGGAAGCGGTCGCGGGGTACCTAGGAACCAACCCGTATAGATACGTCGCGGGCCGCCGCGAGTCACCGGCAGGACGCGGTGTTCGATATCGTCCGCGACGTCGAAGATCAGAGCGCTGCCAGGCCGGTCGTGGCGATGTGTCGCCAGCATATGCCGCGATGCAGCGTCGCGCAGTTCGAAGGTGCCGCCGTCATAGTCGCTGTCCGATAGGTTGATGGTGATCGCCAGACGCCGCGCCGGATCGCCGCGATCGTCGTGCCAGTCGAGCGCGTCGACGCCATTGGCCCGCGCCTGGATCACCCGCCCATCGACACGGGTAAGCGGGCCGCAGCCCGTCACCGCTTCCAGCCAGCGCAGGAACGGCAGACGCGACAGGGCGAGGGTGAGGATGCTGCTGACCCGCGGCGGAGATTCGATCTCACGCGAACCGAGATGGTCGACATGGTCGGCGATAAAACCGCCATGACGGCAACGCTCGATCAGGCTGTTTAGAAAATCGGGATCGATCAGGTCGCCGCACAGCAGCGCCCGGTGGCGCGCGAAGATAGCGGCGTAATTCGCGGGCCCGGAACGTACCTCGGTCCGCAGGCTGCCGATCGCGGCCGGTTGCGGATGCGACGCAGAAAAAAGGGTATCCGCGATCACGACCGTGGACACCCATCTGTCATCTCGACACGTCGACGCTGCACCTTACGTCAGCGTCGCCACAGCGATCTTACGAACGCGTGCAATCGACGAAACGGCCACCGTCGCCGCCACGGTTTGGCGCGCCTGCGGTCTCGGCGACGTCGAGCGTCTGGATTTCCGGCTCGATCCAAGCGTCCTTCTGGGTATTTGCAGCATCGGTCATGTTCCGCCCCCTGTTGCCTGCTATATAATTTGTCCACAATGCTAGTTATTTTTTAATAGTTGTCCAGATCCAATCTAGCGAAATTTTTCCAAAATCCGCTCGCTGATCGACTCAATATATTAGCGAACAAGAGATCTCCACCATTCTAGCGGTGTCGCGAAAGGAAAGCGTTAATATAGTAAATATGGGTCGAATACTCGGTGTAGCCAACGATACTTGCTGCCGTCATGATTCGCCGTCATCTGCGGGGCAGGGACAAAACGGGTTTCGAAGGAAAGCATGACGACAGGCGATATTCGTTCGGTCCGCGGGTTCGAGGATCTGTGGGCACGCATGACCGGCACGGGGGATGGCGTGCGTCCGGTGCCGACACGTCCGTTGCTCGACACGCTTGGCCTCGGCCTCGAACAGGTTATGACCTTTCTTGCCGGACGTCCCACGCTCGACGCCTTCGCCGACTGGGCGGAGGCGACGGCGAGCGGGGCGGGCGAAGAAGAAATCACGCGCTATCACGCATGGTACGACGGTGCCGATCCGCCACCTGCCGAACGCGCGCGTCAGGCCACGGTGATGGCGCACGATCCGGTGTTCTCGCCAGACGAACTGGTGGCGTGGGAGCGCGACGGCGTCGTCGTCCTGCGCCACGCGATCGCCCCAGATGAGGCCGCGGCGATCGCCGACCTTCTCTGGTCATTGCAGGACGCTACTCCCGACGATCCGCAGAGTTGGTACCGGCGCCGCGGGAACGGCATCATGGTCCAGCATTTCCAGCATCCGGCAATGGCGGTGCCGCGCCGTTCGCCGCGCATCCACCGCGCCTTTGCCCAGCTCTACGGCCATGCCGACCTGATCGTCTCGACCGACCGGCTGAGCTTCAATCCGCCGATCGGTGCGCAGTATCACTTCCCCGGACCGCACCTCCACTGGGACGCCAACCTGACGCTGCCGGTGCCGTTCGAGGCGCAGGGCATTATCTATCTGACCGACACAGCCGCCAACCAAGGCGCGCTGCACGTCGTGCCCGGGTTCCACCACCGCCTGGCGGCAGGCTGGCTCGACACGCTAGGCGGCAACGACCCGCGCAGCGTCGATCTGTCGACAGAAGCGGTGCCGGTCGCAGGCGGTGCGGGCGACCTCGTGATCTGGCGACAGGACCTGCCGCACGGCGCCAGCCCCAACACCGCGCACGCGCCGCGGTTCGCGCAATATGTCACGATGTATCCGATGCACTGGCCCGACGAACGGCCTTGGCTTTAGGCCGCCGCGCTGATCACCAGCTTGTCGCCCAGCACGCGGACGTCGGCGGCGATCACTTCCCCGGCCGCCGTCTGGCGCGGGGCAAAAAAGCCGTGGACCGGCACCAGCCAGTGCGCGTGCGGATCGCCAAACGGCGTGTTCTCGTAGGTCACGCCGTCCCCGAAATCGATCCGCATCCAATGCGCGATACCGTCGACCCGTCCACCGTTCGACGTCAGCACGATCCGGTCGGCAGGCGTGTCGATCACGCACTCGAAATCGATCCGCATCGCCGATACCGCATCCGATCGCAGCGCGGCATGGCCTTTGGAAAAAGGCGTCAAGAACCGTTCTGGCCGGGTCAGTACCGCGAACGGCGACAGGTCGAACCCCATCACGTCGTCGAGCCCCTCGCGCTCGAGCCGTTCGAGCCGCTCGTGCATCACCAGCGCACAGCGCAACTCAACACGTGGCGGGACGATCGCGGCACCGGGCACGAGCAGCCGCGCGCACGCATCGCGTAGCGACGGCACCACGCCTTCCTCGACCATGTCGTCGCCGAAGATCTCGGACACCAGCAGGTCGCACCGCTCGGGCAGGTCGACGCCGACTACCAGGTCGGTCGAGCGTTTGGCGACGACGGTGATGCGATCGGCAAAGCCGTTCCGCGCGACGATCTTGCACGCCGCAGCGGCGATCATCGGATTGGCCTCGCATGTCACCACCTGCGCCCCGGCGCGCGCGGCGAGCAGCGCGAGCAGCCCGGCCCCGGTACCGATGTCGAGCACGCGCATCCCCGGTTTGACCTGCCGCGCGATCGCGGCGGCATAGGCGGCGTTGCGCGCATAGTCGCGCAGCATCCGGATGTGGAACCCCGGCACATCCTTCCTCAGGTACGACTGCACCAGATCGCGCACCACGGTGTCGTCCGGCGCGGCGGTGAGCGCGGCGCGCCCGAGCGCATAGGCATCGGCGTGCAGCCCCCGTGCGATCAGCGCCCGGCACATCAGCGCCATCGCCTGCGGTCGTCCGATCAGCCCCGGATAGCGCGCTAGGATATCGTTGCTCACCTGTACCCCCTCTGCCGCCCGACCCGGCTCCTAGCGCGCGGGTCGCCGGGACGATAGGCGGGCGACACAAGTCGGTCGGACCGGACCGAACAAGAACACCCATCCGATATCATGATCTTGCAATCGTATCCCCATACGGTCACGAACGACCGCCATTGCAGGAGAGCGGACAATGAGCGTGGATCATCGGTCCGGCACGGCGGATCAGGCTTATCTCGATCTCGTCAAACGCTGCATCACCAATTATCCATACCGGGGTGCGGACGCTGATTTCGAGGCGCTCGATCCCTTTCATGGCTATGACCTCGCTGCCGGTCGGTGGGCGGTCGATCGCATCACCATTCCCTTCACGTTGCTGCGCAAGGACCAGCTCGACCTGATCGAACGGCTCCTAGTCGATTGCGACCGACGGGACGTCCCCGGCGACTTGATCGAAGCGGGCGTATGGCGCGGCGGGACGGTCGCTTTCATGCGGGCATTGACCAGGATCTACGACCGCTTCGACAGGACGGTCGTCGCCGCGGATAGTTTCGCGGGCATTCCGCTCAGCACGCAGTTTCGCCACGACCTTGTCAATCGCTGGCCCGATCGCTGGATCGCCACTCTCGACGAGGTGCGCGGCAATATTGCGCGGCTCGGATTGCTCGATAACGGCGTGCAGTTCCTGCCCGGCCTGTTCGAGGATACGCTGCATCGGCTTGCCGAACGCCGGTTTGCCCTGATCCGTCTCGATGCTGATGCCTATGACTCGACGATGACCGCCCTCGACCATCTCTATCCGCTGGTTTCGCCCGGCGGTGTGGTCATCATCGACGACTGGCACTTGGTCGGATGCAAGCTGGCCGTTGAAGCCTATCGATCGCAGCATGGCATAGACGATCCTATCGTCGTGACCGCAGGCAATGCATGGTGGATCAAACAGACGGGCCCGGACCAAACCGGTGAAGAAAGGGAGCAAACCCGGCGGACGGACGTATCCGACTGCGGACATTCGATGTCGGCCCCGATCATGGAGACACGCCGCCATGACTGACGCCGGTCACGATACCCGCCCGACGCGCGTCGACGCACACCCGGGCGAAGATCAAATCGCCGCCCTCGCAGCGACCGAACCGCGCGTCTCGTTCGACGAGGGCGTTGATTTTGATGCCGCGGTCACAGCTGCCGTGGCCGCTATCCGGCGCGACGGGATGGTGGTGCTCGACGATCTGGTCAACACTGCCGTCATCGCGCAGTGCCGCAGCGAAGTCGAAGCCACCTATCCTGAGCTCGCGACGCCCGACCGCGAGCGCAACTATGGCCCCTATACCGGCCGCCACTGCATGCCGATGGTGCTCGACGGCACGCTGGCCGACCGCGCGTTGATGCTGCCGCGTGCGTATAGCGCGATCGCCAAGGCGATGCTCGGCGAACGCTATATGGTCGATTCGATCGGGCTGCTCGTCGCGGTGCCCGGCGCACCCGACCAGATCGCACACCGCGACGGCCACCTGTTCCCCGAGGTCAATCTGGAACCGATGCTGCCGACCTTTGCGCTCGCCTGCTCGATGCCCTTGGTGCGGATGGACGTGGTCAGCGGGCGCACCGCCTTCTGGCGCGGCAGCCACCGCAAGGGAAAGGCGACCGGCCCCCACGACCTGACTCCCGTCGTCGATCCCGGATCAGCGCTGATCTGGGATTTCAGCACCTATCATTGTGGCCTAGCCAACACCGGCACGGCGCCGCGGCCGACGATCTTCACCGTGCTGTCACGCGAATGGTGGGTCGAGATGCACCCGCCCGAGGCGGTCCGTTACGAAAAGATGCTGATGCGCCGCAGCGTCCACGCCGCGCTGTCGAAGGCCGAGCAGCACCGCTTCCACCGCGCGACGCTGGTCGACTGACCGTCCGCCTTATCGCCCAGGCGCGTCGAACGTGATCGCATAGATCGTGCCCGCCGCTGCGGTGGTGCCCGGCGGCAAGCTGAGCGTGAAGCCCGCGGCGGTCGCGGTCAGATATCCGCCGCGCACCAGCGCGACCGCCGCGGCATTGGCGGCGGACACGACCGGATAGCTCGCCATCGGATAGGCGCGCGGGTAGGTAACGGTGAACAGGTCGCCGCTGCCCGTACCCGCGCCGGTCGTCAGCATAACGATGCCCGATGTACCGACGCCGTCGATCGCTGCGGTCGCACCGGGGCCTGCGGTCGCCATCGCGCGTACGCTCGGCGCGGTCGTGTCGGCCAGCACGATGCGGCGGCGCACCCCGTCGCCTGCGGTGAAATAGGGGTGGGCGGCGGCATCGACCTCGAACGCGCCGGGCTCGGGCGCGCTCAGCAGCGCGGCGCCCGCACTCAAGAACTTGAGCGCGCCGAACCCCGGTGACGCAGCCCCTGCGCCGATCACCACCCATCCGCCGAAATTGCCCCCGGGCTGCGGCGTCGTATCGACTACGCCGCCTGGAAACATCACTTGCTGATAGCTGTTAGCGACGATCGCCTCGAGCGTTCCCCAGCGGTTCGGGTAGAGCTTGCTCGCCTGCGAACTGTGCACGCCGGTGCCGGTGGACAATGCCCAGCGCCCGGCGACTTCGCCCGCCGTGAAGTCGGCATTGTCGACCGATACCTGGATCGCCCCGACATGGCCGGTCTGCGCCCCCGTGCCCGCCTGCCAGAAATCGGCGACGATGCGGTCGCCGAGCTGGACTGCGGCGAACCCGTTGGGCGTCGGGCTGCGCGACTTGACCCAGTAATTGGTCACGCCCTTGGCATCGGCGCCGTATTTGAACGCGGTGTAGCCGGTATTGTTCGCCTGGTTGCCGTTGACCTGGAACGGGGTGTTGCCGATCGTTCCCCCGGTATCGACGATGAAGGGCACGCCGGGCGGCCCGCCGACGACGGTCGTCTTCGCGATCGTCGGATCGGCGGCGAGCGTCAGCGCCTGCTGCGCCATCGCGCGCGCGACTGGATCGACCGCGACCGGCGGGACGACCGACCCGGGCGGCACGGGAAGAGGATCGGGTCGCGCGCCTTGCCCGTGCGCGGCGATCGACAGGCAGAGCAGCACCAGCCCGGACAGGATCTTCACGGCATTTCCCCCTTTGCGCATGTCGCCCTCCAAGACGACACGTCCCCCCGGACGCGATGCTTTCCGATCGCCCGACGTTTGACAAGTGGGGGAAAGCGCCACGCTTGCCCGCACACCGCGTGTGGCTAGAGCGTTACCAGATCGGGTGGGATCACCGCTGCTCAGCGGTCGCCTGCAAGCGATGACGGCGGTTCAACCTGATCCGGTAACGCTCTAAGGTCGCACGCGATGACCTCCGCTCCCCTCCCGCTCGGCGACGCACCCGACTTGCCACGCGTCGTCGCCTTCCTGCGCGGCATCGGCCTGGCGGTCGAAGCGCGGAGCGTGCCCGCCGACACGATCCTGCCGGCGATGACAGTCGAGGACGGCACACTCGTCTACGACCCTGCGCGACCCGGATGGATCGGCGACCTGCTGCATGAGGCGGGGCATCTCGCGGTTACCGATCCTGCGCTGCGCGCCACATTGCCCACGGTCGGCAACGATCCGGCCGAGGAGATGGCGTCGATCGCCTGGTCCTATGCCGCGGCCACCGCACTCGACATGCCGATCGCGACGCTGTTCCACCCCGGGTACAAGGGCGGTCCCGACTATCTGATCGCGGCCTTCGAAGGCGGGGCGTATATCGGGCTGCCGATGCTGTCCTATTGGGGCATGGCCGCGCGCGCGGACGAGGATGCGCCGCAATATCCTGCGATGCGCGCGTGGCTGCGCCCGCAGTGAGCTTGCGCGATCGGTTGAAGCGGGTCGGCCGGCTCGCGCAGGCGGTGCGGTTGCTGCGGGCGCTGGCGACGCCGATCGGACGCGGGCGGCTGCGGGCCGGGCGCGGACTGCTCCAGCCCGCGACGGTGACGGGCATGGATCGCCACCCCCAGCTGTTCGCGGTGCTCGTCAGTCTGCTCGGCGGGCGTAGCGCACCGCGGCTGCTGTCGTTCGGCTGCTCGACCGGGGAGGAGGCGTTCACGCTCGCGCGCTATTTCCGCCACGCGTCGATCGATGCGATCGACGCCAATCCGGCGTGTATCGCGCAGGCGCAGCGCGCGGCGCGGTCGCCCGAACACCGCGACGTGGCCGATCGCATCCGTTTCCTGTGCGCCGCGACGCCGGACGCGAGTGGCGGCGATTACGACGCGGTGCTGTGCCTGTCGGTGCTGCGCCACGGCGCGCTCGACGTCGAACGGCCGGAGCGATGCACCGCGCTGATACCGTTCGCGCGCTTGGCCAATACGATCGCGGCGCTCGACCGCTGCCTGCGCGCCGGTGGCGTGCTGCTGCTGTGGGGGTGCAATTTCCGATTTCGCGATACCGCCACCGCCGCGGCGTATCGCGTGGTGCCGTCGCCGGCGAAACGCCCGCAGCCCGGCCCCTTCTACGGCCCCGACGACCGGTTGCTGCCGGTGGATGCCTATGCCGATTTCGTCTTCGTCAAATCGGCGAGATAGCGCGACAGCGAGCGGTCCTGTCCGTCGATGCGGCGCACTTCGGTGACCGGGCCCGGTACCGCGAGATAACCGGTCTGGCGATAGGCGCGGTCGAGGAACACTAGCGCACCGCCTGCGGTATCGCGCGCCGATCGCTCGGCAAAGGCCGACCCGCCGACGACGATGCCGCCCGCATCGACCGACAGCCCGCGGGTCATCATGTCGCACACCGGTACCTTCAGCCCGTCGGTCGCGATCAGTTCGCCGGCGAACGACCCGCAGGTCAGCACCGCGCCGCCCTCGAGCACCGCAAGGCCGTGGCAGCCCAGCCCGTCGACGGCGATACGGTCGATCAACTGCCAGTCGCGCGTCAGCCGGGCGATCGCGCTCGCGCGCCCCGTGCGATCGGCGCCGTTGTGCAGCAGCAACAGGATCGTATCGCCCTGCGCGATCAGCGAATTGACGTGCGCATAGCCGCCCGCCCAGTCGCCGTCGCGCGCGTCCCCCAGCGGACAGATCTCCTCGGGCACGCCACCGCCCGGCGCGAACGCCAGCACGCGCTGGTGATAGGTGTCGAGCACGCACAACCGATCGTCGATCACGTCGATCTGGTGGCACCCGTTGTCGAGCCCGGTCGCCAGGATGTCGCTGGCGACGATGCGGTCCCCTTCGCACCGGAACCGCACGATCCGCCCGCGTCGCGTCGGGCTGCGCGGCCAGTCGCCCGCCTCGAACACCAGGATCGCGTCACCCAGGACCGTGATGCCGTAGAAGAAGCCGTGCGCTATCCGCCGCAACGCGCGTCCGTCGGTCGCGAACAGGCCGTGGCGCGTTGCAACCAGATGCGTGCAGCCCGACAGGTCGACGTCGACCAGGCGCACGACGCCCGATCGATACGCCTGCGTTGCCAGCGCGGCGCGGATCGTCGCTTCGCCGAGTGGCGGTTGCGTCACCCGCGCACTCGCGCGATCGCGGCCTGCGCGCGCGCGCGGCGATTGTTGAGATCGCTCGCGGTCTGTGCCGGGAAACCGAGCACGGGGACACGCACAGACAGCCGCAACAGGTCGCGCATCAGATCGGCGCGCATAGGCAGCGCGTTCAGCCAGGTCGGGCGAAACAGGTGCGGGAACAGCCGCAGCATCGCGCCCTGCGCCGGCGCGGGGCCATCGTCGTGCCCGTCGCCCAAGATCAGGATCGCGGCGAGGTCGAGACTGTCGGCGGTGCTGCGCCCGCGCGGCCGCGCCAGCCATTTGCCGCGCGGATCCTCAGGCACCGGCCAGGCATCGATCGTGTCGAGCGCAGCGGCGGTATCGGGATGCAGCCGGATCGCCGGGCGGCCGCGCAGCACGCGGTCACGCGCGCCACTACGTCCGTCATCGACCGCCACGACCACTAGATCGTCCGCGACCAATGTAGCACCGGCAGCGAGTACATCAGCGGTCAGCGTCGACTTGCCCGCACCCGCCGCCCCGGCGATCAGTACCGCGCGCCCGTCGAGCTCAACCGCGCAGGCATGCAGCGGCAACAGCCCGCGCCACGCCGCGGTCAGCGCCGCGACCGTGCTGTAGAAGGTCGCCGGCAGCGCACCCGTCCAGTCGCGGCCGGGCCGATAGTCGATGCGGTTCCCGCCGGTCATCACGAAATCCACTTCGTGGCCCCATCCGATCGCGATGCCATCGTCGAACACGGTCCCACGATTGACCGCGCGCGCGCCGGGTTGCGCCGATGGCGGCGAATCGAAGTCAGCGACGCGGCGCACCGTGACCGGTGCTTCCGACCACGTCTCCGCCATGCTGTCGAAGCCGGGCAGCGGAATGTCCGACCGCCAGTCGATCCCGAACGCCCGCGCGTGGTACGGCAGGTCCATGACAGACGGCGTCGGTCGGGCGATCAGTGCGCGGTCGCGAGCTTCAGGTCCTGCATCTGCTTCAGCAGCGCAGACACCGATGCGTGGCAGGCATCTTCCGACACATCGAACCGGTCGCGTAGTCTCCGCTCGATGTCACCCTGGGATTGCGGCGTCTCTAACGCGTCCCACACGGCGCTCGCGGTACGGTTGAGCGTCAGATAGGTGCCGGTGTCCATGTTGATCATGACGAAGCTGTCCTCTACCTCGGTTCCGACCCATTCCTCGGTCCGCTGCCACATGGTGCCGCTCATCCTCTATCCCCGTCCGACATGATGTGTGCGCGGATCGCATCGTCCAGCAACGCGTCCGCTTCCCCTGTTGACCATCTATAGACCCGCACCGCGCTTACAAGCCGCGCCATATCGCCCAGCGTACGCGGCTCGATCCCACAGATCTGCGGCACACTGGCGCGGTGGCGATTGGCGAGCAGCGCGGCGACCCCGGCGACCCCGGTGAGGCGCATGCGTCCGGGTGCGTCGTCGAGGATCACCACCGCGCCGAGCGGGGCGGAGCGGCGCGCCCGGTCGGAACCGACAAGGTGGAACGGACGCGCATCCTCGTCGCGGGCGCCCAGATGCCCGGCCAGATGATAGCCGCCCGCCAGTCCTGCGCACACCGGGCCGGCATCGCGCGGGCGCACCGCGATACTGTCGTCGGCGACGAAGGCGGCACCACGGGCAAGGAGCGCGGCGGCGATCCGTGACTTGCCGCATCCCGATGGACCCGCGATCGCCAGTGCCCGTGCGGCCCCCGGCGGCACGACCGCAGCGGCGTGCAGCATGATCGCGCCGTCCAGCCACATTACCGCAGGCAGCGCGGTCGCGATCAGTAGCGCGTCGACCATGTCGGGCGCTCCGCCGAAGATCGGCGTCACGTCGATCGTGTCGACGGTACAGCGATACCGCGCGACGCCCGGCGGATTGAACCACAATGCGTCGGGCGCGCGCGTCCAGACCGGACGTTCGACCGGCGACGCGGGCACGGGATCATGCCAGTGGATACGCAAGCGTTCGCTGCACGCAGCCTCGGAAGTCTCGCACGGCACTGCGCCGACGACCGGGCGATCGGCATCGATGATCCGGTCGTACGCGATGCAGCGATGCCGCAACGGCCGTCAGCCTGGCCAGATATCGAACGCCACGCAGATCCGCCGCTGGTCGGCCCCGTGTGGGAACGTGCGGTGATAGGTGTGCGACGGAAACAGCATCAACATGCCTTCCTCGGGTCGCACGACCTTGACGCCGTAATCCGCGGCCGCCGCGTCGCCGACGACATCCTCGGGCAGGCCGAACGCGATACATCCCGCGGCATCGTCGCCCTGCGTAACCGCGTCGGGAATCTGGATGTAATACACGCCGCTCAGCCACCCGAACTGATGGACATGCCACGTCTCGTAACCGGTGCCGTCGGTCATCACGCACCAGCAGTGCAGCATGCCAACGTCGGGCCGTTGCCGCGCCCAAGGGTGATCGCTGCCGGCAAGCCCGTCGGCATATCGCTCGACCGTACGCGCGATCTGGTCGAGTAGCAGCCGCACCATCGGTGCATCGCCGAGCGCGGGCGTGTCGATCCGCCACGTCTGTTCGGATGCGCTGCCATAGCGTTCGTAGCGCAGGTTGGGGTGGTCGAGCAGCTCGGCGGCAAGGCGTGTATTGAACGCCCCCAGGCTCGGCATCCCCGGCGGGGTTTCGAGCTGTCCGGCGTAGTGCAGCGCATCGAACGCCACCGTCTCACGCGCATCGTCGACCTGTCCGGCGCGCGCCTGCGCCAAGGCGCGTGCGGCATGCAGCCGGGCATGGTTCGCGCCGTCCGCAGCAAGCCGGTCGAGCGTGGCGATGCTGCCGTCGAGCGTGCCGTCCTCGAGGTCGAGCGCGGCGATCCGCTTGCACGCATCCTTGTTGGCGGGATCGAGCGCCAGCGCGCGCTCGAACGCATCGCGCGCGCGTGCCGTCTGTCCCATGCGCCGCAGCGCCTTGCCCTGGTCGGCGAGGAACTGCGCCCGCACCGCGTCATCCCCCAACAGCGGCAGCATCTGGTCGACCAACTCGACGGCGCGCGCATTATCGGCTTCGCTCTCGCGCGACAGATGCGCCTGGATCAGCACTGCAGCTTCGCTCGCATCGAGTCCGTCGGTATCCGACAGCAATGCGATCACATCGTCGAACGAATCCTGCAGCAACAGTGCGGTGGAGAGCCGCCCGCGCAGCAGCCGCGATCCGGGCTGGCGCTCGTACGCCGCGCGCAGGATGGCGAGTTCCTGACCGGTGCTGATCAGCGTGCCGGGTTCAATGACGATGCGCATCGTGCGCTCCGCCGGACTGATTGCCGTGCTTGCCATGTCCCCGTCACCCCATGCCGATGCCCGCACCACGGACGATCACGTTCGCCGCCATAACGCAAGGGTAGGTCGCGATAAATGCCCAGGGGTAGGTGTTGAGCCCCATCACCACCGCAGTCGCGCCGTGAAACACCGCCAGCACGCCCAGGATCACGGCGCAGACCAGCGGCGGTGCGACCAGCGCAAGCGGGAACAACGCCTCGACCAGCATCACGCCCCAGGCCAGCGCGAGCGCTGCCCCGCGGTACCGCACCACCGCCGCGGCCAGCCTGTGCCCGGATCGATAGCTGGTCATCGCCGCGGCGAGTGCGCTGCCGTCGCGCCAGAAGGGCCGCACGAGCTTGGCGACGCCCGAAGTGCCGTAGGCTATCACCGCCTGGCCTGCGCCCCAGACCACGCCGGCCAGGCACAGCCACGCATCGCCGAGGACGAGGCCAGTCGCGATCGCCAGCGCGGCGAGCGCAGCGACCAGCGCGATCTTGTCGGCGCCATCGCTGCCGCCCTTGACCAGCGACAGCAGCGCGGTCGTTGCCAGTACCGCGACCAGCGCGACCGCAGCCCCGCCCGCCGCCAGGAACGGCAGCGCAAGACCCGCCGCCAGACGCAGCAGCGGCGCGACCAGCAGCGCGATCGGCGACGCCAGCGACGACATCAGCAGGCGCGGGATCGCCCGCCCGCGCACCAGCACGGCGAGGTCGGTGCCGAGCGGTCGCCCAGGATGGAACGCGCGGGCCACCGCCACCAGCTCGAGCGAGGCGATCGTCGACCAGATCGCGATGCCGACGCTCGTCCAGAACAGCACTGCGGCATAATCGGGGACGGTAGCGATCACCGGTGCCACGCCGACACGAAATCGACCGACCAGCGCCGGTCGCTGCGTCCGATCGCATGTGCGACGGCGAACTGGCGGTCGCCGGGGTGCGGCGACGGTGCCGCCATCACACAGCGCAGCACGACGAGATAGGGGATCGACTGCTGCACCTCTGCGCCCGGAGCGTCGCCGTGTGCGGCCGCCATATTCTCGGCCAGCGACAGGATCTCCGCATCGACGCGCCCACGCGGATTCCACAGCGCATCGATCCAGCGTCGGTCGCGCGGCCACAGCACCGGCGTCCAGCCACCGATATGCCCTTCGGCATCGCGGATGCGCATCAGGATATGCGTGTCGCGCGCGAAATGCTCAGCGGTGTCAAGCGACGCCTGCGCATAGAAACGCCATTCAGGCAGGATCGCCAGCGTATCGACCAGCATGCGGTGACGCCGCAGCGGGCGAACTTGCACCCAGACGGTCATGACGAGGCCGATGCCTGCGAGCGCCAGCGCGACCACACCGATCATCGTTGCGCCAGACGGGCCCGCCGGCAACGGATCAGCGCCGCGACGCCCGGCGTATCGGTCAGTCCCGGCAGGGCAGGGGGCGGGCAGGGACCACGTCCCGGCGCGGTCGCGGCGTCGAGGTACGCGCATTCCTCCGGCGTCGGCTTCATGCGTCGGGACGCGTTGCGCCGTCGCACACCGCACAGGTCTCCGCCCGCCCAAACCAGCGATACCGCCGCTGCGCGAACCCGGTATACAGCGCATCGCGCACGCGCCTGGGCACCAGCCTGCCGATCCGCACCACGCGCCAGACCCCGCCCAGGGCAGCAACCGCGGCGATCACCGCATCGGAACGCAGGTGGCGCGTATCGCCGTCGACCACGATCATCGTCGCGGGATCGTCAACCGATTGTCCGCAGGCGACCAGCCAGGCGCGCCCGGCGTCCGATAGCGCGGGCACGAACGACAACCGCCGACGACGGTCGCGTGCCGCCAGGAACCGGACGAAGCCGTTGCAGACGTTGCAGTGGCCATCGAACACGACGATCATTTCGTCCATTCCTGCATCACGGCGGGTCCGCGCCGGGTCGCCCGACGAAGCCGGACGCGGGGAAAACCACCGGCAATCGCTGGACTTGCGATGTCGCATGCGGCAGCCGGGCGGTCAATTATCCAAAAATCCGGCGCTTGGCGGGGGAAGGGGGGGCCATGACGACGGGTTTCGACGGGTTGCATGCGCTCGCCTCGCTCGACGGCGTCCCGCTGCGCGCGTCCGACCTCGTGGTGCTGGGCCTCACGACCGGCGACGCACCGCGAGGCGATTTCGCGGCGATAGCGCGCGATGCAGGCCAGGCGACGCCGGTCGCGGGCACCCATGCGCTGCTCGGCCATATCGACGAACCCGTGGTACTGGAGACGACGCTGGGGCTCGCCGCGAATATCCCGCCCGCCGATCTGATGCGCGCGGCGACGGCGCGCTACGGCGACGACACGCCGATGCGCGTCGGCGGCGAATGGTCGTATTTGCATTGGGATGCGGAAGGCCGTGTGCTGACGCTGATGGTTTCCGATACCGCGCGCGACGCGCTGTTCTTTACCACCGACGATCGCCGCGTCGCGATCGCGCCGCATGTCCGTACGCTGGGCGCGCTCGACGGAATCGACACCGCGCCCGATCCGACCGGGTTGCTGCTGCATCTGGGTCGTGGACCGATGCGCGCGGTCGTCGGCGACCGCACGATCCTGCGCGACGTCCGCCGCGTGGAAGCGGGCACGCGGGTGCGGATCGCCCGCGACGGCGTGCGGATCGGCGCGCGCGGCGAGCTGCCCGCACCTGAGCGCTGGCGCGGCAGCTTTGCCGACGCGGTCGAGGCGATCGATGCGATGCTGCGCACGATCCTGCGACAACAGATGACGCGCCACCCGTCAGCGGCAGCGATGCTCAGCGGTGGCCTCGATTCCACCCTGGTCGCCGCCTTCGCCGCTGCCGAGCGGGGGGCGGGGGGCTCGCTCGTCGCTCTTACCTCGGCGGTCCCGGCCTCCAGCGGCTTGCGCGACGAAACGGCGGAAGCGCAGGCGGTTGCTGCGCATCTCGGCATCGCCGCATACGCCATCGTCCCCGATCACGGCGCCGATGCCTATATGCCCTCGCCTGCGATGCTCGACAGCTTTGATCACCCCGCCGCATCGCCGCGCCACTATGTCTACGATGCGCTGTATCGCGCTGCTGCCGCAGGCGGCGCGACCGCGATCCTCGACGGCAGCGACGGCGAGCTGACCATCACCGGATACCGCGACATCGACGGGTGGCGAGGCTGGTTGCACCAGTTGCGGGGCCGGGTGCGACAGGCGCGGACACCGGCGACGGATGCCGTCCGCGATGCCTTTCATGTCCGGCTGAGCGCGCCTGCGCTGGCGTTGGCCGGGACGCTGCTGGGCGACGAACTGGCGGCGGTGCGCACTACAGCGCAATGGCGGCGCGGGCGCGAATGGGGATATCCGCTAAGCGTCATCGCCAAGAACCGCTCGGTGACGACCGCGACGCCGGTACGAGGCCTGCGCCATCTGACTCCCTTTCGCGATCGCCGGTTGCTGGCGCTGTGCGCCGGGATGCCGGTCGGGTTTCTGACGCAGGGCAGACTGACCCGCGCGCCGGGGCGGGCGCTGCTCGCCGGCAAGGTGCCCGAGCATATCCGCCTGCGCCGCGATCTCGTGCCCTTCTCCCCCGACTATGCCGATCGCCTTCGGCGCGACGCGCCGCGCGCGCGCGATCGCCTGGCCGGTTATGCCGCGGCGGGCGTCGGCGAATGGCTCGACCTCGCCTGGCTCGACGCCGCGCTGGCGAAGGTCGCCGGCGAGCAGGATCGGTCGGTCGACGTACCGCAGGTCCAGATCACCGCACTGGCTGCGGCATTCCTGGCCGACTGGATGGCGAGGTCGTAAGGTGCCTGCATCACCGCTGCTTGGATCGCGGATCGGGCGCTGCTAGCCTGTTGCGCGATGACCCACACGCCCCCTGCACCCCGACCGATTTTCCTCGAGGAACTGACGCCGCTGGTCGGCCGGACGCTGACCGCCGATTGCGAACCGCGCAGCGTCGCGCTGGAACTGGTCGAGGCGTCGCCGCTGCGCAACCATGCGAAGCTCGACCGCCCGCCGTTCATCCTGATCTTTCGCTCAGAACCCGATGCGATGTTGATGCCGGGCGGCTATGTGATGCGTGGGCCAGGGTTCGGCCCCGACGTGATCCATATCACCGAAATCGCTGCACCCCGTACCGGATCGCCGGGCCATTATTACCAGGCCGTGTTCAACTGAATGGAAAAAGGGCCGCCCCGGCATGTACCGGGACGGCCCTTCGATCCGCATACGGTCGCGTCAGCTTCGCGAGGGAAAGAGGCCCTGAACCGCGATGCAATAGTTCATCGTCAGATAGGGCTGCATGTTCGAGAAGGGCTGACTGCCGCCCGCCAAGCCGTTGGTGCCCGCGACGTTGAGACCGCCGAGCGGGACCAAGTCTCCGGCCGTGCCGGCAGGGACGTAGATCTGCGGGGTTTCGTTGCCGGGCACATTGACCGCGCGCGCCAGCTGGTATCCGGCTGCCGGAATCTGCTGGGTCCCCTTCGCCTGAATCGCATTCAGCGTCGACGTGTTTGTGAACGTGTGCGTGTGAGTCGGCAGCTGCTGTTGCGTCAGCGTCGTCGTCTCGGTGCCGGAGATCTGGCCGATGACATAATTCTGCAGGCCCGGTCCCTGGCCTTGGTGGATCGGCATGCGGCCGCGCAGGTCGGGCAGCCCGAAGGTTTGCACGCCATTGCCGCCGTACGTCGTCCCGAGCAGCGAAAACAGCGCGGCGTTCTGCGAAATACTCAGCAACTGGCCGTTGCAATAGAAATAGCCGCGCGGCTGAAACTGGAAGCCGAAGACATGGACCGAGCCAAGATATGGTTCGTTTGCCATAATATGATCCCCCCTGATGTAATGCCGGTGCCCATCCTGTCAGAAAATCGTCGCTTGGGAAATGCGGCACAGCAATTTTAAGAAACACCATCCAAATTGGCGGATACCATGGCAATTCGGGAGCGAAACGGCGTTAGACGGCCTTCGACGTCGCGGTCCGCAATGTCTTCAGGCGCGCATGGACCGGATCGACCAGCGCGCGGGCGGCCGCCGCGATCGTCGGAGTCGCCGCTGCGCGCTTGGCTGCCGAGTCGGGAACGAAGCGTTCACCGGGTACCTTGGCACTGCGCGTCGCCACCGCCGCCATGGCATCGCGCTGCGCCGCATCGGGAACGACGTCGAAATGCGGCGCGATCCGGGTGAGGATCGCCTCCGGCAGTTCGGCATAATCGATCAGCATCCCGCCCCCCAGATGCCAATACTGCAGCACCGCCTCACCCATGTGCTTCAGCACGCGCGCAGCATATTCGTCGGCATCCATCCCCTCGGCCCCCGGGATATCGACGATATAGGTTGGCAGCAGCCCGGCGACGGTGTGGATCCCGCGCTGCCGATGCTGCGACACCAGCACCTCGACTGGGTTGCGATAGACGAACACCCAGGGGACGTGCGGGAACGCCGCCTTGAACAGCGGCAGCGCGGTCACGTGCCAGCTGTCGAGCTTGAACACGACGCGGCGCATACTGCCCGACCGGTCGCGGCCCAGCGCGGCGACGATCGCCCGCAGCGCGGCGACCTGCAGGTCGATCGGCGCGCCCGATCCCATCGCCCAGCGCACGACGGCATCGAGCGGTTCGGCCTCGGACAGCACCACGGTGTCGGTAACGGCGGCGAACGCCTGCGCGATCAGCGTCGATCCGCAGCGCGACAGGTGATGGACGAACCCGGTGGGCGGCGGGGTGTCGGGATCGGTCCCAGCGATCAGCGCGTTCATCGTGGTGCGGGTCCGCAGCATCCGACTGAGCGGGCGCGATGCGAACCGCAGGATCGATTCATCGAAGAAGGGGTCACGGATCGGCTCGGGTCCGAACCAGGCCCAGTCGAACGCCGGTGCGTCGCCGGTCGGCACGACGCGCGCAGGCAGCCATCCGCGCGACGGCCAGCGATCGAGCGTCACCGGCGCTGGCATGAACCGCCCAAGCCCGAGCACGTCAGGCCGGATCGCGGCATCGACCGCATCGGCGGTGAGCGCGATGCCGTGTTCAGCGGCGATGGCGACCGCCTCGGCCACGAAGACCTCGGGGATCTCGATCACGCCCAAGCGCGCCTGCAACACCTCGTCGGACAGCACCAGCGCGCCGAATGCGGCAAGCGGATCGCCCGCAGCGACGGCGAAGCGGGGCGGTGGGGCGATGTCGGTCACGGAAAAGGCAGGTCCTTGTGTCGGGTCGACCCACACTATGGGCCGCAGGCGATCCCGAGGGCCCCGGACGCGCCGCAGAACTATCGTGGCCGATCGGTTCGAACAACCGCCGGCCTGTCGCCGACTGCTACGACGGGATCGACGTTGTAAAAATCCCGATATTGTGTTCGCGGCGTTAACTCCGTACCCCTGAATGCCAAAAGACAAGGGGGCACCGCATGTCGGACGGGTACAATTCATCGGTTGCGCAGGCGATGACGGTCAACCGCCGCCAACTGATCGGACGGACCGCCGCGGTCACCGCAGTCGCCGCCGGCAGCGTCGCGATGCCCGCCTGGGCGACCAGCGCGACCGACGCGCGGCTGCGAATCTACGAAGGCAAATATGCGATCGACGGCCACAAGATCGTCGACGGCTATTTCGCGAGCCCGCGCGGCAACCGTTCGAAGATGGACGTGCTGGTGGTCATTCCGGGCGCGAACGGCATCAACGATGCGGTGCGCGACACCGTCCGCCGCCATGCGCTGGCAGGCAGGATCGTCATCGCTCCCGATCTCGCCAAGACCTCGGGCAAGGCGCTGCTAGGCCGCGATGCGATGATCGCCGATATAGTCGCGCACGCGCCGCGGCTGAAGCGTCATGCGCGCGGCAGCGGCACGGTCACGCTCGTCGCGGCCTGATCCGTCGAGCGTCCAAGAGGTTGGTGTGAGTTGAAGCGTATGCGCGACAGGATCGACATGACACGCATCGCCGCACGGGCCGCCGCGGCTTGGGCGCTACTGGCGGCCACCGCCGCGCAGGCGCAAGATACGCTCGGCGATCCCGAAGGATCGGGTGCCATCGTCGCTGCCGTCCGCTGGCTGCAGGGCACGCTGCTCGGGACGGTCGCCACCGTCGTCGCGGTGATCGCGGTGGCGACCGTCGGCCTGCTGATGCTGACCGGCCGGATCAACTGGCGGTACGGCGCAACCGTGATCCTTGGCTGCTTCATCCTGTTCGGCGCCGCTAGCATTGTCGCCGGCATCCAGTCCGCTGCCGGCGCGGGCTGACCCGACATGGCCGATGGGCTGGAACGCGACACCGTCTTCATCGCTCTCACCCGCCCGCAGATGTTCGCCGGCGTCACCTACAGCTTCTTCGTCGTCAACGCGATGATCGCGACCGAATTGTTCCTTGTCTTCCGCTCGGCCTGGGTGTTTCTGGCAGCGATCGCGATCCATCTGGCGGGCATGCTGATGTGCCTGCGCGAACCGCGCTTCGTCGACCTGTGGATCACCCGCGTCAGCCGCTGCCCCCGCGTGCGCAATCACAAGATCTGGCGATGCAATTCGTATCGGCCATGATGCCGGCCCTCGCCAGCGAACGACGAACGATCGACAGGGAAAAGGCGGTGGGTGATCATTTGCCCTACGCCCGACATGTCGACGATCATACGATCGAGACACGCGATGGCCTGTTGATGCAGGTCATCCATTTGCGTGGCCTGTTGTTCGAGACCGCCGACACCGAAGAGCTGAACTATCGCAAGCGGCTGCGCGATGCGACACTGCAGGCGATCGGCAGTGCGCGCTTCGCGGTCTATCACCACATCGTCCGTCGCCGCGTCGATCCCGAACTCGCCGCGGATCAACCCGATGCCTTCTCGCAGCGGCTCGATACCGCATGGACCGACCGACTTAGCGGCAAGCGGCTGTACGTCAACGAGCTGTTCCTGACCTTGGTGCGGCGCCCGTTGCCGGGGCGCCTGGGCGTGCTCGACCGCGTGCGCGACCTATTCGGACGTAGCGGGGGCGGCAGCGCCCCGGGCACCCCCTACGAGGCGCGCCAGCTCGTCGCCGCGCGCGACACGCTGATGGCCGCGCTCGGCAGCTACGGGCCGCGCCTGCTCGGCGTTTACGACAGCCCGCAGGGGCCATGCTCCGAACCGCTCGAATTCCTCTCGACCCTGCTCAACGGAGAGCGGCGACCGGTGCTACTGCCGCACGAGGATCTGGGGCAGTATCTGCCCTATCGCCGGATCAGCTTCGGACAGGAGGCAGTCGAGCTTGGCGCGGCGGGCCCCGTGCTGCGCAGCTTCGCCGGCATCGTCTCGATCAAGGACTATGCCGGCCAGACCGCACCCGGCATGTTCGACGAAGTGCTGCGCCTGCCGTTCGAACTGACGGTGTCGCAGTCGTTCGCCTTCGTCGAGCGACAGCAGGCGGTGTCGCGGATGAACCTGGCGATGCGCCGCATGCGATCGGCGGAGGACGAGGCGGTCAGTCTGCGCGCGGAACTCGGTACCGCGAAGGACGAGGTGTCCGCGGGGCGCGCCGGCTTCGGCGAGCATCACATGACGATCGCGGTGCGCGCCGACACGCTGGCGCAAGTCGACGAAGGCGTGGCGGAAGTACAGGCGGCGCTCGCCGATCTCGGCATCGTCGCGGTGCGCGAGGAGATCGCGCTCGAGCCCGCATTCTGGGCGCAGTTTCCGGCGAACTTCAAATATATCGGCCGCCGCGGCCTCGTCTCGACCGCCAATTTTGCCGGGCTCGCCAGCATCCACAATTTTCCGGTCGGATGCGCCGCGGGCAATCCGTGGGGCGAAGCGGTGTCGCTGCTCGAGACGACCGCGGCGGGCCCCTATTATTTCAACTTCCACCAGGGCGACCTCGGCAATTTCACCGTCATCGGACCTTCAGGGTCGGGCAAGACGGTGGTTCTCAACTTCCTGCTCGCACAGGCGCGCAAGTTCCGCCCGCGGATCATCTTCTTCGACAAGGATCGCGGCGCCGAGTTGTTCATCCGCGCGATCGGCGGTCGCTACGACCTGCTGCGCCCCGGCGTGCCGTCGGGCCTCAACCCGCTCCAGATCGACGACACGCCGGTTAACCGCCAGTTCCTGATCGACTGGCTGGCGACGCTCGCCGGCGGTGCGGACATCGAGGAGACGGCGGCAATCCGCGATGCGGTCGATGCCAATTTCGAACAGCCGGTCGCCGACCGCCGGCTCGGGCCCCTCGCCCAGCTGTTCCGCGGCGGGCATCGTCCGCACGGCACCGACCTGTGGGCGCGGCTCAGGAGCTGGTGGGGCGGGGGCGAGCGCGCGTGGCTGTTCGATAATCCGTACGACCTGACCGATCTGACCGCGGAATCGGTCGGGTTCGACATGACGCAGATCCTCGACGATCCGAGCTTGCGCACGCCCGCCATGATGTACCTGTTCCACCGCGTCGAAGAGCGCTTGGACGGGACGCCCGCGATCATCGTGGTCGACGAGGGGTGGAAGGCGCTCGACGACGACGTATTTGTCGCGCGGATCAAGGATTGGGAAAAGACGATCCGCAAACGCAACGGCATCGTCGGCTTCGCGACGCAGAGCGCGCAGGATGCGCTCGAAAGCCGGATCGCATCCGCCATCATCGAACAGGCCGCGACGCAGATTTTCATGGCGAACCCGAAGGCACGTTCGGCGGATTACATCGATGGGTTCGGCCTGTCCGCGCACGAGTTCGATCTGGTCCGCACACTTCCCGACAATGCGCATTGCTTCCTGATCAAGCACGGCACCGAAAGCGTCGTCGCGCGGCTCGACCTGACCGGCGAGCGTGAATTGCTGATGATCCTGTCGGGGCGCGAACGCACCGTGCGACTGCTCGATACGATCCGCGCCAAACATGGCGACGCGCCCGAGGCATGGCTGCCGCGCCTGCTCGAGGTCGCATGAACGTCTGCGCGCCCCTGACGCTCAACGGTGCCTTCGTAACGGGCGTGCTCGGCTTCATCGACTGCCAGGCGCGCACGCTGGGGGCCGCCGGTTATCAGGCGTTGGCGACGCCCGGATCGATCGTTTCGCTGGCTCTGACCGGCTTGCTGACGCTGTTCGTCGCAGGCTTCGGATTTCGCATGCTGATGGGCGAGACACCGACCTTGCGCGACGGCGTCGGCGCGATCGCCAAGATCGCGTTCGTCCTCGCGCTCGCCACCGCCTGGGCGCCGTATCGCACGCTCGTCTACGACCTCGCTATCGCGGGGCCGGGCGAGCTCGCCGCGACGATCGGTGGCGCGGCGGCGCTGCCGGGCACCGGCGGCGACGTCGCCGAGCGGCTCGACCTAGTCGATCAGGCGCTGGTCCAATTGAACGACCTGGGCGTCGGGCGTCCGCGCGGGGCCCAGCAGATGCAGAACCGTCAGGTCGTCGGCAGCGACCAGATGGTCGTCGAGCCCGCGCAGGGCAGTCCCAATCCGCTCGAACCCTTCGCGTTCGGCCTCGCGCGAATAGTCTTCCTGGTCGGTGCGGTCGGCGCGTTCGGGGCGGTGCGGCTGATCGCCGGACTGTTGCTGGCGCTCGGGCCGCTGTTCGTCGCCTTTGCACTGTTCGACACCACTCGCGGGCTGTTCGAGGGGTGGGTGCGCGGTCTGGTCGGCACGTTCGTCGGCGGCATCATGGTCGCGATCCTGCTAGCGAGCGAACTCGCGCTGATCGAGGTCTGGGTCGCCGATATCCTGACGCAGCGCCTGGCCGAGACGCCGGTGCCCGGCGCGGCGATCGCGCTGCTGACGGTCACGATCGTCTTCGGCGTGATCCTGATCGCCGGGCTTGCCGCTGCGACCCGCGTCGCTACCGGGTTCCGCCTGCCGGCATGGTCGCACGGTAACTCGCGCGTGAGCGCGCCGCGGGCGTCGCAGCCGGTCGCTGTCCCGCCCCGCGCATCCGGTACCGCCGCCAATGCACCCGCCGATCCGCGGTCGCGCGCATGGGCGGTCGCCAACGGCGTCACGGCGACCCAGCGACGTGAAGCGGCAGCGACCGCCGCTCTCGATCGGTGGACGAGCGGCGGCGTGAGCCGCGCCGTGATTCTCACCGGCGCGGCAGGTAGCAACAGCGATCGCGGGGCGGGCGGGGGCGGCCCCGCGATCGCCACGACCGTCCCGCTCGGCCGCACCTTCCAACGCCGCTCGCGCACGCGGACATCGACCAGCGCCGGACGGCGGGACATCAGATCATGACACTAGCTTCCCCCGAACCCGCGCCCGAGACGGCGCGCGACGCCTATTACCGCGAGGCGGCAAGCTGGAACCACGACCGCGAAGATGCGCTGCGCAAGTCGCGCCGCGTCGCGTGGATCGCCGCGGGTGTCATCGCGACGATCGCGCTGGCCGAGGCGTTCGCATTGGTCGCGCTGACCCCGCTCAAGACGGTCCAGCCATATACGCTGCTGGTTGATCGCCAGACCGGATATGTCCAGGCGCTCGATCCGTTGCAGCCGTCACGGATCAGCCCCGACACCGCGCTGACCCAGTCTTTCGTCGTCCAGTACGTCATCGCGCGCGAAAGCTTCGATATCGCCGCGGCGCAGGCCAATTATAAGAAAGTCGCAGCCTGGTCTGAAGAGCGCGTCCGATCGAACTATATCGCTGCGGTACAGAGCTCGAATCCGCTCAGCCCGATCGCGACGCTACCGCGCATGACGATCGTCGAGACGCGGGTGAAGAGCATCTCGTCGACCGGCAACAACAGCCTGCTCGTGCGGTTCGACACGCAGCGGCGCGACGACGGCGGACGCGTCTATCCGGCACAACCCTGGGTCGCAGTGATCCGCTATCGCTACACCGGCGAGCCGATGAAGCTGGAGGACCGGCTGTTCGATCCGCTGGGTTTCCGCGTGACGCATTATCAGCGCAGTGCTGAGGCGCTGGTGCCCGACGCCGCCCCGATGCCGGTCACGCAGGTTCCCGTCGTATCGACCGCTGTCGTGCCGGGAAGCGGGGTAGTTCCGGTCGTGCCAGTGGTGCCCGTGACGAGCGTCCCGGAAACGCCGATGCGCACGCCGTCGCCGCTGCGGTCGGTCCGCCAACCGAGTTATGCGGTCCCGTCGCGGCTGCCGACGCCGCCCGTCTACATGGGTCCGCCCCGCGATCCCGCGAACGTGCCGCAATGATCCGCGCGATGCTCGCCTCGCTAGCGTTTCTCGTCGCGATGCCGGCACCGGCGCAGACCGACCCGCTGCCGCCGCCACCCGCACCGCCGGGCAGCGTGCGGATGCAGACGATCGACTATGTCGAGGATCGCGTTATAGTAGTGCAGGGCACGCCCGGTTATCAGACGACGATCGAGTTCGCCGGCGACGAGCGGATCCAGAATGTTTCGGTCGGCGACAGCACGGCGTGGCAGGTTACCGCCAACAAGCGCGGCGACCATCTGTTCGTAAAGGCGCTGTCGAACGGGGTTTCGACCAACATGGTCGTCGTCACCGACCGCCGCCTCTACACCTTCGACCTCACGCCGCTAACGGGGCCGATCAGCGACATGACCTATGCGATCCGCTTCCGCTATGCGCCGCCAAGCGACGCCGGAACGACTGCAATCGCGACGACCGCCGGGCGCTACCGCGTCCACGGCACGCGTGCACTGCGGCCTGCGGCCATCTCCGACGACGGCATCCACACCTATATCGAATGGCCCGCGAGCGCGACGCTGCCTGCGACCTACGCGATTGACGGCGACGGCAGAGAGATCGTCGCGGCGGGCGCAATGCGCGACGGCGTCTATGTCGTCGACAGCGTCGCACCGCGGCTGATCTTCCGCCGCGACCGTCGCGCCGCCTATGCCGACCGGCTGCGGTCGAACGCGCGCTGATGGGTCGTACGCCCATGCCCGCCGGCGACCCGCGCCGCACACTGCGCGCACAAGCCGATGCCGCGCCCGATCCGCGCGATATCCGCCCGGTCGTCGCAGGCGCCGTCGGCGGCACGTCAACGCTGCTGATCGCCGGGGGGATGGGGATCGCCGCGGTCGCGCTGTTCCTGCTGCTCGATGGCAACCGCCGCGCGACGCAAGTGCCCGCAGTCCGCGTGACCGCCGCCACTGCGCGCAGCGCGCCCCCGCTGCTCTACCTGCCGCCAGCCGCGCCGGTCGTGCCCGCACGCCTACCCGAAGCGCCCGTGGGTACCCTCCCGGCTCCGTCTGCGCCACCGCGCATCGTCTATGTTCCGCAGCCGCAATCCGCGCCGCCGATGATGTCCGCGCCGGTCCAGCAGAGCTATGCCCCGCCGCCGGTGCGCGGCAACGACACTGTCGCGCTCGTCATCGACACCACCGTCGCCGACGGATCGGCGGAGGGGACCGGCGACCCGGCACGTCCCGGCGGCGCGTCCGGCAACGGCCCGCCCAACGCCTTTGCCACGCTCAATTCGGCGACCACCGCCGCGCCCGGTGCGCGTGCGCGTGCCGCGATGCTGGGCGGGCCGGCGACGACGGTGTTGCAAGGGACTTTGGTCCCCGCAGTGCTCGAGACCGCCCTCGATTCGACGCGGCCCGGCCTCGCCAGCGCGCTCGTCTCGCGCGACGTGCGCAGCTTCGACGGAACGCGCGTGCTAATCCCGCGCGGCAGCCGGCTGACCGGCGAATACCGCAGCGACGTCGCGCAGGGGCAGAACCGCGCGCTGATCGTCTGGACCCGGCTCGTACGGCCCGACGGCGCGGCGATCGCGCTCGCCTCACCGGTCGCCGACACGCTCGGGCGCGCGGGCGTGAAGGCACAGGTCAACAGCCATTTCCTGACGCGCTTTGCCGGCGCGATCCTGCAAAGCGTGCTCGCAGTCGGCGTCAACTTGGCGTCGCGCCCGAACAACGACACGCTCGTCGTCGGCCTGCCCGGCGCGACGCTGGGGGGGATCGGTGGCGGGTTCGGCGGCAGCGGGTTCGGCCAGACGCCGCAGATCGCCCCGACGCTGAAAGTTCGCCCGGGCACCAACATCGGCGTGTTCGTCGCGCGGGACCTCGATTTCTCGGCGGTGGAGGGGCGGCGATGAGCGAGTCCGCGCGGGTCCCTCGGCTTTATCTCCACAGCTATCTGGCGCCACTACGCGCGTTCCTCGACCATGCCGACGTGACCGACATCTACGTCAACCGCCCCGGCGAAGTGTGGACCGAAAGCGTGCGCGGCCAGGTCGAGCGTCACAACGTCCCCGCGCTCGACGAGACAGTGCTCGCCCGCCTGTCGCGCCAGATCGCGTCCTTGAGCGATCAGGGCATCAGCCGCGAACATCCCCTGCTGTCAGCGACTTTGCCCGACGGCGCGCGCGTGCAGATCATCGCGCCGCCCGCGACCCGCGGCCCCATGGCACTGGCGATCCGCAAGCATCTGTCATCCGACCTGCGGCTGTCGGACTATGCCGCGGCGGGAGCCTTTGCCGAGACGCGGCGCGGCACCAGCCTGGGGCGCGCGCCGGTCGATGCCAAGCTCGCCCAGCTGCTCGCGTCCGGCGACATCGCCGGCATGCTGTCCGCGGCGGTACGTGCGCGTAAGAACATCCTGGTGTCGGGCGGCACCTCGACCGGCAAGACGACGTTCCTCAACGCGCTGCTCCAGGAAGTGCCCGCCCGCGAACGGCTGATCCTGATCGAGGATACGCCCGAGCTGAAGCTGACCCATGCCAATGCGATTGGCCTCGTCGCGGCGCGTGGTGAACTGGGCGAGGCGCGGGTCGATGCCGACATGCTGCTCGCCGCGTCGTTGCGCATGCGGGCCGATCGCATCATCCTTGGCGAATTGCGCGGGAGCGAAGCCTATACGTTCCTGCGCGCGGTCAACACCGGTCATCCCGGATCGATGAGCTCGGTCCATGCTGACAGCGCGGCGGGGGCGATCGAGCAGATCGTGCTGCTGGTGCTGCAAGGCGGCGGACGGCTGGACCGGTCGGACGTGCACCATTATATCCGCAGCACGATCGGTGTGTTCGTCCAACTCGCGCGCACTGGCGGGCGGCGGCATGTCGCCGAAGTCGTGCTGGCCGATCCGGGGCGATGATGCCAACACCTCTACGCAAGCTCACCACCGCGCTGAAGATCGGCGCCGCCGACCGCCGCCTAGTTATCGAGGCGCTGGCCGCACTCGTGGTTGCGCGCGTGCGCACGTTGCTGCCGTTCCGGTTACTCGCGCGCCAGCTGGGCGGGATGGTGCCGCCGCCGGCCGCGCCCGCCATCGTCTCGTCACCCGCAGCGGTCGAGCGCCAAGCGATCCACGATATCCGCTGGGCGGTGACCGCGGTCGCGCCGTGGCTGCCGTTCCGCAGCCTGTGCCTGCAACAGGCGATCGCTGCGCGCACGATGCTTGCGCGGCGCGGGATCGGCACCGTCCTACATATGGGCGTCGACCGGTCAAAACCCGCAGGGCTCGAGGCGCATGCCTGGCTCGATGCCGGCACCGTGCCGGTGACCGGCCATCCGGTCGATAGTACGATGGTCGAGGTCGGGCGATTCACCCTGCCCGACGTATAGGGGACCGGTGAGAGGGTGTTCGAAAACGTACGCTAAGCCGAGCCAGCGGAGTTTCACTGCGGAGCAGTATGTCGCCTATTGCCACGGCGAGCGGATCGGGGCCATCATCTCCAGCTGCGTTTCAATCGTTGAGACCGCATCTGAAATACAAAGATTGCCGTGTCCACTATGAGGCGGGGTTCTACCCACGGTACGTAATCGTGCGAGACAACTGACGCCCATGTAGGAAGTGTGAAGCCATGAATGTCTGACGCACGCCCCTCGACCCGACGCCTATGTTCGTTTTCATCGCTACATATAATTTCCACTTCCATGAGGTGTGATCCTTCAATAGCCCGAACCACATATCGCCAGCCTTGCCGGCTTTCAGGGACGGGATTGACACTGTCGGCGACAACCAAGTTCCCGAATTTCAGGTTTGACGCTGCTATAGCAAAGGCGACCACGTAACCTAGGAAGCCGATGTCGCGGGCAAATTCCGAATGCTTCCTTAACGCGTGCTCGATCTCGTCAATACGAATATAAGATGCCGATAGTTTTGCAGCTAACGCCTTTAAAATTCTCGCCTTGCCCGTGCCAGGCAATCCACCGAGAACAATTAGCATAAAGTCTCCGCTGCTGACCTACGACGGCTTACTGAACAGAATGGAGCTATCGGGCACTTTGGGCGCGTAGCTTCTCGCCATCCGGCCTGATCTCACCCTTGGGCGTGACGTGTCGGTATAGGGTCTGACGGGTGACACCGAGTTCGGCGCACAGCTCCGCGACTTTCGTCTCCAGTTTGCCCATCGCAGCTTGGGCGAGACGAAGTTTGGCGGGCGTCATCTTGAACGGACGCCCGCCATGTCGACCGCGTGCGCGGGCAGAGGCCAAACCGGCGCGGGTGCGCTCGACGACCAGCTCACGCTCGAACTCAGCAAGGCCGGCGCAAATCGCAAAGATCAGCCGACCGTTGGCGGTGGTGGTGTCGATCGACGCGCCTTCGCCGGCAAGCACCTTAGGCCGATGCCGCGCTTTGTCAGGTCGCCGACCGTGTTGACGAGGTGGCGCAGATCGCGGCCGAGCCGGTCGAGCTTCCAGATGACCAGCGTGTCAGCGCGGCGCCTTCAGGCAGGCGTCCAAGCCCGGCCGCTTGTCGAGCCGCCCCGACGAGGATCCCTTGCAATCCAAGCCGTAACATCACGCTTTCTGCTTAGGGTGTCATTCCGCCCTCAGCCGGAAGCGACCCCTTCTTGTTCGTGCTCTACCCCTGCGCCGCATCCCGAGACTGCTCAGGCGACGCCGGGCACGGCGGCTGAACGGCATACGTCGCACGCGCGGATGAGCGACTTCACCGCGTCGTCGTGAGGGACAGGCGTTCGATCAGGATCGACGCCCGGTCGAGCTGGTCGAGCGCGCGCGGGCGGACGATGCGGTAGACACCCGCCGCGCCGAACAGGT
>Ga0308164_10001151_pt1 | contig 33128 bp, 39 predicted proteins | sample PhyTR2_FD_201031 | JGI IMG/M metagenome (GOLD analysis project Ga0308164, IMG submission 201031) | Phyllosphere microbial communities from UC Gill Tract Community Farm, Albany, California, United States - DLSLT.R2 | ecosystem: Host-associated > Plants > Phyllosphere > Unclassified | place: USA... | reverse complement strand
ATTATTTTTTCAATTGGTTGTTGTATCCACCAACCAAGAAAAATATTATTCTACTTTCATTTGGATATCGATTAATTTTCGATAGGTGGGATACAAACTGGTAGATAAACCCGTAAAGCTATTGGTTCCGATATTTATAAATCTAAATACACAGGCATCTCTTCAGTAAAAACAAAACTACCTTTATTTAAATCCATCCTGGCATAAACATGTTGTAAGCCGTTGGTTAACACAATCCATTTAGCCTGGTGAATAGAGTTGTATCTTAAGGCCTGTTCAAAAACCGATTTCGTTAGTTTAACTTTTGGCGCTTTACATTCAATAAGCATCAGTTTCTCGCCAGCACTATTGTAAACCAAAATGTCACTGCGTTTTTGTAGCTGATTTAACACCAGGCCACCTTCAATTTGAATAAATGTCTTTGGAAATTTTTTGCTCAGAATCAGGTCTTGAATGAAATGCTGGCGAACCCATTCTTCGGGTGTTAATACCAGATGTTTTTTACGCAACTCATCAAAAATAAAAATCACATCAGCTTTTTTTGTGATTTTGAAAGGATATGATGGAAGATTAAGCGGAGTTGGATTAAACATTTTATCGATTTAAATAATTGATCAATTAGACAATCGAGCAATAAGGCGCAAAGTTAATATTGTTTATAAACATTTTTCTAAATGATAAAAGCTAAATCGTAATTTTACGGCAATGACTGCTGCCGACATAATAAAGGATATTAAAGCCCGAAAGTTTAAGCCTGTGTATCTATTACATGGCGAAGAATCATATTACATTGATCAGGTAACGGATTATATTGAAGATAGGGTGTTGAGCGATGCTGAGAAGGGTTTCAACCAAACCGTTTTGTATGGGAAAGATACCGACATGGCTACAGTTTTAGGGGCAGCAAAACGATATCCAATGATGTCTGATGTGCAGGTGGTTATAGTAAAGGAAGCACAAGATTTGAAATGGGGAAAAGAAGATTCGAATAATAAAGAAGCCGAATTTGTGCTGAGTTATTTTGAAAAGCCTTTGCCGAGCACCATATTAGTTTTGGCTTATAAGTATGCCAATTTTGATAAGCGTAAAAAAATTTACAAAGCCATCAATAAAAGTGGTTTAATCTTCCAGTCAGATCTCGTTCGCGATTATAAACTGGTTCCCTGGATAGAAGATTTTATCAAAGAAAAAGGATATAAAATTGATCAGCAGGCTTCGGCACTGATGGCCGAATATCTTGGAACAGATCTTTCTAAAATAGCCAATGAAATAGAGAAACTGATGTTGAATGTTCCAAAGGAGATGACCATTACAACTGATCTGGTTCAAAAAAATATTGGCATTAGTAAGGAATATAATGTTTTTGAATTGCAGAAAGCTTTGGCTATCCGTGATGTTTTAAAGTGCAATAAAATTATCAATTATTTTGCCAGTAATCCAAAAGCGAATCCAACCGTAATGGTTTTGGCTAATTTGGGTGGCTATTTTACCAAATTACTCAAATATCACTATATTCCAAACAAGGCCGATGCAGCTTCTGCTTTGGGCGTACCGCCATTTTTTGTTAAAGATTATGAGGTTGCTGCAAGAAATTATCATACAGGAAAAGTTTTTCAGGTAATGAGTTTGTTGAGGGAATATGATTTAAAAAGCAAAGGTTTGGATAGTACTGGAAATGTAAATGATGGAGAGCTTTTAAAGGAACTTGTTTTTAAAATAATTCATTAATTAAATTGTAATTTTTAGTTAACGATTCTTATTGTGTAAAGTTAAACCCCAAACCCTAAACCTCCATGCTACAAGGATTAAGAACAGTAGTTTATTATGTTGGCGATTTACCAGCCGCAAAAGAGTGGTATAAAAAAGTATTTAAAATAGAGCCGTATTTTGATGAGCCTTATTACGTCGGCTATAATATTGGCGGATTCGAACTAGGATTAGATCCTGATGATAGTGTTTACAGCAATGGTCATCATGCTATAACCTATTGGGGAGTGCAGGACATTAAAGAAGCTTTCATTCAATTTGGAGCCTTAGGTATAGAGGTTCATCAACAACCCAGTAATGTTGGGGGTGCAATATGGGTAGGTAGTATTTTCGATCCGTTTGGAAATATTATTGGCTTAATAGAAAATCCAGCGTTCTCCGTTAAAGCGTAATCACAATTGTTATCGCAGCCATTACTGCAGCTGCTGCCGTCAGAATTAAATAGGTTCCAACACCTTTTCTCATAGCGTTTTTGCTATAAGCTAAGTGCCTGTACTTTTGAATGTAGGAGGAGTCGCTTAGAAGAGCAATATCTTTTACGTTTTCTGCCTTTGGCTTAAAATAATCTGAGGTTCTGCCGCTCTTGCTTTTTCTGTAGGTTTTTAAGTCTGCTTTACTTAGCCTGAAGTTTTTTACATCGGCTTTAACAATTTTTTCCAGCTCCATATTTCGTTGCCCTTGTGCACTGGCAATACTTCGACTGAACAATAACAGCATTAATAATGGTAGATATTTTGTTCTCATATTGGGTAGGGAGATTAGTTAAAAGTGATGAGCTTTTATTTTACAATAATATATTATTTTTCAGTAATCCATCTTATTTATGAAATAAAATCTTTCGATGTAAATCGTAAATTCGCAACTAAAATATATACAAAATGAATCATTGGTTAGTAAAAAGCGAACCCTTTAAATACAGTTGGGAAAAATTTAATGAAGATGGACGTACCTTTTGGGATGGCGTTAGAAATTATCAGGCCAGAAACAATTTAAAAGAGATGAAAGAGGGTGATTTAGTCCTTTTTTATCACAGCAATGAAGGGAAAAACGTAGTAGGTATTGCTAAAGTGGTAAAAGAGTTTTATCAGGCTTAACTTTAAACATTACCCTTCTAAAGGTTAAATCAACTTATTCTGCTGCGTTTTGTCGGCTTATTTGTCGGCTCTTTTGTCGACTAACTTCTGAGTTGAAATCAATTGTAATCGCTATTTAAAGAACTTTAAAGCCTGCTGACTTAGGTAACGTAATTAAAAAATTATGTTCACACAATTATAGGTTTTATTAGGCACTATCTTCAAATATTTTATCAACAGTATTATGATGGTCAAGATATTTAACGCTTGATCTTATATCATCATTTAGCGGGAATGTTTAAGTTTTGGATACAATCTCACCTCTATCTACTATTTCTTGAAATTTTTCCAGCAAATCTTGGTACTGCGAAATGATATTATCCTTCTTATTTATTTCCTTTTTATATTTATCAATTGAAAAGTCAGCCTGATTAAGATGACTTTTAGTAGTGAAATAATCTCTATAAAGTTGTGCTTCTTTCGGAGTGTCACATTCTGAATCGATTTCAATTAACATTTTCCAATTATATTCTATATTCATCCTCATCTTATCCACTGTTGGTTTTAGAATGCATGTGCCAAATTCTGAGACTATATCAATGCTGTCAACTAGGCCATCGTAGTCAAAAGAAATATCTAAAACTTTCCAGTTGTTAAGCGCAATGTTCTCTAACGTATTCCCTTTCCTATCAGTCATAGCAACCATTTCATTTTTAGAACGAAAACCACCTCCATACTTAGGATAAGGCACACTAATGAAACAAAGAATATATAATGGATTCCCTATGGTAGCTCTTATGATATCAGTATGCCTTTTTATACTGTTATCTTCATTGATGGAAAAATAAATTTGCGGAAGTTCAATGTGAGGACTGGCAATACGCCTCGTTACACAACTTAAATTCATAAGTCGCTGGATATTTTTTGCTCTTTGCATGTATTTATAACGTTATTTTAAGAAGATAAAAATAGTAATTCAATAGGATCAATTTGAACTCCGATGTGGCAATATCCAACTTCTATCATTCTTTTTATAAAGAAGGAGTCTATGTTTCTGGAATTCTCAACTTCTATCCCCTTAGCGAATATAATAAATGTTTAAGTTTCGCAAAACCACTGGAATCTAAAAGCAAGAAATATCCAAAAAATCTTTCAATCTCTTTATTTAAGGTGGATGTTTATATTTTGGATATTCATTATTTAGAAATTTATTTGGAAGATAACCCTCATAAAAGGCATAGAGGAAAATATTATAACTGTCAAAGAACCAATTCAAGATCATTTTCCTTTAATTAAAGGATAATTAGCAGATATGTAAAAATTGAGGGATTTTAATTGCATTTGCAGCAAAAATTTCAGGTATTTTCGGAGGAACTTTGTGGAAACTTTGTTCCTTTACCTTTAGGAGGGGAAACAGCCGAGAAGAAGTTTGGAGAAAGCAAAAAGACGAGGGATACAACATGCCTATTAACTCGGAATGCTTCGCATGAAGGTACGAAAAATCCATGACATTTCGTCTTTCATCATTGAAAATTAGGGTCACCAAATTGTCTTTATTCTGCAATCTTGTATAGATAATTTAAATTTAAAATCCGCTTCTTAGTTGGGATTTGTAATAAGTTAACTTATGTGGTCTTGATTCTTCTCTTCAATTCCGATTTTGCTTGATTAAGATCTAAATGCAACTCATTTGAAATTTTGTTTATCAATGTTCTGCCATAAGTCCAAAGAAATTTATCGATGTCATAATTTGAATATTTTTCTAAATCAAACATCCTTTTGAATTCACAAAACGTTTTGTAAAATTCCTGGTAGTCTATAGGATTTCCGAATGATATTTTGTTTCTGTTTTTTTGACCAAGGTAGCCCTTGATAATGATCCAAATGTAACTGTCATAAATAGGAATTTGTCTATCACTGATAAAATGAACATATTTTGAGGCAAATGATAGATTGTTTCTACTGAAGGTATTGTTACGACCATTTGTCCATTTTATTTTAGAAATTTTGTCGACAAAAGAAATGTAAGAATCCAATGATTTTAGATTTACCTCAACAGTTGCAATTTTATTGATCTGATCGACAACAGGAGTAATGTTGGTTATCGCTGTAGAATAAATCTTATTTAAAGCTGCAACTTTGATAAGCACATCGTACTTGTTAGTGTTGTCTCTAAACTCGTTAAATAACTTCTGAAGTTTGTTGTTTAGCTCATTTCCCTCAATTATTTCATAATTCTCAAGGGTTACTTTTATAAAAGATTTGGTCGGTTCCTCTAAGGTCATATTCCAATATTCAATTTAGTTTTAAATTTAGAAGGGCATGTTTAATTTCGAGATATTAAAATGTGGTTTAAATAATATTCAATTCATTTTTTGCATCTTGTTCAAAACGTACAAAATCCTTTATATTAATCTTTAGCTCTTTTCTTGCTTCTGCGATTGCAGCGTCTAATCTGCCCAAAATTTTGGATTGAACAATTTCATTATATTCAGCTATATATTCACCAAACTCATTTTTCAAGTGAGGCAGAATCAAGTTTTTAAACTCGAAACTATAATCCCCCTGAGTTTCATGTCCTGTGAATGGGTCAAGGTATTTTGGTATATATGCAATATTCCAAGCACAATTAAATAGTAAGGGATTTTTGGTTCTTCCAAAAAGATGAGAGACTTGGTAATTTCTTATCCTTTCCTTTCCATTTTTCCCATCTTCAGTTATTTTACAAAACGCTGTGTTGCACTTGATAAGTTTAGTTGGCTGAGCATTATTAGTCGAATCTTTTACCACATTTTCATTTCCAAATAAATGTTTGTATAATGTGATGAAATATTGGGTTTTCTTTGCGTCCCGCCCATATCCACGAATATGAATTATTCTATTTTCGAAAATATCTTTCTGAAGTTCATTCCACTGTACTTGTACCTTTTTAGGTTCGATATAAATAATATCCTCTAAACTTGTTTTAAAGAAATTATTTTTGTCAATGTGTTTGAATAGGTTGTCATAAGCATCTCTCATAATTTATTAGTCTCATTCGCTTAATAGTAGGTAGATTTTATTGAGTATTTAAAAAGACTGTAAAAGAATAAGTGATTTTCAAGATATTCTTTTATCCTAAATTTTATCAATAAGTAAATTATTATAGTGATTCGTTTATAGATATATTTTTCTCTATGCAATAATTTTCGACTTCTGTGTCGTTTAAAAAATAGTGATCACAGAATTCGTCAAGTTCTTTTTCCGCACCAGAAACATATTTTTCACTGGCTGTCATCAATTTTTCAGTCTGTTCTATAAACTTTTCAAACTCTTTGTTCATTTTACATAGTTTGTCGATTGTTTTAAAGTCTAAGTCACGAAAAACTGAGGGATAGAGTACTTTGCTTTGATATGGATTGGCATTAAGTTCAATTATTCCAATTCCGAATGATTGGTTTAATCTTGCCATTTCTTCATTCAAGCTATCGCTAAACTCAAATGCTACTAGGTAACCGTAGTTTGCCCAGCTAGAATTTGATACTGCTTGAAAGAAAGCTTTTTTCAGTTCACTATCGCTATTAATTTCTCTCTTTAGTTCGTATGAGCTAATTTTAAAAGTATCAACGCGATTAATCGTCTTTAAAAAGTTTTGACTTGCTTTTGTCTGAAGAGTTAGAAATTTGATTCCGACCATATCAGGATGGGTCCAAATTTGGTTACTATCCTTTCCGTTCGATTGTTCGTGGAAAATAGTCTTTGAGTAAGTATCTGTGTTTTTTAAATAACTACTCAAAAGTTTATGTAAATCTCTTTCTTCGTAAGTTTTGGATTTATTCGTTTTCACTGGTTTTATAGCAACAATTTCACTATCCCCAGTTAAGATCGCAACATCTATATTTTGCTCATTTTTTGTGAGGTAGTAGGAGTATGTTCCTCCTTCTTGTTTAATGCGTTTTACTCTAGTATCACCATTTCTAATGAAATCGCCAAGAACGGCAGAAATTGTCGATCCTGGAGTCTTTGAGACGTTAAAGTCGTAATATTTTTTGTCAAGAATATGATTAAGGACCGCTAAATAATTTGTTATATCATTTATATCCTCTAAGCTTTTTAAAACTGCTTCTTTTAATGTCATGAAGTAACGAGTTGTATATTAATTTAGTTCCACAAGGTATTAATTTTTTACTAGTGCATAATATCCAGAATTCAATCTTATTTGTTTATTTAACAGGGTAGGTTTGGGTTTTGGATATTTTATCAGTGACGTTGTAAAAGTTTGCCCTTATAAACATGAAAGAAACAATCGCCTTTACTTTTACGAGGGCCATCTTTCAATGGAATTTAAAAATTAGCTTAGATGATAATCCAAGCTGAAAGCTTTTACCTTATTTCATTTCGAATCCTTATGCCTTTGTCTTGTAAATCTAATAGCGATCTAATATTTGACATATCATTTCCTCTAGAATAGCAGAAATCTATTAAGTCATATTCTATCTTACGATGAATAATTTCAGCCGTGTCAGAAATAGAATGGATTTTATCAAGCAGTTCTTTCTTTATAATTCCAGTATTAAAATCCTCTTCGCATCCACAGATAACGTTGTGAACCAGCCAATTCCTTTGCTCTAAAAAACCATTTAATTCTTCTTTCAATGATAAATTATAGAGCTCATTTTCATTTGCAATTTTGATAGCCTGACCTAAAGTATGTCGCTGTTGTCGTCTTAAAAATTCATCAGCTCGTTCCTTTGTTTCTTCAGGATTCATTTTAAGGGTAATTGAATGACTCAAAGCTTGTTCAACTACTTGGGTCTTAATTAAAGCCTCTCCTAAAGAAGTGTACAAGTAAATTTCTTCATTGTTTGCTGATATTTTTACAATCGTGGCGTTCATATATTATCAAAAAATGTGATTGATTGTTATTTAGGGAAAGGTTTTGATTTATGATATTATTACTTAAGTTGTTTCAGTATATTTAAAAAATTTGTCATTTGTGTTTCGAGACTAGCTAGAGTTTCAACCTGCTTTAAAAACAAATCTGGTGATTGTTCCCATTCTTTTTCAAGTAAAGGCTTTTCTTTTGCAAGTTTGTGTTGTGCGAACATAAAAATTGCTTGTAAGTATAACGGATAAAATTGAATTAGTAAGTCACAATCTCTTTTGAATTCGTCAGGGGTTACAGTGATTCTTTTGCTTTCGTCTGTAGACTCGAAGTTACTCGGTTTGGGTAATTTTATTGGGAAACCATCTTTATGTTTGACACAATTGCAAATCCAATTTATTTTATGAGTTATGTAAAACTGTTTCCAATCTTTTATGTCAAAATTAAAATGCTTCTTTGCCCATTGTACAACGGTTCCTTCGGTTTCATAGAGATCCCCCATTAGTAATTCAGGCAATTTTTCCACATCATTAATATAATTCTCAAGCTTATGAAATAGCCCCACGTATGCCAGTCTAACTGTATCGTGTAGCGTTTCTTGAAAGTCCAAATGACTAGTTTTTAAAAGGTTTTTATATCTAGACTTTTGGAAGTCGACTCTACTATCATAAATTGCCTTATTTGTTGCTGGGATAAAATGATTACAAACCAAGTCTTTATAGGCAGAAACTTCTGCCAGTCTGAATGTTATTATGTTAAACATTTTGTTGCCAACTTCATCAGTTTGTGTCAATTCAAAGTTCAGGATTTTAACAAATTCAGGAACTAACTTTTCAACAAGGGTGTCAAATTTATTTGAAGGCTTCTTTTTCATTATATCAAAATTTACAATTATTAATAGAGAAACTACTCTACTTTACTGTTTAAGGAAGTCAATATCTTATTAAGATAAGTATAAAACATATCCATATAATCATCTAAATTTCTTGTTTAATAGGGGGGTAGATGAAAATTTACGATAGAACTACTAAAATGTAGCTCACTTAAGAACGGAAAGGGAAATTCCCTTCACTTTTATATGGGTTATCTTTCAATAGAATTTTAAAATTAGCCTTGGCGATAAACCCAAGCTAAAACTTTGATTTAAGTATAACTTTTTAAGTATCAAGACCTACAAGATAAAAGTTTTATATTATCATTCTCAAACAATTATCTAACTTATTTTTTTTCTTAAAATGATTTATATTTAGGCCTATATTTAATATTAACGCTTGAAAAATTTTATTATCGAATGATAAACAATTGTAAAAGTTGTCAAAAAGAAGAGAAGAAAGGGTTTATAAATTCATTGCTTGGCCGATCTGTACGTTTAATTACTTGTGAGTGGTGCAGTGATAAATCCAAATATTGTGGAGATTGTATAAACTATATGCCTGGTGATGCATGGAGTGTTAAGTTACTTAAGTCGGAATCGGATAGGTATAGTGTCAGTTGGTTGTGCAAAGCTTGCCAAACCAAATTTAGTAGTGACAAACGAAAGATGCAGGATGCTATTAATAATAATGAATCAGTGGAAATTGTTTCGAAGAATTATAGAGGGTACAAACGAACGTCAACCAAGGATATCAGGCTTTCAAGTGACTATTATAAAGACAGGGATGATGCAGTTGAAGAACTTAGGATTTTAGCTAGCTTTTATGATTGTAACCTTATTGATAATTTCGAATTTATCAAAGATTCAGATGAAGAATCTACAGAGTCTGGGGGTACCTATATTTATACAGTATGGAAGGCCGTTGGAAATGGAACGAATGCAAGCTAGTATTGCTGTTTTCTAATTTAGCCTAGCATTGTGGCTAGGCTAATAAGTTTTACATCATTCCATCGTCAGCAAAACTATAATAGTTCTCATTGGTAATAATCAAATGATCCCATACTAAAATCTCTAGTAATTTACCACCTTCTTTTAATTGATTGGTTAGTTTGATATCAGATTGGCTTGGTTGAATATTTCCACTTGGATGATTGTGACATAAAATTATAGCTGATGTATTAGCTTTCAAAGCAATGGAAAATATGATTTTAGGATCTAGTATAGTTCCACTTACACCACCTGTTGAAATGTCAACTAATCCTAGAACTCTGTTTTGTCTGTTCAGTAGAATCATTTTACTCTGTTCTAAGAACTCTATTTTACCTAAGTCCCATTGTTGCATTAGCAAATCATAAGCTTGCTTAGACGAAGAGATTTTAGGTCTTTCTGATGCTTTGTAATCTGGCTTGTAGCTTACTTGTACTTCGGCTACTTTGAATGTTTTGTGTACCATAAGATATTTAATTAATTATGGTACTTGAGCAAGCTTTCAACTCAACTAAATCAAGAAGCAACGGAATAAATGGGTGGTGTATAGGGTAGTGGGTTTATGCAGGAATTTTTTGAAATGTGTTGAGGGGATAAGGTTAAATTTGTGTAAATCATTATTGAATAGTACTTTCCAACCTATTTTCCGCACAGGTGACACTTTTTTCCAGTATTCGATGGTCCAGTATATAAACCTTTTTCAAGTGCATTGCCAGGGCCAGTGAAAAGTCCCTCATTTAAAGAATTCGCATTTTGATTTTTAAGTATGTATTTGATAGCCTCGTCTTTATCAGCTGAATTTAGAGAGTTAAAAAATATTTTGAATTTTTCTAACATAATTTACGGGTTTAGCGTTGGTGAATTTCCACATAATTGACAACTTCCTTTTTTATAATGCCATGGTGATGTTTTGCAAATGGGACAAATAATTGTATGATCTCCAGGACTAGATTCTTTCAATGCCTCTCTATAGGTTGTCCGTTTTACCTTAGAACCAATATTTGAAAAGATGTCAATATCTAGGTTGTCTATCTCAGCAACGTACCTATAAAACCATTCAAGTTCCTGGTCTGGTAATGAAGATAAATTATCACATTCATTAGCAACGTAGATATTATTTTTAATGCCAACTTTATGTACAGTTATTTTGTCTGTAATTTTCAATATAATTGCTAAAACTGAAATAGCTATGAGGACGAGCGACAGCCCAAAGCTTATATTATCAAATAGAATTTGAGAGCCTGTTCCTTTAGTAACATATTGTGCTATAATAAAGAGAATGGGAACAATTATTGTCAGAACGGCTACGGCGCCATCGATTATCTCATATTTTGCCTTGCTTTTTCTGTGCAGGATTTTTGCAGAAATAGCATTTAATTTTGTTTGCGTAAGCTTGTCAGTCATCAGATTTGTGTACTTATTTTTCAATAGAACTTTCCATGCTACAAAGTGTAATAAGGTCATTAAGTTCCCCCTTGTAGTTTATATAGTTCTAAAGTCTGTCTTATGCTAGCTTTTTGTTTTGTTGTTATGGTTTTGACATCAAAATACTGTCTACCCACCAACTTGATTTTTGCTGTTTTACTTTCAGCAATAGCTTTCATAATTTCTTTTAAATTTTCATCAACTTCATCGTCAAACCATTCCCATATCATTCCACCATCTCCGCTATCGCTCTCAACCTTTTTAGGAATATATATATTAAAAATCATGGGCAATAGGAAAGATTTCTTCATTGACACTAAACAATGAAAAATCGAACTACTTTTTAAGCTCGTCAATTTTATTTTTGGCATTACTAAATGCAATGTCAATGGTGTCGCCATCTTCGATAAAAAGGGTATTTTCAGAACCATACTTTTCTAATTTAACATACCAGCTTGCTTTTCCTTTGCTTACATAATATCCCACTTGGAATCCGTCAACTGTTACAAATTTATTTTCTAAATAGTCGGGGTTCAATGAAACATCCGTAGCAACCTGTGCTTTTAATACCTTTAATGCTTTTAGAACTTCTACTAGGTCATTATATTCAATAGATGCTGTACTATTACTGTATTTACCCTCTTTTTCAATTTGATAAAAAAAAGCTGATAATGCACCATTTGTTACTTTTCTGATGCGTGTTTCTGCTGATGAGAATGAAGCTTTTAGACTTGGAAGTTTTGCATCAATAAACTTCGTTATACTACCTGTTTTCGAAGCGAACACATCCATCTTTGTTTTTAATGTCTCAGAATCTTTCTTCATATCCTGGCTATAAGCAGCTATTGATGTGAGTCCTAAAATTAATATGGCAACTAATTTTTTTAACTTTTTCATTTTTTTCATTTTTAGCTAATTTAACAATAACATAAAGGGCATAATTACGGGAAACCGTATTATGTATTAACCAGTATCCAAAAAGTTGATTAATTCTTTTATTTAAGGAGTAGGTTTTAATTTTGGATATTCAATTATCTAGAATGTTCTAAAATTTGTGCCCTCGTAAAGCGATGGGAAAGCCGTCATCATTCTAAGCGATTAAAAATTTGAATCAATAAACTATTGGTCTCGATTTCGTAATATCGAAATGCTTAGTAAGCTACACGGTATAAGCAGCAATAAAATATATTTATCAAGACTACAATTAAGAAGATTATAGTTTACTAATATTCCGCCGCCCAGCACATTGATGTTACATCCTTGGGGGCCTGGAAGAGGTGTAACATTGCCTGCATAAAGGGTTGCGGTTGTAGATCCTGGCGCACAAGATGTAGAATATGGCGTTCCGCCCCATACTCCTAGTAAACCTTGTTGATGATATACTGAAGTACCACGCTGGCAACCGACAGATTGGCTAAAGCTCTCCTTACTCGTTGAAATCATAAATATTGATAGAAGGATCGCAGTAATGAATTTCATTTTACCAAAAGATTTAAATGATCAATTAGTATAAACTTACCCAACACTTCCCGTGTATTACATATTCATTTTGTTCAACATTAATTTTTAAGATAAATCACATTAGTATTAAATCAACTAGGTGCAGTATATAAAAATCCAAAAGCTTGATTGATTCTTTTACTTATTTTATAGGTTGTAAATCTAGATATTTACAACTAGAAATATTTAAATCTCCTGCCCTTCGAAAGAGATAGGGACTGTCAATCTTCCCTTTGCGAGGGGCAATTACCAATCCAATCCATTAACAAAAACCTGCATCATAGCACTATTAAGAATAGTATTTTTTTTAAACAATTATTGGATAACTCGTATTTATTTATGCACATCTGGGACTAACCGATGTATAGTTTAGGTTATCGCAAGTCAATAACTTGTGTATTTTGACGTTAGCTGAATTACTTTTCCAAAGTGAAAAAATAAGCAGATGCATTAACTTATATCTGCTTATTAATAATATCCAAAATTTTTATCATTTCCTTTATTTAAGGGTAGCATTCTAGTTTTGGATATTTGAAAAGTCAGCCGTAAGTTTGCCCTCATAAAGATAAAGAGGATTATCTCTACATACTTTTAGCCAACAACTTCCTAATATTAGCTTTGAGAAAACGCTTTAGAACTGAAGATTGATACGGAGCCAAACCCTTATTTCTTTTACAAATTCTCATTATGGGAAGCGTTATTCTTTGATTTTAGAGATAATAATTGGAGCAAGTTCTTTTTTTAATTTTTCAAAATCTTCTTTACTCATCATATCAATGTCAGTTAATTCTTTGGCTTCTTTTAATTTTGCAATAGCTTCATCTCTAGTCATTTTTCTATTTTTTAGTAAAAGTTCACCAGACTCAATAGCTAACTCTGTATCCATTGCACTTAAATATTTATTTATACCAAAAGCTCTACCGTTTATTTCACCTAACACGATAACGACGTATAATGGTTTATTTTTACTACCTCTATGATATGTTTTTATTTCATTGACAACAACAATAGTATTTTTTAAACTATTATCTGCCATACTTTGTGCATCCCCATTCATTGCAGACATTATGCTTCCAAACCCTGCAGGCCTGCCCATTTGTATGAACTCATAAGTTTTTTTGGAAGTACTTCTTGATTGTGCTACACCTCCTCTTGCCTTAGTACCATAACTGCCTGAGTAAGTTCTTGTACTCATTTCCTCAGAAGTGGGCTTTCCTAATGTCAACGTATCACCTAACTTCACACTATTTTTACTAACTGTTACATACTCTTTTACTTGAACACCACTTTTAATTGAGCTGAAAAAATTAATGTCTTGGGTGTTTTCGTATGTCAATAAATCTAGATTTTCTTGAGCAGAAATATTGATGCCAGACAAAAGAATGATGAAGAGCGTAATTGTTTTTTTCATGACTGTTGTTTAATAGAATTAGTTGCTTATCTTTTATAATTAAAATTTAAATGCTAAACTGTAAAGCATTTTTGCCCAGAAATGGGTAGATTGGCAATTGAGAGTAGCGTATTTATTGATTAGGGTTAAAAGTATGTAAAATTCTATAGATGATCAAATTGATGATTATTTATAATAACACTCGAAATAGGTTTGATTTATGTGCTCACCGCCTGCGAACTGAGAAAATGTGTGAGGATCAGAACTTGCAAATCAATCAGATCATTTAATAGGAAAGAGAAAGCCTCATTTGAAACTTTCTCGAAGCACAATTAATAACGTTTTGGAACGTAGGTTTTATTACCGCTATCATTTATATAGTATTGACCACCACGTGAACCTGTCTGAATTACCTTTCCAGATCCATAATTGTTAGCAGCAGGAGTGTAGTCTTGAGCACGTGAACCAGAAGTTCCTGTGTAAGGATTGCTATTTCCAGTCGTGGAGAAATTATCACGATTCGTGTTGTTAGGCGTAGTGCTTACATAAGGTTTAACGTAAGTTTGTGTGCTTGGTTTGTAGTAGCCAGATGTAGATCTGGTAGTTTGTGCAGATGCTGTAAATCCAAAAGCCACTAATGCTAAAAATAATAATTTTTTCATTTTGAATGAATTATGCCTACTCTTCCAAGATGCAGTTTTCGGCTTCCCTGTTACATTTTGTGAATGTAACTTATTACTATTGATAGAAAGTACGGGAAACCGTAATAGGATTTACAGCTCTTGAGATTTGTCAAGAAGTATCCAAAAATTTGATTAATTCCTTTATTTAAGGGGTAGGTTTTAATTCTGGATATTCAAAAAAAATCATCAATGTTACGAAATTTGTGCCCTGATAAAGTGGTAGAAAGTTTCACTTCCTTTTTATGAGGGCAATTTGAATTTGGTATTAAGTAAACTTTATCTATTTACTATCCAATTCAACCATCGCTTTCTAATAAATTGCGTGAAGAAAAATGATGCAGCCAAAAAAAGCCAAAGCCAATAATTGTACTTAAATGCCCAATAAATGAACGGTGGAATTATAACGAGCCATTGAACTATCAATATGTACTCAACCTTTAATTGGACGAATCTAAATGCCAATAAGTCCATTAATATAATAATTAGATAGAAACTAATTAAAATTATTAGGCCGTAGGTAAAAAATAAAAACGGAATTGTAAGTATGCTTAGGAATAGTGTTTCAGTCCAACTCTCATGCGTGTATTGTTGGATTCCCAATAACCTAAATGTTAAAAGAGCTACATAGGTTGCGATATAAAATCCAACTAGATGTACCCAGTTTGTTTTAATTATGCTTAAGTATTTCAAGAGAGTCTATTTAATCACAAAGTAAGCAATTAATAAATTAAATTAGAATTTAAGCTGATGCTGCTCACCGCGTGCGAACTGAGAAAATGTGTGAGAACTTGCAGCTGTGAAACAGCGAGGTTCGATCTATGTTTTAACACGAGCGACTGGCGAGATATTTTGATAAATATCATGACAGTCGTGAAGCATTTTCGATTACGCAGGTGAGCTGAAAAGTGGAATGCGATTAGATTTATCCAGGATAAAGCGAAGCAAATCCTAGATAAATATAGAGAAAGCATTCATGAGGCAACTGCTTTGCCAAAATTAAAACCATGACAGAATGTAATGATGGCGTGTGTTTTAAGTGGCATTAACCTTGCCGAATACCGATCTTCCTACCTTGATCCACAGGCTTTTGCTAAGAAATACTGACAGAAAGTGAAGCATTGCCCCTCCTAAAAAGGTAATGTAGATTCCACAGCATTTAAAAAGACTAAGCCCTCCCTTTCTCGCTGTAAGCCACTAAATGAGAGAGGGAGGGAATTAGGATGAAGTATTAATCTTCGAAATTTGGTCGACCATAAGATATAGTTAGATTCAAGCTACTAAACAAAGCAATAACCTTATCTTTTGTATACTTTTTTACGTAAAGTAAATCCTTTTCACTACCTGCCTGAATTTCGATATCGCCAAATCCAATGCCCGTATGGTAGCTATACCAAAACATAACAGATAAATTCCAGATAGAAATGCAAAGGTCCTCATTAATCTGTTTCACTAATTCGCGAACTTTGATAAATAATTTTGGATATTCTTCTTCTAAGTTTTTTTCAGTATCTTCTTTCAGGCCAATTAGGTAAAATTTTAGGTTCGGTTCGTCGACCAAATGGATTGTCTTCATCTTGTATAAATTTGATTTATTTTTAAATTGTTATAGAAAATTAAATATTAATTCAATTCTTCAAAACTCAAGTAGCCGATATAACCATTGACTGGATGATCAACGCTAAATGAAGAATCTGAAGTTCCATCCGCAACTATTTTGAGATATCGATTCAAGAAGTTGTCTTTAATATAAACTGAGACTTGGCCTCTAAGTAAATGTGTTTTGTATTTGTTATAAATGTGATAGCCAACTTTTCCTAAATCATTTTCTTCGTAGTCTAATTTAAAGCCATCCATAGATCTAATGATCACGCACCAATTATTTTTGGAGATTATTGTTTGCATATTATTTAATGCAATAAGCTCATGGTGAGTTGATCTTTTTTTAATCTGTTTAAATGATTTTGATTTTCGGTTTTTATAGATTATTAAAATAACAATTATTAGTCCGGCGAGAAGAATGGTGTAAAGTATTAGCGGGTTCATATCAATCAGTTCTAGCTGCCCACTTTATCTTATTGGTTAAAAGGTAACATATCGTTAGCTCTTCCATAAAGATCTATGCCTAATCTATTGAAGTGATTCTCATCAATGCCTTGACTTTTAGAAGCCCTATAGTATTCAATTATTTTCTGCATTGCTAATTTGATTACTGTTCTAATATCAGAAGTCATTGTAAATGTGAATCGAAGAGACGGGAAGATTACTCCCCGCTCTTTATATTCAACAATGTAAGTGTTAGGATTTGCTTCTAGAATTAGCAAGTATAAGATTGGCGTTAATCTTATTTCATAAGTATTAAACCCAAATTTATTTTTCTGTGATTTTTTTGATAAATGTATCATCGTGAATAAGATTAGCGGAGAATTCCATTAAGTCTAGAGAACCTATAACCGGTAGGTTTTTCAATGTCATCTTCTATTATTAATATTAGCATAGGAAATAATCCACCAAGATTCATTCTTTGTCCAGCCCAGATCACTCTCCTATGAGAGTCTTTGTCTTTTAGAAATAGAGCATATAGATCTAAAATTGCATTTTCCAGCTTGTCTGCAGATATTTTAGCAGTCGGACTTATGATTCCACCCGTTTGATCTAATATTCCTGTAAATTCAACTATTTGATTATAGAGGTGTTGTGCTGCCTTATCTAATTCGTATTGTTTATGATCTGTAAAGAATCCCATTGCCTGTTATTTTTAAATTGTGGTTACTTGCTCCAATCTCGCTTATCTGCATCCTTTATTCTTTCATTATATTTTTTAGTTGCATCTAAGAATTTTGTTATCCCAAGATAGTCGAAAAATTGTTTTGTCATTGATGTTGCTGCTGGGTGCATACATTCGTGTACTTGGGCAACTTTTAGGGCAATCATTGAAAAGTTAACTTTTTTCATCATTGGCATTAAGTTTATTGTATCTAAAGCATCTTTAAGCGCTATTTTGGACGAAGCGACCAATAGATCATTATCAATGTCAAGCGAATCCTTAAGAACTTTTATTTCATTTTCGTCAATTTCACCATCTTGTATGGCTATTACCATTAATGTACATACCATTACTTTTTTTTCTAAATAAGTATATTCCATCATATTTAATTAAGTATTTAACTCTGTTGATTTTTGATTGAGGTTGCCGTCTCGGCACAAATTATTTAAAATGTGGTATAAAGAATTACGGTTTACCGTAAACTGATTAATGCTCCAACAACTCTTTTAAACCAAAAAAGCGTGGGAACGATAACCTGGATCTGTAATGAGAGGTACCTAGGAGAACCCGCACAAACAGATAGGCATCGCCCCACGCTTATTTGCATGAGGCGTTACTCTAACTGTCCTTGATTGTGCTTTTGAAAATTTCCTAGGTTTTCTCTCTTACAAGAACTTTTAGCTAACGCTTATATTTAATATCTTTTTTTCTCTATATTTTGTGTTTCTCAAAGATATAAATCAGAATTAAATTAAAGCACATTGCCGTGCCTTAATTTTTTTAAGATTTTAAATGATCAACTGTAAATAGGCTGACAAAATCTGTTTCTCCCTCAACTATTCTTCTGTAAAAGAAATTGTGAATGTCCATAGGCATATAGTTAACCCTCATCGAATATTCAATGCTATGTTGCCCTTCTAAAGATTCAGTGATCTTAAAAGCACTTCTCAATAACAAATTTGTTAATCCACTGCCAAACTTTTCGATTCCACTTTCATCAATGGAAATAAAGATGTAGGATTTACCCTCCTTGCTGTTTGATAGCGTAATATTCCAAAAGAAGCAAATGTATTCCCTTACTAGATTTGTATTTTGAGGATCTTTGCAGTGCTCGACAGAAACATGGGTTCTGTATTTGGCTAGCTCAAATTTCTTTAATAATTCAGATGCAACATTAGTAATTGCTGTATAAGCTTTTTCAACTAAATCATTGTTCTGCTGAAGATCAGCGTTTACTAAAACCAATTTAGTTTTAGTTTTTGTCGGTGTTTTTGTTTTCATTTTCTTGATTTTATGTTTAAATAATGAGTGAATTGCATTGTGATGTCTGGAAATTGGTTTGGTTTCCAGAAAAAAGCGCATAAAAAAACCACGATTTATTGTCGTGGTGTATTGAAATTGGAAGTAAATTTGATTGCTTGATGTTGGTCAGGCTATACTGTTATTAGAGTAGATATGAGACTTGAATTATATCAGCTTTTCGATTTAGCAGTTTCACTAGCTGTATAGCCTAACCTTTTCGTTTAATTCTCACTGAATTTTATTTGGAAGTTTTCCCTTATAAAAAGTAAATCACAAATCCGTTTTACTTCCATTGGAAGGGAGGGGTTGTTTTCTATATTACCTTTGCTTGAAAAAAACACTTTTAAAAATTTTTTGGAAAATTTTATTTCCGATTTCTTCCTTCACTTTTAAAAGGGCAAAGTTTTGTTGCAAGCTGAAATAGAACTCAACTTGCAACATCCAAAATTTTGTACTGCCCCTTTAAATAAGGGATTTACAATATTTTTGGATTTATTGGAGAAATTTCCTGTAATGTATTTCCCATGTTTTTTGATTTTCACTACTTCCACTTCGTTTAGCACTGAAAAACACTCGAAGATGTGACGCACATGCCTTTCTACCGATGTTATTAGCTGTGTAAATCTCTTGAAGCTTAGTTTTAACATTGCTTTCTTCAAATATGTGATGCACAGGAAATGCATTATGGACGTCTTTAAAAAGGATCGGATTGTTAAGCTCATTTTTTCGGTGATATTCTTTTAACGCTTTCTTTAATTTGGAAGTCTCAAAATTTAGACTGTGCATTTTACGAAATCCTAAAGCATCTTAAAATTCAGCTACTTGAGGGTACTCTTGTCGTAGTATATCTCTACAATCCCCAAATATGTAAGAGTGTAAAATTCCATATCTTAAGGGGTTATGGTCTTCGAACAGCTTTGCGACTGCACCCGTTAACGTTATGGCATTATTTATTGATCGTAAATGGTCTAGCTCTCCATCTCCGATATTGTATAAATCATTCTCAACTTCTACTTTGAAGCTTCTCGTTTCCAGATATCCAACATTTAAAAGCTCTGCGCTTCGGTAGCAGCTTTTCACTTTCTGATCTAGAATGTAATTGTCCACCATCGTTGAATTTAGTTTAGAATTTTCGTCAACAAATTTTGTTATATCCATGCCTTCCATAGCTTGGTTGCCTGCAACAGTTCCACCCTCTGTTGTTTGGCTGTGGGCAACCGAATCAAACTGTTGATATGCTTCAAATTGTTCGTCAATAAACTGTAGTGCATTTTCTGGTTCCCGATAAGTTAGAAGAGAGTTGAAATTTGAAATATGTAAGATTTTATTGGTGCCGTTTCTGAATCTTCCGGCAATTTGTGTGCTATCAGTATAAGGGTCAAGCTTTGAAAATTTGGCTTTGTAAACTTCTGATATCATTATTATATTAGGCTTATAATCTAGATCGATGTCTACAGCATTGAAAAATCTTGATGTTAGGAAGTTAATTTTTGAAAAATCACCAAGATCGTCGCTAACATTTTCCAACCCTCTGTCTCTGATCATCCTTGCGCTTTTTGGAGCGCAGAACACTCTACTATGTCGCTCAATTCCAGTTGAAATTATCAAATCGTGGATTAACTCTGGAGAATTTAAAAAAATGAATACTTTCTCATCTCCATTTTCATTGATCAATTTGTTGAATGTGTCGACAAGTCTATTAGTGTTCACGATTGTAATGTTCTTTCTGAAGTCAAATTGAGGTTGAATGTCCAGAATTCTGAAACCATGTTCTGCAAATCTGGGGTCTGAAGGTATAATAGGGGTTGCTGAGATCATAGCTTTTTCCTTGAACAAAAAGAAGTCTTTCATTGGAAGCAGAATTTTACCACGGTAATCTACATCCTTAATAATTCGATCACATTCATCATAAAGCATGAAAAAATCGTTGTGTAGATCAAAAACTGAATCCATAATAGCAGGTTTAACTTTATCTGCATATGCTTCAGGGGTACAAAGGATTTTTTTCGGGAAAGTCGGATTACGTAAGTATGCAAGTACGTCAGCTTTTTTGACACCTTTGTGTACGACAAAAATATTTGGGTATTTTTTTGTAACGCCATCTTCTTCCATAGCATTTTTTTTCCCTATCAAAACAGGAGTATTTGGCTCTATAATAATTGAATTGCGCCAATCGTATATTTTGCATTCTCCGTGGGTAGCACCCAACCCGCACAATTTTTTAAATATAATGTAATTGTTAGGCGTTCCATTGCGGAATGATTGTGTGCTATTTTCGAAGTTTCCAGTCTGATTTAGATACTGACCTTCGTATAATTTAAGTATATCTATAGGTAACATGTTTTTATCTTTTAGTTACCGATGGAGCTATTATTAGCCCCATCAGTATTTGATTAATATTATTTTAGGGATTTATTAATTCTATTGTGACAGTTTTTCAAGTCTATTATCATAATTAATAATCAGTGAAATCGTCAAAATTATCAGAATCATCTAGGAATCGATGTTCCTCTTCTGCTTCAGCTAATTGATTTCTTTCGTATTCCTCTTCCTCTTCATCAAATTCGATCTTAAAATTATTTTTCTTAACCATTTCGTTTATGAAATCTATTGATGGGTTTATGAGGGGAATTAGTTGCCACCTTACACAGAAATGGGCAAAGTCTGGATACCAATCTGCAGATTCAACTTCAATTTCTCGTAAAGTGATGATGTCAGAATCAAATGTGTTGCAACCAATTCTAAATGTTTCTAGTTGGACATGGAATATTGTCTCCGTGTAAATATCGTCATCCAATGCTTTCCAGTTCGCCGTTGCCATTTGTGCGGGCTTATTATGACATCTGCCCTCGTAAACTGAAAGTATTCTATAAAATCCAATTCGTGGATCTAGGTCTGTTCTACCTGCTACTTTTGCTGCCTCGTACTCGGCTAAAATTGTATTTGAATTCATCATCTTTATTGCATTTTTGTTTTTTAATGCATTACAAAGGTGTCACGAATTTGAAGGGTGCAAGGCAATACTTTATTGGTTAAAAAAAAGAATTTTATATCCTTGTAAAAGAGTTACTTATGGTGGTTTCTAAGCATTGTGGTTACGTAGTCTTTAGGCTCTGATGTGATGTTGGTTTTATCTACATAACCAAAGAGTTCCAAGACTTTGAAAAAGAAATTAGCTTGAGCATCGGTAATGAAAATATCCGAGCTGGAAGTTAGTTTTGTGTATTTAATAAGATATGGTTTGAGGTGATAGAAAAATCCGCAATAGTAACCTTTCAATAGTGTTTTAGGATTTTTGGGTTTCATATTCGCAACAGATTTGAGTCTTTCCAAATCAATTGGTTTGTCCGTATTAAAATCATTACCAAAAATGTCGTAATTAAGCTTATAACCAAAAACATCAAATGGAGCTTTACGCTGTTCAATTGCATCATATATAAGGCTGCACATCCAATGAGCCATTGAAGGGCTTTTAACTGTAACTGACCCAGTAATTGGTTTGGCTGTTAATTGAAAATCTTGGTTAGGTAATGCTGTTTTATAGGCGAGTAAAAATCCTGCAAGTTCCTTTGATTTTAATTCATCATTGTAATTTTCCCAAACTAAGTCAATAAATCCAGTGAGCTTATCATTATATGCAATCATTATAATCATAAGTTCGTTGAAATGCTCTGCGACGTTACATTCTTCAGCAATGTTTAAAAATCGATCTGCGAGAGTTTGATAGTACTCGATATTAAAATGTTCAGAGGAAATTTCTACACCTCTCGCTCCAAAGCTGTCGATCTGCTCTTGCGTTAAAGGATAGTAATCTTGTAATCTATAATAGTTTGGGTAGAGAATGTCCATATCATCTTATTTGCCATAAATATATTGAAGAAATGTTAACCTCACTATTTATGAGGGTAAGCTTTTGAGAATATCCAAAAATGATATGATTCTCTTATATTAAGCGCTACGGTTAGGTTTTGGATATTCTCAATTTGCTAAAATAATTGACTATTAGTTGATTTGATAATATTCTTGAACAATCTTTCCCTTATATAAAGTGTTGTAACTTGCAGATTAGAATGTCTATTTCTTTGCCTAATTTCCTCGTAGCTTGCGCCATTTTCTATATCGTAATAATTAGATGTATGTTTTAATGCATAAAGTTTTAGGTGTGGAGAGATATTGTATTTCTTTCGTAACGCTCGCCAGTTTTGACCAAAAAACTCGCTGCAAACTTGTCTGGAGGATGGCTTATTACGACTGCCAAATATGAAATAATCACTTGGTGCGTTCGATATAAATTGCTTCAAAAACAATCTAGTTTGTTCGTCTAAAAGAAAAACTGCTTCATTTCCATTCTTAGTTTTACTAGCTGGTATTGTCAAAAGGCTTTTATTAAAGTCAACTTCCTTAATTTGCAATCGGGTTAATTCAATAGGGCGAATATTGTATTTAAAAAGAAATTTCGTTGCCAATAATAAGCCTAAGAAGTTTTTGTCTGAATGAAGTTTTTCGGAAATATCCAAAAGCTCGTTTTTCTCAAAAACCTTAAATCTACTCGAATCCCACCTCGTTGTTTTTTTTTGTATTTGCTTACAAGGATTTTCTTTAATAATTCGCATATCTATTAAAAAATTGAAGAATGTGCCAATGTCAACCAAGTATGTATTCCATGTTACTTTACCCCAATTTCTTTCAAAAGCTTTATGGTCCAAAAAATCTTTTATATGGAGTTTCGTAACATTTTGGACTTTTAGAATCGCACTATCCAACGATTCTAAATATGACTTATAATGGTTGACTAGAATCTTATTGTTTTTTAAAGCCGTGTGTCCAATAGATTTATTATTATATGATTCAATACGCTTCAAAATCCAAAAGTCTAAACATTCGACAAGATTAGATGAATAATTGATTTCTAAAGCATTTTCATGTTTTCCATTAGGATTCCATCCACTTTTTAAAAGGGAAATTTGTTCCTCAACTATTTGCTTAGCTGCTCTAAGAATTTTTCGGTTATTCCCATCAAATTTCGAAATGTATCTGCGAATTCTTTCAGATTTGTTAGTTTTGAAGTTAAAGTAGTAGAAGTAAACAAATGGTTTATTACTACCAGTTAGTTCTTTAGGGGTATTAAGGTAAAAATCATAGTCGCCCCATGTTTGGATTAATAGAGATTGTTTTGGATTTCTCATTTTGTAGCTATTTGTCGCTACCTTTTGTCGCCAATCAATAAATTGAAAGAAAAAACGTGCTTTAAATAACTTTAAATAAAGAATTACAATGAATCATTGGTTAGTAAAAAGCGAACCCTTTAAATACAGTTGGGAAAAATTTAATGAAGATGGACGTACCTTTTGGGATGGCGTTAGAAATTATCAGGCCAGAAACAATTTAAAAGAGATGAAAGAGGGTGATTTAGTCCTTTTTTATCACAGCAATGAAGGGAAAAACGTAGTAGGTATTGCTAAAGTGGTAAAAGAGTTTTATCAGGATCCTACAACTGATGATACGAATTGGGTAGTGGTAGATTTATCTCCTGTAGAAAGTTTAAAAAATCCGGTATCATTGGCGCAGATTAAGGCAGAGCCAGGTTTGGAAGACATTTCTTTGGTTCGCCAGGGGCGATTATCGGTGATGCCGCTTAAAGCAGAAGAATTTGATAAAATTTTAGAAATGGGCAGTTAATTTATTTTAAAATCAAACCAATGAAAGTTAAGGCTATTCTATTCCTGCTTCTGTTTATTAAGGCGTTTTTTGTACAAGCCCAAAGCGCTAAAAATGCAGATAGAATTAAACCTTACATCGCTATCATTAAAGCTAACGGTAATAAATTTAAAGGTTTGTTTTTTAAAATTGATTCTCAAAATGTACTGCTGTATGCCAACGAAAAATATTCAGAAATAAAGACTGCTGAAGTGAAGTCAATAAAACTAAGGGTATCTAAAGCTAAATATGAATTGAAAAGTTATATTTTCAAGAATGTTGGCAAAAATGATAAGGATGAATATAAATACATCAATCAACAAGGCAAATCAGTTGATAAATGGGGAAGAGAAGAACCAACTGCAAATGAAGAACTTTCAGGACTTATCAATGGAGCGATATTTGGCGCAGCTATGGAAGGAGTAGCCAACATAGTTGCCGGAACTTTGCACAATATCAACCCAAGTATTGCTAACTATAAATTTCGCAATGGCTTTGATTTTAGCCAATTAGAAGCTATTAATTATTTCTCCGTTTATTACCAGCAAAACCCCAACACTGTGGCCGAACTTAATAAATTAAAAGCACTGTCTGCCAGTTTTAAGCCCTAGTGCCTTCCTCCGCATTTTTTTTGCTAAATGCAATACCTAAAGTCATCACTAAACTAGATCCAAGTACGACTAAAAATAAAAAGGATGTTCCCACTTGTGGTAATTTCAGTGATGGTGGAAGGTTAAAATACAGTAAAATACTTATTAAGCCACGTGGCGCAATATAGAGTATTGGAAGGATATGGTCGCGTTTAAAAATTTTAAGAAAAATCAGCCGGATGACGTATATGGAAACCAGAATAATCAATCCATTGGTGACAATTGGCAAATTATTTAATTCATTTACATTCATCGTAAAGCCAAAAATTACAAAGAAAAAAGTACGTAGAATAAATGCGCTTTCGGCTGATAACTGGTATAGTTGCGATAAATCTGCCGTTAAATTTTTGTATAAAAATATCCCTCTAAACCATGCATTTTTTATTGTATCTGCATTATTTAAAAATAAACCTGTACTTAAGATCAGCACTAATGATGATAAGTGGTAAGACTGGCCAATAGCATACACCAGTATTAAAATTGAAATGATTAAGAAAAACTTGATGTGGTGTACCAATCGACCCATGATGTATAATAACACAATACAGGCAATGGCCGAAAGGAGGATAATTAAAAAAGTACTTAAACCTAATCCGATAATTGCAGATAAATTAACAGAGTGATTGGTAATGGCAAAATTAAAAATAATGATGCCTAGTATGTCTGAAAACGAAGATTCATAAACTACAAACTCTTTATCCTGACCATTTAGCGCCGCAGCCGAGGGGATGGCAATAGCCGAACTGATTACACTAAAAGGTATGGCATTGGCAATGCAAGTGTATAAATCCCGGTGAGAGATTTGGTAAATGATGATGGTGATGAGGCTTATCGTTCCTAATAATACAGTCAGGGCAGATAGAAATGCACTTTTTATAACCCTATTCTTGTTTTGATCGTATTTTAGTTCCAGTGAACCTTCAAATACAATCAAAATTAACCCAACTGTACCTAAGGTAGGTAATATGGAAAGAAAATTGAAGGTATGAATTTGCAGATAGTCGACTAGAAATCTTAAGCCAATACCTAATAGTAGTAATAGTAAAACCGATGGTATTTTTGTTTTACTGGCCACCAAATCAAACAGATAGGAAAAAATCACTAATCCGCTTAAAATAATAAGTATAGTGTATGTTGTCATATATTTTAGCGAAAGGTATTCGCTAAAATAGAACAAACATATGAAGCACAAAGAAGTTTTTTGTAAAAATTATGCTTTAAAGAACAACGCTTTTAGCTCGCTGGCCTCATCAGGATTCATTTTTCCACCTAAAACTAAACGTAGTTGCCTGCGCCTTAATGCGCCTGCATAAAGGTCTAACTCTTCTGGCGTTTCTGGTAGTAACTCAGGTACAGGAATTGTTCTGGCGCTTTGATCTACTGCAACGAAAGTGTAATATGCTTCATTACTTTTTTGGCGGGCGCCACTTGGTATATTTTCAGCCCAAACGTCAAGTCGTACTTCCACCGATGTATTGAATGCCCGGGTCACTTTCGCTTCAATAGTTATTACATCCCCCAATTTGATAGGGTGTTTGAAAGAAACATTATCAACAGATGCTGTAACAACAATCCGGTTGCAATGCTTTTGAGCTGAAATGGCGGCTGCAATATCCATCCAATGTAACAAACGTCCACCCATCAAATTATTTAATGTGTTGGTATCATTAGGTAAAACCAACTCATTCATAATGGTAAAACTTTCTTTCGCAAATTTCTTTTTCAAGCTCATAGTTAGACACAAACTTAAACAAAATTGCTGTATTTTAAGCTTCTTTAACACTGCTTTGCTATCCAAAAAACAATTAAGAATCAAACATGTTATCATAACTTAAAATCAGAAATTTCATGCAAAATCAAACCCTCATACAATATTTTCATTGGTATTATAATGAAGAACAAAATTTATGGACTAAAGTAATACAGCAAGCTAATCACTTAAAAGAAATAGGTGTTACAGGCGTGTGGCTACCGCCTGCATATAAGGCAAGCACCGGTGGTTACTCGGTAGGTTATGATGTTTATGATCTTTTTGATTTGGGCGAGTTTGACCAGAAGGGAAGTGTGAATACAAAATATGGGTCTAAGGACGAATATCTTAATGCGGTGAAAGCGCTTCAGGATCAGGGTATTTCTGCAATAGCTGATATTGTATTCAATCATAAAGCCGGAGGGGATGAGCTAGAAAAGATTGCAGTAAGAACAGTAAATCCTGACAATAGGAATGAATTTACCAGCGATGTTTTTGAAATTGAGGCCTGGACGAGGTTCACGTTTCCCAATCGTGCCGGAAAGTACTCTACATTTGTTTGGGATCATCAATGTTTTAGCGGGGTAGATTGGGCGGAAGATTTAAAGGAAACTGCAATTTATTCCATCCAGAATTATGTTGGAGAAGGTTTTGAAGAAGTGCCATCGTCAGAATTAGGTAATTATGATTATTTAATGTTTGATGATATCGATTACCGCAACCGGGCTGTAGTGGAAGAATTAAAATATTGGGGAGAATGGTATGTAGAAACCACACAGGTTACAGGATTTAGGCTAGATGCAGTAAAACACATCAATCCTGAATTTATTAAAGAGTGGATTGATCATCTTGAGCAGAAATTTAATAAGAAATTTTTCATTGTTGCAGAAGACTGGAATGTAGAAAGTACAGAAACTCAGGAAGAATATTTAAGGTTAATGGATGGAAAAACGCAGATTTTTGATTCCTTGCTACACCATAATTTCTTTTTAGCAAGCAAAGAGGGAAATGGTTACGACATGCGTACGATATTAGATAATACCTTGATTACCATTTCGCCGGAGCTTGCGGTTACCTTTGTTGATAATCACGACTCGCAACCTTTACAAGCGTTAGAAAGTTATGTTGATTTTTGGTTTCGTCCGTTGGCTTATGCTATAATTTTACTAAGAGAACAGGGCATACCTTGCTTGTTTTTCCCAGATTTGTACGGTGGAATTTATGATGATAAGAACAGCGAAGGGGAAGATACACATATTGATTTAGCTATAATTCCTGAAGTGGAAACCATGAGCAAAATCAGGGCAAATTTATCTTACGGCGAACAACGCGATTATTTTGATCATCAAAATTGCATCGGGTGGACCCGGGCTGGTACTGATGAATATCAAAATAGTGGTATTGCTGTCTTAATGAGTAACGGCGAGGAAGGATTTAAATCAATGGAGATTGGTCTAAACTTCGCTGGTAAAACATTTGTAGATGCCCTTGGTTTTAGAACCCAGGAAATTGTGATTGATGAAAATGGATGGGCGGAATTTCATTGTAACGCCGGGAGCGTTTCGGTTTGGGTTTTGAAAACTGAGTAATCCAGGTATAAAGCTTCATTATTGCTGGTCGAAATTTATCATATCGGCCAGCAATAATTTACATCAGAACAAAACCTTACAAGAAATTATCTTCTTTTCTGTAAGCCGTAATTACCGCTAATTCGCCTTCCTTACCCGTTTTAGAATTACCGTGTTCCATTCCCATTATCCCTTTATACCCTTGTTGATGAAGGTGTTTAAATAGATTTTTGTAATTAATTTCTCCTGTTGTGGGTTCTTTTCTTCCCGGGTTATCACCAATTTGAATATACGCGATTTCATCCCAACAGCGGTCGATGGTTTTAATTAAGTCACCTTCAGTGCGTTGCATGTGGTAAATGTCATACAAAATTTTGCATGATGGACTTTGGACGGCTTTGCAAACGGCATACGTTTCATTGGTTTTCTGAAGGAACAATTCAGGGGTATCACTCAGGGTTTCCAATACCATTACTAAACCATGTGGCTCAAATATTTCGGCTCCGGCACGCATGGCATCAATTACGTTTGCAAACTGATTTCCGTAAGGTAAATTACGTTCATAAAAACCAGGAACAACTGTTAACCATTTCGCATTGCAACGTTTCGCCGCCTCAACCGATTTTTTGCAGGTCGCTATAAATCTATCTTTAAACTCCTTTTTGCCGGTAGTTAAGGATGTTTTCCAATTGTCGCCGCCATCAACAACGAAAACACCCATGCGCATACCAAGTTTAGTCAGTAACGCACCAATTTTTTCCTGCTCTTCAACAGGTCGGTTTAAATAGCCATTGTCTTCGATAGAGCGAAAGCCCTTATCGTACATAAATTGTATTTGATCGAGGAAGTTTTTGCCCGCGTGGTTAGCGAACATGCCTTCATGTGGAGCATAATCCATATTAAAGGTTTTGTCACCGTAAATCGTTTCCGATTTTTCGGAGGCGAAGGTATCTGTAAAACCAACTCCAGTGGTAATTGCACCTGCAGTTATAAGGCTGTTTCTTATAAATTCACTTCTTTTCATTTGTTGTTTAGAATATGGAACCCCCTAATTGTTAATAAATTTCTTAAATCCAGACGATAACGTATCAGCTATTGATCCATTTTTTTTATGATATACAAAATATGCCTCCAGGTCTTTTCTGTTTTCTACAAATTTTAATGCATCACTGATGTGCATGGCCATTAGCGCATTGTCATAACCATCTGCTGTTATTGCATCTTTTGCATAAACAGTTACGCTAATCATTTCGTTGTTTACAGGATATCCTGTTCTCGCATCAATTAAATGAGATACTCTTTTCTTTCCGCTCTGGTGGTATTTTCTGTAGTTTCCTGATGTTGTAATGGCACCATTATTTATTACAGCGATGTGGCGCACAATTGGTTTTCCATCATTGTCAGGACCTTCAATACCGATTTTCATTGCTGTGCCATCTGGTTTTGGTCCTGAAATTCTGATTTCTCCACCCAATTCTGCAACATAGCTTATAATTCCTTTTCCCTTTAAATAATTAGCAATCAAATCTACGCTGTAGCCCTGAGCAATCCCATTTAAATCAATCGTGATACACGGTTTACTTTTAGTTAATATTCCATTTTCGAGATGTAAATATTTCATGCCCACACATTTCATAATCGATTTAATTTCATTTCTGTCGGGGTCGCTTTTACTGAGTTTTGGTCCAAAACCCCATGCCTGCACCAAGGGCGCAACTGTAATGTCAAAAATACCTTTGGTGGTATGGTTGATTTCAAAACTCTTCTTTAAAACGTTATTTAGAAAAGTATCGACTTTTATTTCTTTATCCGATAAATTGAAACTATTGATTAATGAATTGCTTTTGTAAAGTGACATTGAAAGGTCTATTTCATTCAACAAACTATCGATGTCGCTCTTTGTAGCAATGCTATCAGTGGAATAATACATTATATTGTAGTCTGTTCCCTGTGCCAGTCCTGTAATTTTATATTGCTTCAATTCTTTAAAACTGAAAATATAAATTAACATGGGAAAGCAAATTAACAGCCATTTAATCATCATACTTACTTACAGCACTTTTGTTTTTCCGGGCATCGCGATTGGATACAAGCCATTTTCATCAGGCATTAATTTAGGGTTTGCATCCCATGCGAATCTTTCAGGCAACAAGCTATTGTCTGCTGCTAAAGCTTCATCCCATTTTATGGTTTGCCCGGAATAAGTTGCATAGCGACCAATTATCCCTGTCAAGGTGCTATGAGCTCCATATTCAGCGTTATCAAATTTATACTCTCCTTTTGAAATCGCATCAAAAAGCTCATCATGCTCGGTTTGATATGGATTAGCATTACCTTTGGTGTTGTGGCTGTAGATTTCATTCCCTTTCCAATCCCAAAGCTTAGCCCGGTTATCGGCTGATAAATAGATCTTACCTTTTGTACCCTGGAAGGTCTCATCTACGCGATTAGCTACGCCTTCAAAGTGTCTGCATTGACTATATATCACTGAGCCATCAGCATAAGTAAGTTCAATAGCATGGTTATCATAAATTTCACCATACTCTTTTCCTGTTCTCCATGCCCGGCTTCCGGTACCTTGTACGGAAATTGGGTGAGTGCCTTTTATCCAGTTTGCAACATCGATATTGTGTACATGCTGTTCCACTATATGATCGCCACAAAGCCAGTTGAAATAATACCAGTTACGCATTTGGTATTCCATTTCGGTTTGGTTTGCCTTACGTGGACGTACCCAAACGCCGCCGCTATTCCAATAAACCTGACCAGAAACAATATCACCAATAGCTCCATCTTGAACTCGTTTTATCCCTTCGCGATAATTGGCTTGATAACGACGCTGTAGGCCAACAACAACATTAAGCTTTTTGCTTTTAGCAATTTCAGCTGCGGCCAGCACCTTTCTAATTCCTGGCGCATCTACCGCAACAGGTTTTTCCATAAAAACGTGCTTCCCCTGTTTAATTGCCTCTTCAAAGTGAATAGGTCTAAAGCCCGGAGGAGTAACCAATAGTACCACATCTGCAAAGGGAATAGCTTTCAGATAGGCATCAAAACCTACAAACTGACGTTCTTTAGGAACGTCCATTTTTGCTGCAAATTTAGTGCTTAATGATTGATAGCTGCTGTCCAGGCGGTCTTGAAAAGCATCGGCCATTGCAACGAGTTTAATGTTGTATTTTGTACTTAATGCCTGGAAAGCTGCACCGGTTCCTCTATCTCCGCATCCAATCAACGCAATTTTAATGGTATCATCGCCCGAAGCATAGGCTCCGGCAAGTGGAAAACTGCTTAAAAGGGCGCCGCCAGCCAATACGGCTGATGCTTTTAAAAAATCACGTCTTTCTTGTGTATTTGGTTCGTTTTTCATTTCTGAAGAGTTTGGGTTTATAAGTCTTGTATAGGCTTTTTGTTATAATATGCCTCGATTTCTGCTTTACTCGGTGTTTTTGCCGGACGAACTAATCGCATGCCAACAAATGGCGCTTCGGGAAACCACCAGTTGCTTTTAGGGATCTGCGGATCTAATTGTTTCCAGGATGGATCTGAAGCCAGGCGGGCAGTTGATGTCAGATTTTGAGGCGTTTCGTCATAAGAACCCCCACGTACCGTATTTGGATATAATTTTTCTGGTAATGCTAACGGATTCACAGCTAACTTATCTTTTCCTTTTTCATAAAAATCAGCAAGGTATTGATCATAGGTCCATTCGCTAACATTGCCATGCATATCATATAAACCCCAGACGTTAGGTTTTTTTTGTCCTACCGGATGCGTTTTGTTGTCGCTATTATCAGCAAACCAGGCATAGTCTTTTAAGCTGGCTACATCATTTCCAAAAGAGTAGGTAGTATTGGTTCCGGCTTTACAGGCATATTCCCATTCCGCTTCAGTGGGTAAACGGTAAAAAACTCCGGTACGCATATACAACCATTTGCAAAATTGAATTGCATTGTAGTGGGTCATTGCAATAGCGGGTTGATTTTCTTTGCCCATACCAAAGGTCATATCAAGATAAGGTTTTGTAGGCCGGGTTACAGCATCAACTTCTGGCGGTATAGCATCTGTACTGGCCTGTTTTTCATAATCGCGGTATAAAAAAGGCTCGAAGATATTCCATGTTACTTCATACTTTCCAATCCAGAAAGCATCAAGCTTAACCTGATGAACAGGATTTTCATCTTCCTTTCCTGCCTTATTGCCCATTTGAAATGTACCAGCCGGAATGGCCTGCATATCAAAACTTAACTTAGTGCCGTTAATGGTTTGTGTAAAAGATTTTAATGAACTTTGAGCGAAGTTTTGCCCACAGGTAAGTGAAATTAATGCAACTGCAATAACATTCTTGAACATAATAACTGGTTAGAAATCCTTTATTAAAGAGTTTTTTGTTACTTGATAATCTGATTACTAAAGTAAATATCCAATGTTAAAATAAAGAAAAGTTGTGTAACAATAAAGGTGTAAATGACAATTATTAGCTTTCCTACTTATCCATTAACCTGTTGCTGATATTGGCATAACCCACTAAACTTTCCCAGCGGGCACCAGGCCTTTGGTAATAAACAAAAATTTGATAGGTATTTTCAGTTTGGAAAAAAGCGCCTTCAAAAGGTTGTGTTTCTACTAATTTGGTATCTTTATTAAACCAGGCATATTCATAATCGTAAAGGCCCTGTTTTAATAAAATATCGCCGTAGAATTGTTTTCTTCCCTCATCGTAAACGAGTTTATTTTCTTTGCTTAACTCGTAATTGTTAAATCTTCCTACAACATAAGCATCGCCGTTGGTAGATGGTGGAGGACTGTTAAGTGTAAATCTTACACCCATATA
>Ga0308164_10001150_pt1 | contig 33128 bp, 26 predicted proteins | sample PhyTR2_FD_201031 | JGI IMG/M metagenome (GOLD analysis project Ga0308164, IMG submission 201031) | Phyllosphere microbial communities from UC Gill Tract Community Farm, Albany, California, United States - DLSLT.R2 | ecosystem: Host-associated > Plants > Phyllosphere > Unclassified | place: USA... | reverse complement strand
CGAGATTCTGCGGCACGTCGTCGGCCACCAGCACGCGCAGCGGCGGCAGCACGGCGGCGCTGCGCACACGCGGCGCCTGATTCCCGAAGCGCGCCAGGATCAGCGGCACGCGCACGTGGAACGTCGCGCCCTGGCCCGGCGTGCTCTCGGCCCAGATTCGCCCGCCCATCAGCTCGACGAGCTGCTTGCTGATCGTGGTGCCAAGGCCGGTGCCGCCGAAGCGGCGCGTCATCGACGCGTCGGCCTGCGTGAACGGATCGAAGATCGCGGCCAGGCGGTCGGGCGCGATGCCGATGCCGGTGTCGATCACGGCGATGCACAGCTGGTCGACATCGGCGCTCACGGTCAGCGTCACGCCGCCGGTGGTGGTGAACTTGATGGCATTGTCGAGCAGGTTGGTGAGCACCTGGCGCATGCGCAGTTCGTCGCCGCGCAGCCCGGTGGGCAGCGCCGGGTCGTACTGGATATCCAGGTGCAGACCCTTGGCGCGCGCATTGGCCGCCAGCGTCGACGACAGTTCATCGATCAAGGACAGCAGGTTGTAGTCGTTCTGTTCGAGTTCGACCGCGCCTTTTTCGAGCTTGGCCGTGTCGAGGATTTCATTGAGCAGTCGCAGCAGGGCGCGGCCGGCGTTGCGCACGGTGTCCAGGTGGCGGCGCTGTTCGAGATTGAGTTCACCATCGAGCAGCACGTCGGTAAAGCCCAGGATCGAATTCATCGGCGTGCGGATTTCGTGGCTCATATTGGCCACGAAGGTGGCGCGGGCGGCCGCGGCCTGCTCGGCCTTCTCCTTGGCGCAGCGCAGCGCTTCTTCCATCTCGCGCCGTTCGGTGATGTCGAGGATAACGCCATCGAGGTACTGGACGTTGCCTGCATCGTCATGCACGCTGTTGCCGTTTTCCCAGAGCCAGCGCACGCTGCCGTCGGCGTGCAGAAGGCGGTATTCAACCAGGTAGGGGCGGTCTTCGCGCATCGCGGCGCTGGTTTCCTTGCCCACCCGCAGGCGGTCTTCGGCATGGATCATCGCACCGAACACGCGGCGCGGCGGGCTGCCCAGGAAGTCGCGCGCCGGGTAGCCGGTCACGCGTTCGACCGCATCGCTGATGAAGATCATCGGCCACTCTTCGTTGATCGCACTGCGGTACGAGATGCCCGGAATATTGCCGATCAGGGAGCGGAACTGCTGCTCGCTGGCCTGCAGCGCGCTTTCCATTGCGCGCCGCTCGCTGATGTCGGTGACGAAGCAGACGAACAGGTCCTGCTCGCCCAGGCGTGCATGGCCGATCGCGCCGCGTACCGGAACTTCGTGGCCATCCTTGTGCAGGCACCAGGTCTCGGTGCTGGTGTTGATGCCTTCGAGACTGCCACGCGCCAGCACGGTCAGCACATTGAAACTGGCGGCGCGACCGCGCTCGGTCAGCAGCAGTCCGATGCTGCGCCCGACGATCTCGCCGCGGCGCCAGCCGAAGATGCGCTCGGCCGAGGCATTGAATTCGGTGATGATGCCGTCGCGCCCGACCGTGATCACGCCATCGACGGTGGTGGTGAGCAGGGCGCGCATCCAGGCTTCGCTGCGCGAGAGATCATGGAACATCTGGCGATAGCGCAGCAGGCCGTTTACCCCCAGCACGGCCACCGACAGCGCCACCGTGGTCACCGTGATCGACAGCGCCAGAAAGCCGCTGTTGGCGTCGGCCGCGCCGCCCGGATCGACCGTGCCCGAAAAGCGCGCAGCGGCCATGCCGGTGTAATGCATGCCGGCGATCGCGCACCCCATCACGCAGGCCGACACCAGCAGGCGGCGCGATTCGGACACCGACTGGAAGCGCGACAGGCCGTGGCGCACGCTCAGGGCCAGCGTGGCCAGGATCACGGCCACCAGGATCGAGACCGCGAACGTGAACGGATCGTAGTGCAGCGACAGGCGCATGCGCATGCCGTCCATGCCGGCATAGTGCATGGCGCCGATGCCGGCGCCGACCAGCACACCGCCCACCAGCAGATGCGACAGGCGCAGTTCGGGACGCGAGATCAGGCTCAGCGCCACCCACGAGGCGCCGATGCTGGGCAGCGCCGACAGCAGCGTCGTCCAATGGTCGTAATGCACCGGCGTGCACAGGTCGAAGGCCAGCATGCCGATGAAGTGCATCGCCCAGACCCCGGCGCCGAGCGCCAGGCTGCCCGTGCCGAGCGCGATGGCGCGGTGCGATGGATGGGCGTTGGCCTGGCCGGTCACCTGCAACCCCATCCACGACGAGAAGATCGCCACCAGCAGCGACAGCGCCACCAGGGTAGGGTCGTACATCCCGTACGTCAGCAGGGATGGATCTTCAGGGACGGCGAACGAAGGCAGCATAATGAAGGTCAGGTTGTTTCTAAGTAAATAAAAATTCCATAGGGCATGTTTCAAAGTATCGCATTTTCCGAATTTACTGTGTTGTTACGCGTGAGAATGCTGGACGAATTGTTGTGTTTTGTCGCGTCCAAGCGACCATCTCAGGCTGTTCATTGCGTGAAAATCATGCTCACTGGTATGCTGGGGACGCGGCAAGGTACGTCCCGGCGCCCTTGCGCTCATGTCGGCGGCAGTTATCTCAAGAGAATCAAATGCGATTTCGGCAACTCTGCATTGGCCTTGCCATCCTGTCGGGCAGCGCGTCGTCAATGACCGCAGCAGCCCCGCCGGCCGTGCCTTACCTGTCGATCACCACCGAGAGCTCGGGGCCGTCGAGCATGCTCGAAGACGGCCGTGTGGTCGGCATTGCCACCGACAAGATCCGGGTTGTCATGGAACGGGCCGGCGTCACGTACGACATCACGCTGCTGCCCTGGAAACGCGCGTACGCGGCCGCACTGCAGCAGGCCAACGGCTGCGTGTACTCCGCCAGCCGCACGCCCGAACGGGAAGTCCTGTTCAAGTGGATCGGGCCGACCGACGAGGCGCAGTGGGTGCTGATGGGGCGCGCCGACCGGACCTGGCGCATCGCCAGCCTGGACGATGCGCGCGGCCTGCGCATCGGCACCTATGCCGGCGATGCGCGCGACACCTATCTGCGCAGCCGCGGCCATGTCGTCGACACGTCACCCCACGACATGCTCAATCCACCCAAGCTGCTGCAAGGCCGCATCGACCTGTGGGCCGCCAGCTGGCGCGCCGGCAGCGACGTGCTGGTCAGAAATGGCTGGGACAAGCAGATCGTGCCGGTGTTCGTATTCAACCAGGTCGCCGTCTACCTGGCCTGCAACCGGGCCGTGCCCGATGCACTGGTCAAGCGCCTCAATGCCGCGTTTGAAGCGATCGAGCGCGACGGCACAGCACGCGCCATCGAGCGGCGCTACGAGCGCCGTGCCAGTGCACGGTGACAGGGCCGTTGGTTTGACTTATAGTGCGTCATGATTGTCGTCAATCAAGCGAAATTGGCTTTCGCGACGCTGTTGACGCTACTTTTTGCAAGTACACGATTTCACTAGGCTGCAATGGACACACTCGAGCAATTTGTCGAAAAATTCAAGAACGCGGTCGACTTCCAGGACGATGTGCACCTGACCGGCGACACCAATCTCAAGACGCTGGCCGAATGGGATTCGCTGGCGGCGCTGGGCGTAATCATCATGTTCGACATGGAGTACGACAAGGCCATCACCGGCAAGGACCTGGTCGAATGCCAGCTCGTGAGCGACGTCTACAAACTGGTCGGCTGACCCCATGACCCAGGCGACCATCCGCAACGTGCGTTACGCCGGCATGGCGTCCTGCGTGCCACGGCGCGTGCTGTCCAACCTGAACGACTGTCCGCCGCAGATCAGGAGCGCGCGCGAGCGGGTGGTGCGCAATATCGGCATCGAGACGCGCCGCATCTGCCCCGAATGGCAAACCTTCTCGGACCTGGCCTTCGACGCCACTGAGCGCCTGCTGGCCGAGCTGCAGTGGAACAAGGACGAGATCGACGCGCTGATCGTCATCACCCAGTCGCCCGACTACCTGATTCCGGCCACCGCCATCATTCTGCAGGACCGCCTGGGTTTGAAGCCCGGCACGATCGCCTTCGACATCAATCTGGGCTGTTCGGCTTATGCCTTCGGCCTGCACGTACTGGGCGCGATGATGGCCTCGGGCGGCATCAGGAAGGCGCTGCTGCTGGTGGGCGACAAGGCCGCCACCGTGATCGAGCCGTTGTTCTCGGACGCCGGCACCGCGACGGCACTGGAATACGATCCGGCTGCACCGCCGATGTACTTCGACCTCAATAGCGACGGCAGCGGTTACCGCGCCATCATGCTGCCAGCGGGCGGGCATCGCGAGCCGATCGGCCCGCAGCATCTGGTGCCGTACAAGGACGAGGACGGGATCCTGCGCAGCCCGGCCGCACTTGTACTCGATGGCCCGGCGGTGCTGAGCTTCTCGACCCAGCGCGTACCGCCGGCCGTGCGCGATCTGCTGGCGTATGCCGATTGCCCGATCGAGGCTGTCGACTACTTCATCTTCCACCAGGCCAACCGGATGATCAACGACACCATCCGCAAGAAGCTTGGCCTCCCGGTCGAGAAGGTGCCGTCGACGCTGCACGACTTCGGCAATACCAGCGGGGCCTCGATCCCCGTGACGATGACGGCGCGCCTGCGCGAAGTCCTCCAGAGCGGCAAGCACAAGGTGTTGATGTCGGGCTTCGGCATCGGCCTGTCTTGGGGCAGCTGCATCGTCGACATCGACCGCGCGGTGTTTCCGGTACTGGTCGAATCATGAGTGCATCGCCGTTCAGCCTTGCGGGCCGGACGATCCTGATCACCGGCGCGTCGTCGGGCATCGGCGAAGCCACGGCCCGCCTGTGCGCAGCCATGGGCGCGCGCATTCTCGCCTGCGGCCGTGATCGCGAGCGCCTGGCGAACGTCGTTGCCGACCTGGCCGGCGCAGACCACCAGACCATCGTCGGCGACCTGACCGATCCGGCCGCGCGCCAGGCGCTCGTCGATGCCGCGCCCAGCCTGGACGGCTGCGTGTTCAGCGCCGGCGCCGCGCAGCTCGCGCCGATGCGCATGGTGACCCAGCGCCATCTCGATCAGCTGTTTGCCGTGAACTACGACGCGCCCGTGCTGCTCACGCAAGCCTTGCTGGCCAAGCGCAAGATCGCGGCCAATGCGTCGCTCGTGTACGTGACGGCGGTGGCCGAACACGTCGCGCCGCACGCCACCGGCATCTATTCCGGCGCCAAGGCGGCGCTGACTGCCACCGTGCGCACGATCGCGGTCGAACACGCGAAGCAGGGCGTGCGCGCCAACTGCGTCTCGCCGGGCTACGTCGCCACGCCGATGCTCGATGGCCTGCAAAACGTCATGAGCACGGGCGACAAGGCAGCGCTGGCACCACTGGGCATGATCGAACCGGGCGACGTGGCCGGTGCCATCGCCTGGCTGTTGGCGCCAGCCAGCCGCTGGGTATCCCGGACCTCCCTGGTCATCGATTCGGGCTTGACCCTGCACGTGCGATGAACGACGAATCCAGCTTCCAGCATCCATTCCACCTGCGCGGCAAGACCGTGCTGGTCACCGGCGCGTCGAGCGGCATCGGGCGTGCCGTCGCCGTCGAATGCGCCCGCGCCGGCGCGCGCGTCGTCATCAACGGGCGCGATGCGGCGCGACTTGGCGATACGCTTGCCTTGCTCGAAGCAGGACTCGAGCACGTGGCGTGCGTGGCCGACCTGACCGATCCGCCGCAGATGGCGCGGCTGGTGGCCGCATGCGGCGAGCTCGATGGCGTCGTGCATGCGGCCGGCGTGCATGGCGTGACGCCACTGCGCATGCTGCGCCAGAGTTTCATGCAGACGGTGCTCGACGCGAATTTTCTCGCGCCGCTGATGCTCACCCAGCAGCTGCTGGCCAAAAAGACGCTGCGCAACGGCGCCTCGCTCGTGTTCATGTCGTCGATCGCAGCGCACACCGGCACCGTCGGTGTCGGCCCGTATTCGGCGTCCAAGGCGGCGCTCGAAGGGATGATTCGCCCGCTGGCGCTGGAAATCGCGCCGCGCGCCATGCGCGCCAATGCCATCGCGCCCGGTCTGGTCGATACGCCGCTCGTCAACGATGACCGCGCCTGGCTCGACGAAAAAGCCAAAATGTACCCGCTGGGCCTGGGCAAGCCCGAAGACGTCGCGTACGCCGCCATCTACCTGCTGGCCGATATCAGCCGCAAGGTGACGGGCACGCAGCTGCACCTGGACGGAGGCATTCCATGGACGTGACGCCCCGCCTGAAGGAAGCATTGATCATCAGCGCCGGCGGCTTTGGCCGCAGCGTCTACAACACCATGCAAAGCGACGTCGCCAATGGCGTCGTCTGGACCGTCACAGGCTTTCTCGACAACCGCGGCGACCTGGCGGCCGGCACACCGCTGCCGGTGCTGGGCGATCCCCTGACCTGGCAAGCGAGCCCGCACGAAGAATTCCTGTGCGCGCTGGGCGAGCCGGCCCAGCGCCGCCGTTTCGCCGCACCGCTGCTGGCGCAGGGCGCGACCTTCATGAGCCTGTGCACCGGCCTGCACAAGGCGATCGGTGTCGAGATGGGTGCCGGCTGCCTGTTCGAGCCCGAGGTGCGCATGGGCGTGGACACGCGCCTGGGCGACTTCGTGTTCGTCCAGTCCACCAGCGTGATCGGCTACGAAGTGCAGATCGGCGACTACACGACGATCGGCAGTTTCGTGTTCGTTGGTGGCGGCGCGCGGATCGGCAGCGACGTGATCATCCATCCGCATGCGACCATCCTGCCGCGCGTGACGGTGGGCGATGGCGCGATCATCGGCGCCGGCGCCGTCGTCATGGCCGACGTACCGCCGGGCGTGACGATGATCGGCAATCCGGCCAAGATCTTCAGGTTCAGGTAATGCGTTCACGCATGCCGCCGCAGGCGTACATCGACGAGGCCTGGTTCACGCGCGAACGCGAACTGCTGTTCAAGCCGTTGTGGCAGTTCATCGGCCTGAAGGTGATGCTCGACAAGCACAACGCGTTCATCACGCGCACGCTGTCTGGCATCCCGGTCGTGGTCCAGAACTTTCATGGCGAGTTGCGCGCGTTTGAAAACATCTGTCCGCACCGGCAAAATCCGATCCAGGTCCAGCCGCATGGCGTGCGGCCGCTGTTTTGCGGCTACCACGGCTGGAGTTTTGATCGCGAAGGTGCCACGCGCATCCCGCATGAGGATGCGCTGTACCGCTTCCCGCCAGAAGAGCGGGCCTGCATCCACCTGCGCCGCTTTGCGCTGGAAGTCGTCGGCAACCTGGTGTTCGTGTGCCTGGCCGGGACGCCCCTGCCGATCAAGCAGCAGTTCGGCGCAGCGATGCTCGCTTCGCTCACGGCGTCGTCGCTGGCCTACGACAGCGAAGTGATCATGACGACCTACGAGGGCCACTTCAACTGGAAGCTGGCCTACGAAAACCTGCGCGATGGCCACCACCCGCGCTACCTGCATGCGCGCTCGCTGTACCAGGACGTCAAGTTCGAGGCCAGTATCAGCGAAGAGGGCGTGGCGGGCCTGCGCCGCCTGCAGGAAGCCGGCATCGCCGACCGCAGCCGCGCGCTGGGCCTGATGCGCAGCTTCAGTGGCGGCGGGCGCGATGCCCCGATGGCGGCGCCCCCGGACGAGCCGTACCATGCCCACGTCGAGCGCTATCGCGACCAGGACTGGTACTACAACTGGCTGGCGTTCCCGAACCTGCACATCGCGTCAGCGAATGGCGGCCACGCCTTCATCATCGAGCACCATATCCCCGTCGCGGCCGGACGCACCGACCTGGTGGTGTACTACCTGACGGCGAAGAAGAAGCAGCCGTACGCATCGTCGGCCGCGGTCCTGCATGCGCACATGATGGGGACCGATGTCGTGATGCGCGAAGATATCGAGGTGATGGAACAGATCCAGCGCACGCTGCACCCGGGCGCACGCTCGCCCCATCTGGGCGATTACGAATTCATCAACGCCAGTCTGGAACTCTGGTACCTGGACCTGATGGAGGGGACATTTGCCTTGTAAGCACGTGATCGGTCATGGGCCGGAACTGGTGCGCGCACTGGCCGCGTGGCGCTCTATTGCGCCAGCAGCGGCGCTGGAGCTGCGGCCGCTTGAGATCGACCCGGCCGCCGGCCAGGCCGCGCTGGCGGCAGCGCTGGACGGTCTTGAAGACCTCGATGGTGAGGGTGCCAGCGCCTTCGTCGCGCTCGATGCACGCTTCCTGAATGGCATGCGTCTTGACCTGATGGCGAGCCTGCGCCTGCGCGGCATCGCCATGCCGGCGCTGGTCGAACCAGGCGCCCTGGTGGCCGCTGGCGTGCGGATGGACGACAACTGCTGGATCGGCGCTGGCGCGATCATCCAGCATGGCAGCCGGATCGGTTTCAACACCGTGATCGGTGCCGGCGCCATCGTCGGCAGCGGCGTCACGGTCGGCCACTCGGCCTGGATCGACGAGGGCGTGGTGATCGGGCGCGGTGCGCGCATCGGCGCCCAGGTCACGCTCGGCCTGGGCGTGATCGTCGGTCATGGCCGCCAGATCGGCAAGCTGTGCATCGTCGACAAGGCGGGGCGCATCGAGCAGGATATCGCCGCCAGGACCTTCATCCACGCGACCCACGCCCAGCCGATCGTGATCATCGGCGCCTAACTGAAGTCCTGGCGGTCCGAGAACAGCAGCTGCGTGTCGTACAGGCTCGATGAATAGTGGCGCAGCGCCACGTGCTGGTAGCGGGCGATGTCGTCCATCGTGGCCAGCAGCTCCGGGATGTCCTTCGCATAGTGGTAGGCCGAGATAGTCATGTCCGGCTTGCAGGCCGCGATCGTGCGCGCGCCGCCCTTGAGCACTTGCGCTTCCCAGCCTTCGACATCGATTTTCATGACCGTGGCTTCATCGACGACGCTGTCGACGGTCATGATCTTCATCGTGGTCTTGATGCCCCCGCCGGCGAAGTTGCTGCCGAAACGGTTGTCCGGGTTTTCGTAGAAATCGACTTCGCCATCTTCTGCGCCCAGGCCGGCGAAATACGGGTGCACGTCAGGCAGGTGCGCAGCCAGGTTGCGCAGCGCTGCGAAGTTGGTCGCATCGGGTTCGAACGCATGCACCGCGCGGTACTGGCCGCGCGCGATGTGGAAGAAGTGGGATACCGTGTCGCCGTGCGCCGCCCCGGCGTCGATGAAGATGTCGTTCGTGCCGACCTTCAGGCCGGCCTGGGTGGAAAAGCTGTTCATGAATTCACCGAGCGGGAAGGCCGCTTCGATCAGCGGACGGCGATCGAGCGTCAGGAACGCGCGCAGGCGCGCCAGCAGCGTGGTGCGCGACCAGTCGTCGCTGAACCGCCCGGCCAGCGCGATGAACTGGTCCAGGTTGGCCACCACGTGCTCGCGCTCCTCGCGCACGCTCTGGTAGGTATGCACGTTATCCAGCTGGTGCATCGCGTACAGGCAGTCGCGCACCGGCACGCCCTGCGCCGCGATCTTCGCCGCGACCTGCTTGCCGGTCAGGTTGTCGTTGAAATCGATGACGACGATGCGTTTGCTGGCCGCGCGCGCGACCAGGTCGGCGATCTCGATGAACCCCCAGTTGACCCGCAGCGGCAACTGCTGCGCGATGCGGGTGCGTTTTTCGGGCGAAACCGAGAACACGGCGATGCCGGCAAAATTGGGCAGCGATCTGGCAATGGTGTTGGCGCGCAGCGCAAAGCTGCCGGTATGGTCGCCCAGGAAGTAGACCTCATCGAACGCATGCAGGTCGTCGAAGGCGGTATCGGCGTGGCTGGAAAGCGCGTTGAAATCGTCAAGCGTCGCATGGCGAAATGGCTGGATGGTCATGGTGTGTCCTGTGGTTCGTAAGGGTGCGGTCGGGCCACGATGGCCGTCGGGTTGGTCGTTCGCGGTCGCTCAGTAAAAATACAGGCAGGTGTCCCAGCGGTCTTCCGTGTGGTGGCGCAGGCCAATGCGGTAATCCGGGACCAGCGTGTCGATCAGGCGCGGCATGTCGAGCAGGTCGGCCGCGCGGTGGTAGGCCGACAGCATCAGTTTCGGCCGCGCCGTGCGGATCGTCGCGGCCGCGCCGCGCAGCGCTGCCATCTCAAAACCTTCGATATCCATCTTGATGATGGTCGGCGCGTCGTCGACGATATCGTCGATGCGCTCGACCTGCACGTAGTCGGCCTCAAGGCACAGGTGCGCCCATTCGTCGGTCAGCACCGTCCCGCCGTGGTTGCCGATATGGCTGAACGGCACGCGGCCGCGATGCTCGCCGACGGCGACCGGATGCAGCGACAGCTTCGCCGCATGCGCGGTGCCGGCGAAGTTGCGGATAAAACCCTGGAGGGTGGCGATATTGATCTTGTCCGGCTCGATCATCCAGGCGCGCTCGAAGCGGCCCCCGGTCACGCCGATCAGCGCGCTGGTGGACTCGCCGGTCGAGGCACCGCAATCGACCATCTTCTCGTGCGTCGACAGCGCAAACAGGCCCGAACGGACATACAGCGTCGAATACGGCCGGGCGACATGCAGGAACCACTCCGGGTTGCAGGTCAGGTGGAAGGTGAGCACGGCAAACAGCGTCTCGGCCGACGCCGGATCGGCCATGCGCCGCGCCAGCGCCAGGTAGTCGTCGCAGCGTTCGGCGATCGTCGGGCCCCAGTCGGCCACCCGCTCATCGAGCGCGGCGCTCAGGCCGAAGGCCCGCGTGGCCTGTTCGAAGTTCAGGTGGGGCACGCCGTGCTGGCGACACGCGGCGTCGAAAAAGCGGCGCGAATGGTCGGTGCGGCAGGCGTTGACGGCGATGAGGTCCGGATCGCGGCCAGCCATCTCGAGGAAGCGGTCGGTGGAGATGCAGTCGACGCGCAGGAACTGCTCGCCACGGTCGCAGCAAAAGTCGTCGACCACGTGCAGCACGCGCGCGCGGCCCTTGAAGCCATGCAGCAGGTGCGCGCCGAAGTCGCTGCGCCCGAGCACCACGACCGGGGTGTCGGCCCCGCGCCGCGCCATGATCTCGCGCACCCGCGGCGGCACGCAGAACAGCGGATCGGCGCGGTACAGCGCCACCGCAGCGAGGAAGGCGGCGCCGGGATCGAACACGCCCAGATCGAGTCGGGTGAGCAGGGCGTCAGGCGTCGGTGAATGCATCGTGGGATTCAGGATGCTGCGAGCAGGCCGACGATGCGCTCGACGTCCTGCCCGCCCAAGGCCGGATAAATGGGAAGGCAGATGACCTGGCTCGCGATCACGTTGGCGTGGGGCAGGTTGCCAGGTGCCGCCGAGGGGATGTTGCGGTACATCGGGAAGTGGCTGATCAAAGGATAGAAATACCGGCGCGCGTGGATGCCTGCATCATGCAGCTTCTGGTGCAGCGCATCGCGGCTTAGCGGATAGGTATCGCGCACCAGCACCGCGAAGTAGCTGTTGTTGGCGTCGTCGCCCATGTCCGGCATCGGATCGATGCCGGGAACCGTCGCCAGCAGGCGCCGGTAGTGCGCGGCGATGTGCCGGCGCTGCGCGAGCGCGGCGTCGATGCCGCGCAGCTGCAGCAGGCCAAACGCGGCACTGACCTCGTTCATCTTGCCGTTGATGCCGGCCGCGACGACCGTCTGCTCGTCCTGGATGCCGAAGTTCTTGAGCAGGTCGATGTGGCGTTTGGTGGCCGCGTCATGGCAGATGATCGCGCCGCCTTCGAAGGTATTGAATACCTTGGTCGCATGAAAACTGAGCACCGACAGGTCGCCGTGGCGCAGGATGCTGGCGCCATCCTGGCGCACGCCGAACGCATGGGCCGCGTCGTAGATGACCTTCAGGCCGTGCTTGCGGGCGATGCGTTCGATGGCCGCCACGTCGCACGGGATGCCGTAGCAATGCACCGGCATGATGGCCGTGGTGCGCGGCGTGATCGCCGCTTCGATGCGGGCCGGATCGAGGTTGAACGTGGCCGGGTCGATATCGGCAAAGACCGGCTGCAGGCCGTTCCACAGCAGCGCGTGGCTGGTGGCGACGAACGAGTACGGCGTCGTGATCACTTCGCCCTCGATACCCAGCGCCTGCAAGGCCGTCATCAGGGCCAGTGTGCCATTGGCGAACAGCGAGATATGCGCGACGCCCAGGTAATCGCACAGCGCCGCTTCGAGTTGCTGGTGAAACTGGCCGCCATTGGTCAGGAATTTGCTCTCCCAGATCTGCTCGAGGTAGGGGATGAAATCGTCCAGCGGCGGCAGGTGCGGCTGGGTGACGCGGATCAGGGGCGCGGCCGGCGCCGGCGTGACTGCTGGCACATCGGCAGCTTGCTTCGGTTGCCGATGTGGCTTGTGCTGCGGCGGCATCGGCACATCGAAGCTGATGGCTGGCTGGCCCGCGCACCAGCGCCGCCACATCAGCCGCAGCGCGTGTTCGACGCTGTCCGCGATCTGGTTCATGTGGTCGGACGTGGTGGGCGGGAAGCGGCCACGCATGCCGGCGCGCAGCCCCGCCAGCGCGGGCAGGTCGCGGCACGCAGCCGCACCTTGGGCGGCAAAAGCGGCAGCGTCGTGCGCGATGAACTGCGGCAGCGCGTTGTGTTCGAGGATGCAGGCGGTCTGGCGGCCAGCGGCGGTGTCGCCCGCCAGCGTCAGCGTCGGCACGCCCATCCACATCGCGTGCAGCGTCGTCGTGCCGCCCGAGTACGGGAAGGTATCGAGGCAGATATCGACGTCGTTGTGCAGCGCCAGGTAGTCGTGCATGCCGGTGCGGCCATGAAAGCGCAGGCGCTCCGGTGCGATGCCTTCTTCGTCGAACCACGGCAGCAGGCTCTCGTGGCCATGCTCGGGCAGGCCGGCCACGAGCAGCTGCGCAGCAGGCACGGCGCGCAGCAGGCCGGCCCAGGCGGCGACCACGTCGCGGCTGATCTTGCTGAGGCGATTGAAGCTGCCGAACGTAATGTAGCCATTGGCCAGGGCCGGGGGCGCAACCACGTCCGGCGCGCCGGCGGCCGGCTGGAACGGCGCCGAGACGGGCAGGCGCAGGAGTTTTTCGGTGAACAGGTGGTCGTACTGGCCGGCCGGCAGGATGAAGCGGTCGGTCAGGTAGTAATCCATCGCCGCCAGCCCCGTGGTACCAGGATAGCCGATCCAGGTTGCCTGCAGCGGCGCGGGCTTGCGCGCGAACACCGGCAGCCGGTTGTGGGCCGTGTGGCCGGCCAGGTCGATCAGGATGTCGATCCCATCGGCGACGATCTGCGCGTCCAGCGCGGTGTCATCCAGGCCGGCCACATCGCGCCACTGCGCCATGTGGCCGCGCAGGCGCGCGGTGACCGCATCGTGCGCCGGGTACGTGTAATAGGCGTGCAGCGCCAGGCCGGGCCGGCCCGCCAGACGCGCCAGCAGCGGCTCGATGAACGCGGCCACCGCGTGGTTGCGCAGGTCACCCGAGACGAGTCCGACACGCAGCGCGCGCTCTGGTTCACGCGTGTTGTCCCAGACGGTGCGTGGCGTCTCGATGCGCGCTTCGAGCTGGCGCCCGAACGCGCGGTGTGCGGCAAACAGCGCATCGGGTCCGATGCTGCTCACCTGGCTCATGCAGAACAGCATATTGCTGTGCGCATCGGTATTGTGCGGATCGCGCGCCAGCACGCTGCGGTAGGCCTCGACCGCTTCGAGCGCACGGCTCTGGTGCTGCAGGATCATTGCGAGCGTATTGCCGGCCTGCGCATGCGCCGGATCGAGCGCGAGCGCGGTGCTGGCGCTGGCATGCGCTTCGCTCAGGCGGCCAGCATCGAGCAGCGTGAGCGCCATGTGGTTGTGGGCGTGTGCATCGTCGGGGCGCAGCGCGACGGCGCGTTCGAGCACGGCCTGCGCGTCGGCGAGCCGGCCTGCGCCCCGCAGCAGCAAACCCAGGTTGCTCAGCGCTTCGGCATCGTCCGGCGCGTACTGTACGGCCACCTGCATCGACTCGAGCGCCTGCAGCAGATCACCCTGCAGATGATGGATACCGCCCAGCAGCTTGTAGCCGAACGGATGCTGCGGAAACTGCTCGGTCAAAAACTGCGCCGCATAGCCGGCTTCGTCCAGGCGGCCCGACGCGAACAGCGCGGTGGCGGCGTCGATGGTGTCGGGATCCGGCGCGCCGGCCGTGGCCAGATGCTGTTCGAACCCATCGACCTCCGGCCCGGCCAGGCCGTGGCTGCGCCCCAGTGCGATCAAGTCGGTCGCCGTGGCGAACTGGCGCGCGGCGATCAGCGCCTCGATGTAGGCCAGCCAGTAGCGCTCTTCGCCAGTATCGCCCTGCAGGGCTTCGGTCAGGTGCGGGATCGCGGTGGCCAGGTCGCCTGCGTGGCGCGCCAGCATGCCCAGGCCAAAGTGGGCGTCGGGATAGCCGGGAGCAAGGTCGAGCACGGCGCGGTACAGCGCCTCAGCCTGCGCCGGCTGGCCGGCGGCAGTTTCGTGTGCGGCGGCCTGCAATGCTTCATCGACGATTTGCCGGACCGCGTCGCTGAGGGGAGTGCGCTGTTGTTCCATGGATGCGGGCGGCGGCCTTTGTGTATCGAGAGAGCGTACAGGAAGTACGGATGTGACGACCGGCGCGGTGTAGTGGAGAGCGCAGGCAGGATTGTTCTACAGCATCATTCAACACAATAGATCATGGGCTTGTCAGGGTCAAGAATCGGTCGCATGCGGCTGTCTTTGGAGCGCGGCATGTGCACATGATAAGCTTCCCCATTCTGCAGAAAAGGTGGGTTCATGAGCGCGTTGGTGAAGACAGGGATTGTGGGGCTGGACGAGATCCTGCACGGCGGTATTCCACGCAATAACAACCTGCTCGTCGAGGGGCCGCCCGGTGCCGGCAAAACGACGCTGGGACTGGGCTTCATCTACCGCGGCGCCGTCGACTTCGACGAACCGGGCGCCATCGTCTCGTTCGAACTCGACCCGGCCAAGTTGCTGCGCGACGCCGCCGGCTTCGACTGGGACCTGCAGGGCATGATCGACCAGGGCCGCATCAAGATCATCCAGACCAGCCCGGCCGTGTTGATGAGCGAATTTCGCAGCAGCGACGGCGCATTCTCGGCCGCGCTGCTGGCGATGGGCGCCAAGCGCCTGCTGATCGACGGCCTGACGCCACTGCGCCTGTACGCCGAAGGCAACGACATCCCGTTCCGCGAAGACGTGCACCTGCTGATCGAGGGGCTCACGCGCCTGGGCGTGACGACGATGGTCACGGCCGAAAAGGACGCCTCGCTCGGCGGCGTGCTGGCGCACGAGCGCTTCGTGTTCGACACCATCATCTCGCTGACGTTCGAAGAATCGCGCCGCCGCGTGCATCGCCGCCTGACGGTGGCCAAGTCGCGCGGCCAGGATTTCATCGGCGGCAGCCACACCATGCGCATCGAGGCGCATCAGGGCGTGCACGTGTACCGCCGCGCCCAGTCGCGCCCGGTCATGTCGCCCGACCAGCCGACCTCGGAAGAACGCCTGTCGACCGGCTCTCCCGCCATCGACAAGATGATGGACGGCGGCATCTACAAGGGCTCGGTAACGCTGGTCAGCGGTATTTCCGGCACCGGCAAGACGGTGCTGAGCGTGCAGTTCCTGAGCGACGCCATCAAGAACGGCCACAAGGCGCTCCTGGTCAGCCTGGACGAGCACGCACGCCAGCTGATGCGCAACGCCAGGCCCCTCGGCTTTGATTTGCAGGCGCTGGTGGATGCGGGCGACCTGTTCATCCATTATGAGTCGCCGCTCGAACTCGAACTGGACGTGCACTTCGACCGCATCATCAAGCTGGTGGAAAAAGAAGGCATCGACTGCGTGGTGTTCGATTCGATCGCCGTGTATGAGATGACCAGCCGCAGCGAAGTGGCCGATTATCTGTACGCGCTGGCGAGCTTCTTCAAGAACCGGCTCGCCACGACGCTGTTCAACTACGAAAGCCCCGAACTGCTGGGCGTGTCGCAGATCAGCGAAGAGCTCAAGGGCTCGCACCTGGTCGACAACATCATCCTGCTCAATTACGTGGAGATCTCCACCGTGTTGCGGCGCGCGCTGGCGGTGCCGAAGGTGCGCGGCAGCCGCAACCTGCAAGTGACGCGTGAATACACGATCGGCGTGGGCGGCCTGAGTCTGCTGGAGGACAGCGACAACAATACCCAGGCCGTCCCGCAACTGCCGTTCTCGTCGTATTACGGTCTGCTGTCGCGCTCGCCATCGCGCCAGAGTCCGATGATCGAGGAAGCCGTTGCCAATGGCGAACCCATGCCGGAATCGACGCACCAACCGGCCGAAACCAACCGGTGATCACCGTCGACCTGCCTGACAAGCCGCCCATCGACTGGGACGACTGGCGCGCGCCGCTGCGCCAGTACACCGAGGCGACCGGGCTGGTGACGTCCGTCTACGACGCGACCGGCGTGCGCCGCATCGGGCCGCTGACCGGCTCGCGCATGTCGACCTTCCTCGCCGAGCAGTCGACGCTGTGGGCCGAGGATGGCCCCGGCACGGCGCTCGAGCGCAGCCTGGCGCGCGACGTCTGCCAGCAGGGCACACCAATGGCCAGCGAGTTCAGCGAAGGCTTCTGCGTGCGCGCGCTGCCACTGCTCCTGCATGGCGACGTGTATGGCGTACTGGTGTTCGGCTGGCGCTTTGCCGATTTCAGCTCGCCGCTGGCCTGCGAGCGCATCGGCCGGCAGATTGGCGTATCGGGCCATCTGCTGTGGAGCGAAGTGCGACTCGACGCGCCGGTCTCCGCGCAGCGCATGGCCACCTACGAAACCCTGCTGCGCACGCTCTCGAGCACGCTCGATCGGCAGCGCGAAACCATCGACGACCTGACGCGCGTGAACCGCACGCGCGAGCTGTTCCTGGCAACCGTCTCGCACGAGATGCGCACGCCGCTGTCGGCGCTGTCGATGCGCATCGAACTGATGCTGCGCACGATTCCCGACCTGCCAGAGAAGGCCGTCAGCGGCCTGGAATCGATGCGCGTGCACGTGCGCCAGGAAGCCGGCATGGTCGACGACCTGATCGACGCGGCGCGCACGCTGACCGGACAGATGTCCATCGTGCGCAAGCCGATCGTGCTGGGGCAGGTGCTGCGCGAAGCCATCGCCACGGTGGAGCCGCATGCGCACGCCAAGCAGATCCTGATGCAGGTAACGCCCGCCGATTACGGCGCGGACATCCGTTTCGAGGCCGACGGGCAGCGGCTGCAGCAGGTGTGCTGGAATCTGCTGTTCAATGCGGTCAAGTTCACGCCGGTGGGCGGGGTGATTCGCATCGGCATCCGCCGCAGCGGGGGATGGGTCGAGATCGATATCGCCGATTCGGGGCAGGGCATCGAGGCGGACGATCTGCCGCATGTGTTTGGCGCGTTCAAGCTGCAGCAGCATGACAATGCGACCGGGCTGGGACTGGGGTTGTATATCGCGCGGCGGATTGTCGAGCTGCATGAGGGCACGCTCAGTGTCAGCAGTGAAGGGCGGGGAAGAGGGGCGACGTTTGCGATTCGGTTGCCGGTGGCTGGGGCTGGATTAGCGGCGCCTGGTGATGCTGAGGGTGGGTAGCGAAGAGGCCACACTGCCTGGGAAGATTGCAGTTTTTTTACCGTAACACGCCTTTTGCTTGCCCAAAGTTTGGTGTGTTGCGTCGACCGGTTGAATTCAAGACCCTTATCAGACGTTGGTAAACAGTTCGGTTGTCCAATCGGCAAACGCACGCGTCGCCGGAGAGAGAAAGCGGTGGTGCGGGTAAAGTAGGGATACAGGAACAGGTGCTGGCCGCCAGTCGGCCAGCACCTCGACTAACTCTCCGGCCCGCAATTGTTCCGCCACTAGCATCTCCGCCAACTGAATCAGGCCGCGTCCGTCGATGCCAAGCTTAATATAAAGCCCAGTCTCGTTGACGGCAACCTTGCCGGACACCGGCACGGCGATGCAATTCCCGTCTTCGACAAAATGCAGCTCACTTCCCCGCCGCGTCGTGCCAGAAAAGTAGTGGACAGCCTGGTGTGCTTGCAGATCCAGCAGCGTCTCGGGAGTCCCCTTTTCTTGCAGGTAGGACGGCGCCGCGCAAGTGATCCAGCGCAACGCCCCTAAACGGCGCGAGACCAGCGTCGAGTCATTGAGGTTGCCGGTACGGATCACACAATCGACGCCATCCTGGATCAGGTCCACCTGACGATCATTCATACCGATCATGAGATAGATATCGGGGTAGCGCTGCTGAAATTGCTCCAAACGCGGCAGGATCAAGGCATGCGCAATGCCCCCCGGCATATCCACCCGCAATCTCCCTTGCGGGCGCTCGGCAGCGCCGTTCAGGCTAGCTTCCGTGTCGTCAATCAGGTCGAGTATCTCGCGGCAACGGTAGAAGTATTGCTCACCTTCCGGTGTCAAGCTGAGGTTTCTCGTTGAACGGTTCAGCAACCGAATTTGCAAATGTTTTTCAAGCCTTTTGATGATACCTGTGACGGATGATGGCGGTAAGCCGAGAGTTTCCGCTGCGCGTACGAAGCTCTTACCTTCGACTACTCGAACGAACACCTGCATTGCTTGTACGCGATCCATATGTTGTCCTGATAGCTATACAGAAAACGGCACTATAACCCAGCATTGTTCGCATTTTCTGCACGTTGAAAACCGCCAGGACCACTTTTTCCGCATCGTTGCGCCCCCTATAGTGCAGGTATCAACTCTAGAGGAGAAATCAATATGTCCAACCAAGTCCGCCAATTATCGGTACCGCAAATGACGAACCAGGCAGAACCTGACGCGATGTCCAAAAAGATTCTTGTACTCGGTGCCGGGGAACTCGGGATGCCCGTACTGCGGAGTCTTGCGCAACGCGCGAAGGACATCGACGGTGTGACCATCAGCGTGTTGCTGCGCGCAAGCGCCGTCACGTCCAATGTGCCAGACAAGCAGCGTGATGTGGCCGAAATCCGGGATCTCGGGATCGAAATCATCACAGGCGATCTCGTGAAAAGCTCCATCGGCGAGCTGGCTGACGTGTTCGCCCAATATGACACGGTCATAGGGTGCGCTGGCTATGCAGCGGGTATCGATACGCCAATGAAATTGGCGCGTGCTGCCCTGCAAGCGGGAATTCCCAGGTACTTCCCATGGCAGTTCGGCGTCGATTTTGACGTGATCGGTCGCGGCAGTCCGCAGGACATCTTCGACGCACAGTTGGACGTGCGCGAATTGCTGCGGGGTCAGCACCAGACTGAGTGGGTCATCATCTCGACCGGTATGTTCATGAGCTACCTGTTCGAGCCAGAATTCGGCGTCGTCGATCTTAAAGAAAATGCGGTTCACGCTCTTGGCAGCCTTGACACGGCTGTCACGCTGACTACGCCAGATGACATCGGCGTTCTGACTGCCGAGGTCGTGTTCACGCAGCCCCGTATCCGGAACGACATCGTTTATTTAGCGGGCGACACTGTGACGTACGGGGAAGTGGCCGACAAGCTGCAAGCAGCACTAGGCCAACCCTTCAGCCGTTCGGCGTGGAGCGAGGCGTACTTGCTAGGCGAGTTGGCCCGCGACCCACATAACATGATGCGCAAATATCGCGCCGCCTTTGCCCAGGGCAGGGGTGTTGCTTGGGACAAAAGTGGCAGCTTCAATACCCAGCGCGCTATTCCGGTGACCGACGTGGCGTCGTGGATCGATGCAAACTTGGTTTCTCGCCGTAGCAATTAGTATTCATCCACAGGGCTTGGGTAACAGCATCAACCAGTGTTTGTCAGCCTTAAAGGTGAATTTCTTCGTCCAAATGATTGATGGATGAGCCAAGAGGCTGATTTCCAATGCTAAAACCGTTTCAATCCAGGTCTGAACCGGCACAGCTTATAGGTGAACTGCCCGGCCAGCCAGCATTCCTGACCATGCACCCAGAAGGGTCACCATAGAGGCAAGCAGCAATGGCGTTGCCCATCCGCCAAAGACATCATGTAGGCCACCCAGCATCATGGGGCCTGCAGCTGCCATCAAATAGCCAACGCACTGCGCCATGCCTGACAGCGCAGCCGCATCTCTGGCATTGGTGGTACGAAGACCGATAAAGGTCAGGCCCAATATCATGCTGGCGCCACAGCCAAATCCCAGCAAGACAGCCCATAGCAATGCCAGCGACGGCGCCAGCATCAATCCCATCAATGAGATGGCAGACATCGAGCTGGCGACCACGGCAGCGGCGCGCTGATCTTTCATGCGGCGCAGTATCGCCGCCATCAGCAATCCAGGTACCGCAGTGGCCAATTGCAGCGTCCCGTGCAGCGAGCCCGCAGCGGTTGCCGAAATACCGTGCTCCATCAAAATCGTCGGCAGCCAGCCCACAGCGATATAAAACGGCATCGCATTCAGTCCCATAAACAGGCTGACTTGCCAGGCAAGCGGCGAACGCCAGACTGCGACGCCCGGCATTTGGTGCTTGGCGGTACCCACAGCGCTGCCTTGCTTGTTCCATTGCGGGAGCCATGCCAGCAGTGCTACCAGCGGAACGATGACAAACATCGCCAGCGCAGCGCGCCAGCCCCATGCTTGTGTAAGCGGAATGACGGCGGCAGAGCCAATGGCGCCAGCAGCCCCCATGGTGATGGAATACGCACCCGTCAGGGAGACGAGATGCGCCGGAAAATCGCGCTTGATGAGACTCGGCAGTAAGACGTTTCCCAGTGCAATACCGGCGCCAATAAAGACAGTCCCGCTGTACAAAGTCCAGATACTGTCGACGGAACGGATGAGAACGCCAGCAGCAATGACGCCCAGTGCACCCAACAGGGTACGTTCCAGGCCGAAACGCGCTGCGATGGATGCGGCGAAAGGAGAAAACGCTGCGAAGACGAGCAACGGCAAGGAGGTCAACAAGCCGACAGCGGCGGTGCTGAGGCTGAGGTCATGCTGTATCCAGGGCAGCACGGGAGCTACACCGGTAAAAGGCACCCGCAGGTTCATGGCAACGAGCAATATTGCTGCAATCAGCGATACGGTTGCCCAATTATTATTCTTAGTCAATTTCTTCATATCTCTTCACGTGGAAAAAATATGACTTTAAAGAATAGGTAACTGCTTTAATATAGATAAACTGACAGATAATATCTAAATTATGCCAATGCCCCGATTATTGCCCAGATCCCCGGAGGATTTCGATTCCGATGCCTTTGAGCAGACTGCCGTGGCGGTCGAACTTGGGTCGCAGCAAAACGGCGTTGAGCATGAGCCGCACCAGCACCGCAAGGGACAGCTCATTCTCGCCCTGCAGGGGGCAGTTACCTGCGAAGTGTCCGATTCCCTGTGGCTGGTGCCCCCGCAGCATGCAGTCTGGATACCGGGCGAGATCGCCCACAGCTGTCGCGCGACGGAAAACGCCCACATCTTCTTTCTGTTTATCGAACCGGGTGCGACCGTGATGCCGGACAGATGCTGCACTGTCGCCATTACACCGGTGGTGAGGGAGATGATCTGCCATGTCGCTAAACAAGAGCCCACGGCGTCAACAGATGGGCCCACCGCTCGGCTGATCGCGGTATTGCTGGAGCAGTTGTCACAGGCACCAGTCGAACAATTGCATTTGCCGATGTCTGACCATCCAAAAATCAGGCGCATCTCCAATACCCTGATTGCTAATCCTGGTGATCGCACCACTCTGCGCCAATGGGCTGATCTGCTCGCTATGAGTGAGCGGTCGTTGGCACGGCTGGTCGAAAACACAACAGGATTAACGTTCGGCCGATGGCGTCAGCAACTGCACCTGATGATCGCGCTGAGCCAGCTGGCGGAAGGCCAGTCTGTACAAAATGTGGCAGGTACCCTCGGCTACGACTCCGTCAACGCCTTCATCACGATGTTCAAGAAGGCGTTAGGAAAATCCCCGACCCAGTATTTTTCGTCGTTGCTGTAGATGCGTGAAATTCCCCGTCCCTTCCTTGACTTTGATGAGAAGGGGCGACGGTCTGTTTTTGGCCTGATCCGACTGTCGGGTTCAGTGACAACTGCTGACACGCTCGACTTTCATCGCCAATGTCATCGCATCAATTAAACTGATCGATATGGCGAACAATTCTGATCCGTCTTTTGACGACTTGACGATCTTCCTGGCAGTTTGCGCCACGGGCGGTTTTCGCACCGCCGCGCGCCAGCTGGGACTATCGCCGTCGCGCGTCAGCGAAACCATCACGCGCATTGAGAAGCAACTGGGCGTGCCGCTACTGGCGCGCACGACGCGCAGCGTGATGCTGACCGAACCGGGGCGCGTACTGGCCGAACGGATCGCGCCGCTCTTCGCCGAAACCCGTGCGGCGCTGGACGATTTGACCCTGCCCGGCAAAGAAGTACGTGGACGGCTGAAACTCAATGTAACCGGTGCGGTCATGGTTGACATTCTGCCGCCCCTGATCGACCGGTATATGTTGCGCCATCCGGCGGTGCGGATCGAGATCGAGGTTGAAGACCGCCTCGTCGACATCACAGCTGCCGGCTGCGATGCCGGCATCCGCTACGGCGAGCACCTCGCACAGGACATGATCGCGGTATCGATCGGTCCGGCTTCCCAGCAACTCGCGCTGGCAGCTGCACCGGCATATCTCTTGCAACGAGGTGTTCCCGCCCATCCGCGCGAATTGCTGCAGCATGACTGCGTGCGCATGCGCTTTTCGAGCGGTGCCCTGACAGCCTGGACCTTTACCAACGGTGAAGAAACAATAACGCTCGATCCAGCTGCCCGGCTGGTGGTGGGCGTCGACGCGGCGGCGGCGGCCATCGCCCTGGCCGCCGCCGGACATGGTTTGGTATGCACGTTCAAGAACTGGCTCGATGCGGATTTCGCGACCGGCAAACTGGTGCCTGTCTTGCAGGACTGGTGGACCCGGTTCGACGGTCCGCAGCTGTATTTTCCCAGTCGGCGCATGACTGCGCCACTACGCGCATTCGTTGACCTAGTGGCCGAAGCACGGACGGCTGGTTGATTACCAGGCCACTGCCCCACACGCATCAACGAGTTTGCCATTCACCCGGTCATCCGCGAGCAGGGCGAGGCGCACCGGCACCTTTGCTGCTTCGTCAGTCGACAGATAACCAGTATGTCCGTTCAAATCCGTGCTCACATACCCTGGACAGGCAGCATTGACGACAATCCCCGTGCCGCGTAACTCTTCAGCCAGCTGCACTGTGAGCATGTTCAACGCAGCTTTTGACGCGTTGTACCCGATCAGTCGCGCCTTGTAATAGCGGTTGGCCGGGTCACCATTGACGGCCATCGAGCCGAGACTGCTCGACATGTTGACGATCCGGGCCCCCTGTGCCGCCCGCAACAAAGGCAGCATTGCCTGTGTGACCGCAAGCGCGCCAAAAAAATTTGTTTCGAACAGGCGTCGCGCGGCATCGATGGAAGCGCCGCTGGGTGCGCCGTCTCCAGAATCACTGATACCGGCGTTGTTGACGAGAATATCCAGGCGGCCGTGCTGCGCCTGGATTGTCAACGCCGCCAGCGTGATACTGGCTGCGTCCGTGACGTCGAGCTGGACGAAGTGGGCGTTCAGATTTTCGCCGCGCAGCAGATCGGCAGTTGCCTGGCCGCGTCCGGCATCGCGTGCGCCGACGATGACAGTGACACCGTTGGTGCCAAGTTGACGCGCGATATCCAGTCCAATGCCTTTGTTTGCACCTGTGACCAAGGCGATCTTGTTGATGTACTTTTCCATGACGATCCTTTACGTTAAAAACGTATGATCGGGCGAGTGGGGCGCATTTGATAAGCGGCCAATTCTTGAACACACTGATCGATCTACCAATCAATGCTGAATTTTCAAATCGTTTGTTCCTTACCTTGGTGGCGTTGGCGTAAATTTGGACGCAGCCGTGGCTTTACACGAGTCAAGTCCACAGTCCGGGTTGGCTGACGGAGCTCGATGATGCGGAGGCCAGAAAGCAAAAAACCCGCACTTCCTGGGGAAGGTGACGGGTTTTTGGCGTAATACGAATGCGTGATGCGAGTGGGTGGTGCCTCCGGCCGGAATCCGAATCTATTTATAATCAATGAGTTATATATTGATTGCGTAATTTATGCGTAGTTGCTACGGGCCGTTTGAGAAGTGCAACGCGAGTCCATCATGCAACGCTGAGTGCTACCAACGTCTGCTTTCGACACATTGCCGCCGTTTGCACCTCGTAAATACCGTCCAGTTTGCGAAGAACTGCTACAGCCAGTGCTCCAAAACCCATGCTTGCACCTTTGTTTCTGCATGACATGTTTTGCTGTGCAGTGATCTCCGTAAAGTCGTGTACAAACACGACCTCCGTTAGCTCCGGGTTCGTCTCCAGTTCAAAGCTGAAGAACCTCTGATCTTTGGTAAGAAGTATACCTCCGAGTCCAAAGGAAAATCCGCATATGTAGCCGTCCATCGCCTGGACGATCACAGAGGTGTTGATGTCGATCCCTTGCGTTGCCAAAAAATCCTTCGCTGCGATTGGGACGCCGTGTGCGCGGAAATGCTCTGCTCGAGCGAGCATATGTTCAAAACTCAATTCGTTCTGCTGTTGAACATTGCGTTGACGCGCCAAAATCACCTCCGTTTGATGTACTTCGAACCAATGCTGACGCAACGGCATTGCGTCGAATGACCGGTTCTGGCCGAAACCGGCCGGTCGAGCCAGCATAGCAGGTTGCCAGGTTGAAAATCCAGCGGTAGCCCTGACTGGCCGGTACCGACCCAAAGCAGACCATGACCGCTCTTCTCGACCAAGTTGATACGAAGGCCTTGTCTTCATTTACTTCGGCTGTTGCGCTTCTTCGGATCTTGCTGCAGCGATAAATTCCGTTTTCTCACTAGCCGGTATTCCGGGAAGGGAAACGTAGGCTCGAACTTGCACTCCAAGCCGTCCCTCATGTTTCTCAGCAGTGATTGTGCAACCGCTGTGCAATCCATCACTAATGGTTGCCTTTTCATTTTCCCACATGATCAGGTCATCTGAAGCGGCCGTTGATGAGGTTGTACTCTGCCGTTCTTGAACCTCGTCTGTCACAAATGCGCGCCGTCGGTAATCAGGTAGGAAAGATATATACAGTTTTCCCTCACGTGCCTCGACTCGCTTAATCCAGCAAGAATAATTTTCCGTAGCCTGAGCAGTTGATTGCAATTGGATCGACAGAGATACTATCAGAGCCAAAAACATTACTTCTTTATGGGTTTTCATAATAATTATTTATTGGTTTAAAGGTCCGCTTTTGGCCGAGAGCAGTCTGCTAGCGAAGGACCGCATCCGACCTGAAGCGAAAATATTCATGCCTTGTCTCACTTTTCGCGCTTTAAAAACGAATTTAACGTTTCCTCAGTGTTCTCGTGTCTGTAGAACTCATTCCGAACGTGGTACAGAGACTATACTAGCCATTCAAAGGCAGCTGGTTCCAATCGGCCATATCTACTCAGCTTGAAGACTTGATTTGTTACGGGCTTCAAATGGTTGGAAAAACCGTCCCTCACTAAGCTTGCCAATTTTTTCGAACTCGCGGCCGCCTTGGTATTTGGAAAAGCAACTAGACGTTCTTGATTCGGAATGGCTACTAATATATTGTGTGTGTCAAGATGCATGGTCGCGTGCTGAAGAAAATCTCGACTTAACACGATGCTAGGGGCGAGCCAAGAACCTTCCGCGCCACCGAATTTGACACCGTCGACATTTACGCCGAAACCAGCGGAAAAATGCTCATTCCGCCAAGCCTGTAGGACGTTGGACTTTGCAACTTCAAAGAGCGCTGCATTGCTTCTCCCAGATCGCTCCGATTCTGTTATCGATACGTTCCGTACTATGCCGTTCAGGTCGTGCACCAGAACAGCATTGAGATCCAAAGCTAGCTTTCTCGAGATAAGCGCATCACGCCCAATGTTTCGAACCCAGCTATCGGGTACGATGTAAGGGAAAAGCTTGGACAGATCGAGTCGTGCTTCCTTGGTTTCTATGGCTGCCCGAGCCTCAAACGGGGTTGCCATCATCAAGGAATAGCTAACCAATAAGCCAAATTCGCGACGATTCATACATTCTCCGATCGTATTGTGGTGCTCACGTCTGGCTGATCAATAAATTTTTCATGGAGTTCCAAAAGCGAAGTTACGTGTCCCTCTGCGAAGGACCGCTTTTGGCCGAAAGTGGAATTTCATCATGACTAGCGTAACTTAGCAAGCGGTTGTACTCGCGACTCATGACAGTGGTTGCGACAACTTCCAAAACATCTCACACATTTGTTATAATCACACATGCACTGCAGAATTTTTTGAGTCTTGTACGGTCAGTAGTGAGTCTGCTTGTACTAATCTAAAAGCGCGCTTCTGAGGGTGCAACCTCGGTAAATGCCATAGCGCCTAATAGTCGCATCGGTCCCTTTACCCCTTCAGGGATTTCGATTGCACGGTATCCTATTGTTTTGCGCAAGACCTGCATGCAGACACCCCTCAAAGAATGAAGTAATGCTGCGAACTCCGTCTCGCTCATATTAGTTCTGCCATCGTGTGTCAATTCGCTTCGCGTTTTATAACAACGTTTTACGAAGTCGGGCGTTGTCATTTTCGAAGCCTCATCCGGAATGAGACTGTCGTTGACAAGACGTTGTATTGCCTGAGATATAGACTCGTATTTCAAATCGCCTAGTGTACTCATCATTCTATTAAGGGAGTCAAGGTCTGTGTAACGTTGTTCATTTCTTGCTCGATCTATAGCGGCTTCCGTAAGCTTTTTTAATTCGAGTACGTGGCCAAGCGACTTACTAGATCGTACTTGACGGGTTGACAGAATTTCAAGCATTTGAATTAGACATAGAAATTGAGCACGGGTACTACTTTCAAAAAAGGAGCTGTTATAAATCTCCAATGCAAGTGAGGTTAGGTCATCTAAGCGAATGTCTTGCTGATCCACAAGAAATATCATGCTCTGAAGTCCATACGGCGATAGCGTTGATGTCTCAAGACGACCATCTCTTACTCCGACACTAACAAAACCCTCATCTTTTTTATTCTGTTGAATTACGGTAACTCCTCGTTTCTGCGCCACCGTTTGAGCATTATGCTGCTGTTCGGCTTGCTTAAAAAACCCGGGGCTAAATTGAAGAGTGCCGGGTTTTGCTTTTTCAGTGCAGTAAGGGCCAATATCAGCTGGTGAAATATCGACACCGACACCGAGCTCAGCTGCAAGAACGCATAGGGACTTAGCGTAGCGCCGGGCTATTTCCCAAGCCTTTTCGGCAGATCGAAAATTTCCTTGGCTAAGTTGAAACTCGTCGGCATCCCCTAGAGATGCCCCGCAAGAAATCAAGCAGTGGGGAGAGCAGCCAGGCTCCCAAACCATTTGAACATCTGCCCCGGCGTTTTCCTCATCAAGCGCGATGATGCCTGTTCGTGAAAACTTAAAAGTCAGTCGATACGCATAGTAAATTTGATCCGTCATCGTATTCCCATTGCTTGTTTGATTTACCGCACTTACTACTATTTATGAGCAACGGCGTCTCGCTGGTGTAGCTTAGCTAATGTGCTCAGCATAGCAATTCGCCACTGTCTAAAAATCGCACATAGTTAGGACCGGCTGCTTCCGACTCTAAGCGGACGAAACGAGGTTGAAAGCCAACCCTGTTATGCCGCCTGACAGCAACCCGAAAACGACTTCTTGTCGGGTATGACGGCGAAGGACGAGACGCGACCAGGACACGGCAAGTGCAAGAAGCAGTACAGCGGAAGTGCTTGCCATGTCAGGCCAGAGTAAAGCTGCTGCGAATATCGCAAAACTCGCATGGAGCGAAATTTTAAGCCGACGACGGAACAACCAGGCGAATAGGATCATCAGGCCGCAACTTGCGGGGCCCAGGATCATGCGGAGAGGCTCACCAGATACCCATAGCCCAGCTACAACTCCGAGAAAAAGCAGCAGCAGGACTGAATGCAACTGGCGGCGTTCTTGTGGCACGGATGCATCAACATGCTGCCAACGCCCAGTTCGTACTTGAATCCAGCTGTAGGTGGTCACGCTGACGCCTAGGCATACGGAGACAAGGACGAGCAGTTGAAGCGCCTGTGTAGATGCATTCTTCGTCATGGCGCTCACTATCGCCGCGGCCGGGGTGAGTATGGCGGGATGGCCCATTAGCGAAAGTGTTCGTGCAACGCGGGTCTGTGTCATGGCAGCGCATGTTGAGAAAATGAATAAAGGGCGGAGCCGACCAACTGCAGACTATATGCAGAACATCTCAACCGCTTGAGGTACCATGCCCGCCTTAGTTAATGCAAGAACGAAGGTCCGCTCTTGGCCGAACCCGGCCGTTCACGTCAGCTTAGCAGGTTGCCTGGCTTGAAAAAGCACTGACTGTCACGACAGGCCGGTACCGCCCCGAAGCGGACCTTGCAGGTTTCGTACCGACTACAAGGCAACAGTTCTTAAAGGATGACCGCTCGGAAATTCCGATTGTGGAATGTCCTTCATCATTCGTAACGGCATAGCTAATGCACGATCTACTAGCTCTTCATCACTTAGTGGATCAAGGCATTCAACGATTAACCAACGTGCTCGTACAGGATCAGGGCACCCAGCACAAAACTCTAGAAGTACGTCGTTACAGGTCTTTTTCGACAAGACATAGGCCTTCGGATGCATGAGTTTATCCAGAAGCTGGAGTAGCGGGTCCTCGCTAAGTTTTTCTTTCATTTTCACCTCATCAGCGCCGCCGCTACAAGGACCGCTTTTGGCCGAACCCGGCCTATCGGTCCAGCATACCAGGTTGACAACATGAAAAGCTGGGACCGGCGCGGTACGCCGCATCTGACCCGGAGTGACCAGTCGGCGTGCTTGAGCACGGCGTGTTACCGATCATGCGTCGTCCGCGCACTTGAATGTTGGCGAGTGACTGGGAATGTCATCCGGGAATACTGTACAAACAAGCTCGCCACTAAGAACCTGCGATAGAAACGCTGTCATAGAAAGGTTGTACATTTCCCAATGCGGACCGCGCGCTTCATTCACGACCACCGGCCACCAGTCAGGCTCGCCGTCTGTCTTCCAGTAAAGGGAATCCCCATTGTCGGTAGATCCGAAAGGAAATAAACCGCCCGGCGCTGGAAAATAGAGAAATGGGATCTGTTCACCGCATTGGGCCAACTGTGCAAGGACATCGCCAACGACCTCCGGAAAATTGGGGTCAGGAAAATTGGGGTCAGGTCTGACATTTGGACACAGACTCAGCTTTGCACTAACCAAGTCAAAGTTCGGATTTAAATTTGATGTTTTGCCTCATTTTCAAAGTTAAGAGGAAAATTGGGGTCAGGTCTGACATTTGGACACAGACTCAGCTTTGCACTAACCAAGTCAAAGTTCGGATTTAAATTTGATGTTTTGCCTCATTTTCAAAGTTAAGTGACGGCATTGGAAGAGCTGATACTCATTCAGCAATGCCGTTGAAGACGAACAAGTTTGACTACATTAGAGTTCGTGTCGAAATGTCGAGCCAGACCTCAGAGCTTGAACCCAGAGCCTTTTTAGAGTTCCTGTCTGAATGCAAGACCAAACCCCAGAGCCTTAGAAAATAGCCGATTGTCGAGCTGAAAATCCCGCAGCAAATGTGATAAGCAGGAGCCGATCCGGAGCATCCGTTGTTACTTATTTGCGCTTAAGTGAATACAGGCTTCAGCTTCAACTTGACTATCATCAGGCGTCAGTTCATCGAGCTGCACGAGGGAACGCTCAGTGTCAGCCGTACAAAGCGGAGGCGGAAGCGTTGAAATAACAGCGTTTGATGATGCTGACGCTAGATAGCAAAAAACCCGCGCTTCCTGAGAAGATAACGGGTTTTTAGCGTAATACGAATGCGTGATGCGAGTGGGTGGTGCCTCCGGCCGGAATCGAACCGGCACGCCTTACGGCGCTTGATTTTGAGTCAAGTGCGTCTACCAATTCCGCCACAGAGGCCCAATCGCAGGCGGGCATCTTAGCACATCGATTGCTCAGCTGGCCAGTGCGCCGCGAAATTCGGTGTGCGGGCTGCCAGATCGGTTCTTCAGCGGCAAACGACGACCCGCCTAACACGTCATCCGATGCTGCAACAACCGCAAGCTCCCCATCGGCCCGACGATCTCCAGCACATGCTCGCGCACTGCGACATCGATCGCGCCTTCCTGCCCGCGCAGCCAGGGGCGGGGACGGAAGTAGCGGATGCTGGTGCTGTCGGCGGCGGTGCGGCGGTAGCCAAGCGCTTCGAGGGCCTCGTCCAGCCGGTCGATCATCTGGTGAGCATCGATGCGGCTGCGCATCTCAAAGCGACCCGGGCCGAGCATGCAGATCGGGAGCAGGCCGCCGATGACGGCGGGCACCACGAGGAACGGCATCGGCGTGTTGGGATCGATCATGTGCAGACCCAGTACCAGTAGCGGCAGCCCGGCCAGCAGCGTGAGCGCCCACGGGAGCGACTGACGCCAGGTCTCGATGCGCTGCAGGAAGCCAGGGCGTTTCCTGATACGCTCGATTTCAGAAAATGTCACGCTATTCATGGTGCTCTCCCCTGGCTGCGGCATCAGTCCGTATTCACGCCGATCAAGAAAACTGGTGCAATATCCAGCCGACTATTAGTTGAATCGTCATTGACTTGATCATTGTGACGAGCGCTCAGTGGCTGACGTTTGACTGCGCGCAAACACGCATTCGTTGAAGCCAGCTTCTCATAAAGACAACACTTGCCGCGCACAGGTGATTTTTGGCCAGTTCATTGGCCAACAACAAAAAAGCCGCACAGATGTGCGGCTTGGGAGAGGGAGGTGCTCAGGGCTTCTGGCGGAATAGCCGGAAGCGTTCGTCGCGGTCCGAGGCGCGCCGGCCTTCCCATAGCGGCACCGCGTCGCGCACGTTCCACTTGGGCAGCAAGGTAGCGTCGCGACGGTTGCGCAGGCTGTCTTGCAGCAGCACGTAGTCGCACTTGCCACCGGCGAGCGTGACGAATGGCAGGCGGCCGTAGAAGGCCAGCGAGGCGCGCTGGGCCGGGCCGACGTTGGTGGCGATGCAATTCGCGTCGGCCGGCAGGCGGGCGGCGATCTGCTGGGCCACGCCGGCGTAGCTCTTGCCGTAGTTGAGGTCGGGCAGGAACAGCGTCATCAACAGCACCCACAGCAGGATCAGGCCGCCGGAGGACAGCACCACGGCGCGCCACAGTACCGCCGGCTGGCGCGACAGGCGCCAGTGCACCAGCATGATCCAGCCGACGCTGGCGCCGGCCGCCACGATGAAGGTGACCACGCCGATCTCGGGCGTGAAGCCCGGCACCAGCTTGAGCGCGTTCTTGGACAGCTGCGCCGGCCAGCCCGTCAGCTTGGCGACCCAGAACAGCCAGATGATCGCGCTCAGCATCGTCAGCACCATCACCGAGAACCAGTCGATGGCATTGATGGCGCCGCGCTTCATCGTCGGCAGGCCGAAGGCAGCCATCAGTGCCAGGGGCGGCAGCATTTTCAGGAAGTCGCTGTTTTCTGGCGACGGGTCGGCCAGCATTTGCAGCACCAGCGCCAGGAAGAAGAACACGGGCAGCACGATGTGCAGCATCTGCTGGCGGCGCCAGGCCCAGATTGCCCACAAGGCGAATGGCCAGGCCGGCCAGAAGAACCAGATGCCGATCCGGAAGAAGGCTTTCAGCGCCGGCCAGCCGGGCAGGCCGATCTGGCGCGCGTTCCAGTCGAGCCAGTCGGCGACCGGCGACAGGCCATAGGGTTGCAATACCGTGGCCGGCACGATCCAGATCAGCGTGAGGCCGAAGCCGACACCGGCGGCAACGGCCAGGTCGCGCAGCGCGCGCGGTGTGGGCAGCTCAAGGTAGCGGGTACAGGCAAACAGCGCCACGATCAGTACCAGCGGCGGCAGGAAGCCTTGCGTGAGCGCCAGCGCCCCAAGGGCAAGGCCCACCAGCACCGCATTGCGCGTGCTGGCCAGTTCGACGTAGCGCACGGCGCGGTACAGGAAGAAGGCGAGCAGCGCGCCCTGCAGGGTCGCTGCGAGCGTCAGGTGGCTTTGCAGCAGCAGGCCCAGGCTGCCGAGGTAGATCAGGACGGCGGTATCGCCCAGCATGCGGCCGTAGTCGTCCGGCTCGGGCTGGCCGCCGAAGGCCAGGCGCAGCGGTTGCGCTTCGGCGCGCCGGCCCAGGTGGAAGGCGGTGTACCAGAGTGACATCGTGCCCAGCACGAAGATGCCGACCGTCGAGACGCGGGCAGCCAGCACGTCGCCCAGCAGCCAGCCGAACAGCTTGATGCACACGGCGCCGAGCCAGAACGCGAGCGGGCCTTCGTCCACGCTGGCCAGACCCGCGATGTTCGGATACAGCCAGTCGGCCAGCGTGCCATGCGCCATCGTCCACATGATGCCAAAGCTGGCGGCGTCTTCCTTCCACAGGTCGCGGCCGATCAGGCCTGGCAGGATGTAGAACAAGCCCAGCGCAAGCAGCGCCCAGCGGGGCAGTGCGAGGGTGGCGGCGGCGGGAAGACGGACTGGTTTCATCGATAAGTCTGATGGCGGAAATGAGCGCGTAGTATAGCCGCGAAAAAAAAGAAGCCGGGTCAGCGGCTTCTTTTTTGAAGCCGGCAAAGCCGGCTGTCTGGCCAAAGCCGGTGAAGGCTTTGACGGTATTACATCGGCAATTAGCCGTTGGCGACCGAGGTCTTCGAGCCAACTGCGCCGAACTTCTGGCGGAATTTCTCGACGCGACCGGCGGTGTCGACGATCTTGTGCTTGCCGGTGAAGAACGGGTGCGATTCAGCCGACACCTCGATCTTGACCAGTGGGTATTCTTTGCCTTCGTGTTCGATCTTGTCGCGGGTGTTGATGGTCGAGCGCGTGATGAACTTGAAGTCGCACGACACGTCATGGAACACGACGTCGCGGTATTCTGGGTGAGTTTCGGTCTTCATGGTCTTGCTTTCTATAGAGTTGGTAGCCAAACAGCACTTCGTCGGTCGTCTCGCTTCTTGACCCGATTGCCGATCACTTGCCAGGGTTGGGCAGAACCGGCGATTATAAATTGGTTTTCACCTTCCGGCAATGCCCAACAAAAAAGGCAGCCCGAAGGCTGCCTTTGCGCGTGCTGTGCGTTGCGGTGGCTTAGCCGCCGCGGCGCATCATGTCGAAGAATTCCACATTGTTCTTCGTGGCGCGCATC
>Ga0308164_10001149_pt1 | contig 33137 bp, 30 predicted proteins | sample PhyTR2_FD_201031 | JGI IMG/M metagenome (GOLD analysis project Ga0308164, IMG submission 201031) | Phyllosphere microbial communities from UC Gill Tract Community Farm, Albany, California, United States - DLSLT.R2 | ecosystem: Host-associated > Plants > Phyllosphere > Unclassified | place: USA... | reverse complement strand
ATTGGGTTTTATCGGCTCTACATGTAACACGCCATATCCACCAGATCAGCAAAGCCTGCAAAGGCAGGCGCAGCCAGAGCAATGCAATCATCCAGCCGGCTTTGTCTTCGGCCATTGCGTTGATCAGCATTTGCACATTGGCTGGCAGGACCGCAATACACAATAAGATCAGGCCGATGCCCGCCGATGACCGTGTACGCCTCCAGAGCACACCCAATCCACCTGCAATTTCACACACGCCACTGATGGCAACCAGTTCAGCATGCCAAGGCAGCCACGACGGCATCACGCTCGCGTACTGCACAGGAAATACAAAATGCAGTATCCCGGCAAGGATAAAGAACAAGGCAAGCAGCAGGCGAGGCCATGGCATGGTGGTTGTACGGAAAGGATATGGGTGATGATCAGACTCGCATTCGGCAATGTAGTTGCCAACAGAATCCCGGCATGGCGTACGTCGTTTCATAAGCGCGACGAATCAGTTGATAACAATGCCTGTCTTGGCGTGTGGCTGCGCCACTTTTATACTGTGCCGCTTGCTTGTCGCGTACGAGCAATGCAAGGTGCAGGTATTCAATCAGGAGATAAAGGTGTCGATGCCGATCAAGTACAAGGGATTCAAATTGATGGTGACAGTCGAGCAACAATCGCTCGACAACGCTAAAAGCGGCTGGCGCGGGCGCTTCGGATTTTGGCGCGAAGATGAGTCGCAAGCGCGCATTTGTACGGTCAGCCGCGCGGAAACAGACCCGGCGGAAGCAAGACAGAAAACGCTGCGTATTGCCAAATCCATCATCGATGCTGAAATGGTGAGAGAGCGGTCAGGTCTTCCTGCCAGACGGCAGCTTGGTGAAATGGCTTCAAGTCTTTGATAAATCACGTATTTCTGCCGTCAGGCGTATAATGTGGAATTTCCGTCGGGGCATGGAAAATCCGGTCGAAGCGACGTCTTTTGTCGCGCTGATGCGATCGTTGCCACTCCGACCTTTGCCGAGTCATTTCCATTATCGAAAGAGTCAGGTCCCTCCCATCCGCATGCGTGATGGCGACGCTTCATCAAGCAGGCCTGCTGCATATCATGTCTGACATTCAGTCCGTTTCGTCTACCGCAACGTCCGATGCTGTACCCGCCACCATTCGTTTTCAGGATTTCGGCCTGGCGCCGGAAATCCTGCGCGCGCTCAGCGATCAGGGCTACGAGCACCCGACCCCGATCCAGGCTGAGGCGATTCCGATTGTCCTGCAGGGCAAGGATGTGATGGGTGCTGCGCAGACCGGGACCGGCAAGACGGCTGGCTTTTCGCTGCCGATCATTCAGTTGTTGCTTGCGCATGCGAATACCAGCATGTCGCCTGCGCGCCATCCGGTCCGCGCACTGATTTTGACGCCGACGCGTGAACTGGCCGATCAGGTTGCAGAAAACGTCAAGGCGTATTCGCGTCACACGCCCTTGCGTTCGACCGTGGTTTTCGGTGGCATGGACATGGCACCGCAAACCGTTGCCTTGCGTTCAGGTATTGAAATCGTCATCGCAACGCCGGGTCGTCTACTCGATCACGTGCAACAAAAAACCGTCAATCTGTCGCAAACGCAAATCCTCGTGATGGATGAAGCTGATCGCATGCTCGACATGGGCTTTCTGCCTGACCTGCAGCGCATCATCAACCTGCTGCCGAAGCAACGTCAGAACCTGATGTTCTCGGCGACGTTCTCGACCGAGATCAAGAAACTGGCTGGCAGCTTCCTGAAAGATCCGGTGACGATCGAAGTCGCGCGCAGCAATGCCACCAACGACAACGTCAAGCAAATCATTTACAAGGTGGAAGAAGAAGCCAAGCGCGATGCGGTCTCGTACATCATTCGCGAGCGCGGCCTCAAGCAGGTTATCGTTTTCTCCAACACAAAGATTGGCGCATCGCGTCTGGCGCGTCATCTGGTGACGCAAGGCGTCAAGGCATCGGCGATTCATGGCGACAAGACCCAGAATGAACGCATGCAGGCGCTTGAACAGTTCAAGGCAGGCGAGGTGGAAGTGCTGGTTGCGACCGACGTTGCGGCGCGCGGACTCGATATTGCCGAGCTACCTTGTGTGATCAACTACGATCTGCCGTACAACGCCGAAGATTATGTACACCGTATCGGTCGTACCGGTCGTGCCGGCGCCAAGGGCGATGCGATTTCCTTCTGTTCGGAGAAAGATGCGCGCCTGCTGGTGGATATCGAAAAGCTCACCAAGCAAACACTGACGCCATCCGAGTTGACCGGACTGGTTGTGTCACGCGGTGGCGAGCGTCGTCCATCGTCGGATCGGGAACGTGGTCCGCGTCGGGAAGAGGGTGGTCGTCCTGCGCCACAACGTACGACGCCTGCTGCAACCGAACGTAGCGGTCACAGCTACACACCAGGTGCACGTGGTGCGTATGCCGCACCGCCGCGCCGCGAGAAGGTCGATCCTTTCTTCTCGCAACCGTACGAGCCTTCTGCAGCGCCAGGGAATGAAGCACAACCTGCCGAGAATAAATCGTCGATCAAGCCGAAACAGAAGGTTGCGGCCTTGCTGGGCGGTGCACCCAAGCGTTAAAAAAGCGGCCCTTGAGGTCGCTTTTTTGCATTTGACTTCTCATCATCTAAAGCGCTGTTTCCAAGACTGCATTGCCTGATGCCAGAATGCTGTCGTGGTTTTGGCATTATCTACATCCAATTCTAGAAAGCGTGCGGCCTGCATCAGTTCGGTAAGTGGATTGTCCAGGTCCAGCGCCTTCGCCCCGGTTTGCTTGGAAAGCTTTTCCCCCAATTCATTTCGCATCACCGGCACATGCATGTATGACGGCGTCGGTAGTTCGAGGACATGTTGCAGATAGATCTGACGTTGCGTCGATTCGAGCAGATCAGTGCCGCGCACAACATGCGTGACGCCTTGGTAGGCATCGTCAATGACGACGGCAAGTTGATATGCCCAGAAGCCGTCGGCGCGTTTCAGGACGAAGTCGCCAACGTCGGTCGCGAGATGCTGTGTCAATGGTCCCAGCCAGCGATCATCGAAGGTAATCGTTTCATCCGTCTGGCCGCTATCCGGTACGCGCAGTCGCAGCGTGCGTTCGTGCTTGTCTGCGGCAAGGCCATGACGGCAGGTGCCCGGATAAATCGCGGCGCCATCTGCTGCTACGCCGAGTCGCGAATCGGCGATTTCCTTCCGTGTGCAGCCGCACGGATAAAGAAGTGCACCGAGCTTTGCGGCAGCTGCTTCGTATAAATGCTTGCGCTGGCTTTGCACGACGATTTCACCATCGTGCTGCATGCCGAACACCTGCAACGCTTGCAGGATGGCGTCGGTTGCGCCGGGTACGGTGCGTGTTTCGTCGATGTCTTCGATACGGAGCAGCCATTGGCCGTCGTGTACGCGCGCATCGAGATAGCTGGCAAGGGCGGCAACCAGCGAGCCGGCATGCAGCGGGCCGCTGGGCGACGGGGCGAAACGGCCGATGTATTGGGAATGACTCATGAATCAGTTCAGCAGCATGCGTTGCACGTCGGGATCGGCCAGTTTGGTCACGAACCATTTCAGACATTTTCCACGTGCATCGGCGCGCCAGGCATATTGCAGCGCGCCGTCGGGCTTACGTTCCTCGGTTTGCTTTTCGATCAACGTGCCCGCATCGAGATAGGGTTGCGCCCACTGGCGTGGCAGATAACCGCAGCCGAGTCCGCTGAGTTGGGCTGCCAGTTTGTCGCGCACACTTGGAACGGTTAATGTCGATTGACCCGTGAGCAGACCTGAGGTGATGCGTGGCAGCATGCGGCCGCTATCGCCGGTGGCGATGGCGCGATGCTGGCGAACGAGGGCTGCCGATAATGGTTCTTCGACAGCGGCCAACGGATGATGTGGTGCAATGGCAAACACCCAGTCAACTTCGCCCAAGGGTTTGCTGCGAAATCCGCCGGAGGTTCGCGCCAGTTCCGGCCCGTCGTAGGCCAGCCCGATGGCGAGATCGGCATTGCCGCTGACCAGTGTTTCCCATGTGCCGGAAAGCACTTCGGTAGAGAAACGCAATTGCGTGCCAGAGCCCTGCAGATCGCATTCATCGATCAATGGCAGAATTCTTTCAAACGGAATCAAGGCGTCGAGCACGATTCGCAATTCGACTTCCCAGCCGCTGGCCGTGCGTTTGACGCGTTGTTCGAGCTCATCTGCGGCGCGCAACAGGTGGCGGCCTTCGTTCAGCAGTTCCTGCCCGGCAGCCGTCAGCTTGGCGCGATGGCCACGGCGATCAAACAGCAGCACGTCCAGATCGTCTTCCAGCTTGCGGACTGTGTAGGTGAGTGCTGAAGGCACCCGATCGAGCGCGACTGCGGCCGCGGCAAAGCTGCCTTTGCGGTCGATTGTATCGAGAATATGCAGTGCTTCGAGCGTCAGATTCATGGGTAAAATTATTATTCAAATAATTTGAATGACTTGCACAAGATTATGCCCTTATTCTGCGATGAATGCTTGTCTATAGTGGAGTCCATGCAAGCAAACATGTTCAACGAAATCGACACAGAAAGGACTTCATCATGATCCAGCTCCGTAAAAGCGAAGACCGCGGCCACGCCAACCATGGTTGGCTTAACTCCCACCATTCGTTCTCGTTTGCCGAATACTACGATCCAGCGCACATGGGCTTCGGTCCGTTGCGCGTGATCAATGAAGACCGCGTCGCAGCCGGTGGTGGTTTCGGTACGCACGGCCACCGCGACATGGAAATCATCAGCTATGTACTGGATGGCGAACTGGCGCACAAAGACAGCATGGGTACCGGCAGTGTGATCCGTCCGGGTGATGTGCAGCGCATGAGTGCGGGTAGCGGTGTGCGGCATTCCGAGTTCAATCACTCGAAAGAACAGACCACGCATTTCCTGCAAATCTGGATTCAGCCAAATGTGACGGGTATTCCACCAAGCTATGAGGAAAAAAACTTCGCCGAAGCTGAAAAACGCGGCAAGCTCCGTCTGATTGCCGGTCCTGACGGTGCAGATGGTTCAGTCCTGATTCATCAGGATGCCAAACTTTATGCTGGTTTGTTCAACGACGCTGAAGCAGCGTCGCTGCCGATTGCAGCAGGTCGTCTGGTATATGTGCACGTGGCGCGCGGCAACGTGGAAGTCAATGGCGCGGCATTGAAAGCAGGCGATGCGCTGAAATTGCGTGAGGTCGATGTCATCGACATCGCCAAAGGCGACAACGCAGAAGTGCTGGTGTTCGACATGGTGCCGTAATTTGCACCGTCGAAATAAAAAAGCGCGTCATCCACAAGATGGCGCGCTTTTTCTTTGTGCTGCGGACTTTGGTTGATCTTTAATCGATTTGCAGCGGTGCAAACGACTTCACCAAATCGTCGAGTTGTTTGAGTTGCGCGAGGAAAGGTTCAAGCTTGTCCAGCGGCAGGGCGCTTGGACCATCGCACTTGGCAACTGTTGGATCGGGATGCGCTTCGAGGAACAAACCGGCTAGGCTAACGCCCATGCCGGCACGAGCCAGATCCAGCACCTGTTCGCGACGACCACCTGATGCTGCGCCACCAGGATCGCGCTGTTGCAGCGCGTGCGTGACGTCGAAGATCACAGGCAGGTTGTTGCAGGTCTTCTTCATCACGCCGAAGCCCAGCATGTCGACCACCAGATTGTCATAGCCGAAGTTGCTGCCGCGGTCGCAGAGAATCAGTTGTTCGTTGCCAGCTTCTTTGAACTTCTCGACGATGTTGCCCATTTGCGACGGGCTCAGGAATTGTGGTTTCTTGATGTTGATGATGCGACCCGTCTTCGCGAGAGCAACGACCAGATCGGTTTGGCGCGCGAGGAAGGCCGGCAGTTGCAACACATCAACCACTTCCGCCACCGGCGCAGCCTGATGCGGCTCGTGTACATCCGTAATCACGGGTACGCCGAATGCATTCTTCACATCTTCAAAGATACGCAAGCCTTCTTCCAGGCCGGGGCCCCGGTATGAATGGATGGATGAGCGATTGGCCTTGTCGAAGGAAGCTTTGAAAACATAGGGAATGCCAAGCTTCTGCGTCACACGTACATATTCCTCGCAGGACTTCATGGCGAGGTCGCGTGATTCGAGCACATTGATGCCGCCGAACAGAACGAAGGGATGGGCGTTGTCGACGCGGATGTCGTTGTTATTGCCTTTGATGGTAATCATGTTGTGCCTGTTTTAGTGTTGTGCGCAGTGCGGGCAAGCCTGGTTCGCGATGTATTCGGGCGCCAGTTGTTCGCGTGGGGTAATGAGTTGCTTGCAGGTCGGGCATGTCACCGTTTCCGAGCTTGGTTCTAGCTTGGGATTGAGTGCGGTGCGATGATCGAAGACAAAGCAGTCGCCCGTGTAGTGCGCGCCACCGACTTCCTCAAAATATTTGAGAATGCCGCCTTCGAGCTGGTAGACGCTGTCGTATCCGACGTCTTTCATATAAATGGCGGCCTTTTCGCAACGAATGCCGCCGGTGCAGAAGGTGACCACAGTCTTGTCCTGCAATTCATCTTTGTGACTGGCAACGATATCTGGAAACTCGCTGAACTTGGTGATCCGGTAGTCCAGCGTGTGATCGAAAGTGCCAACATCGACTTCGAAATCATTGCGCGTATCCATCATGACGACCGGTTTGCCGTTATCGTCATGCCCTTGATCGAGCCAGCGCTTGAGTGTGTGCGCTTCAACCGCCGGCGCGCGACCAAGCTCGGGCTTGATCAGCGGATGCTTCATTGTGATGATTTCGCTCTTGAGCTTGACAAGCATCTTGTTGAACGGCTGATCGTCGGACAGGCTTTCCTTGACTTCCAGGTCCGCAAAACGGGCATCCGAACGCAGCCATGTCAAAAAGGCATGGATATTCTCGCGTACGCCAGCGAGAAATAAGTTGATGCCTTCCGGGCTAAGCAAAATCGTGCCTTTTAGCGACAATTGATTGCATTTGTCGAGAAAAATCGGTCGCTTTGCGATTGTGTCGTCAAAGGTCACGAATTTATAGGCAGCGATATTGATGATGGAAGAAGTCGATGGCATGGTGCGTCAGTCTCAAAACAGGGTGCGCGGCAGGAAAAGATCAATGAGGCCGCGCGGCGACAAGGCGTCATTATAAACTTCGCGCCCGGTTCGCCGAAATGCCGGATCAAGTGATGGTTTGATAAGCGCTCGCGGTAGAATACGGCCCATGAGTTCTCCGCAATTTATTCACCTTCGCCTCCATTCCGAATATTCCATCGTCGACGGCCTGGTCCGCATTGATGACGTCGTCAAGGCGGCAGTCAGGGATGCGCAGCCAGCTTTGGCGATCAGCGATCTGGCCAACCTGTTCGGCATGGTCAAGTTTTACAAGGAAGCGCGGGGCAAGGGCGTCAAGCCGATCGTCGGTTGCGACGTCTGGATCACGAATGACAATGACCGCGACAAGCCATCGCGTCTGTTGCTGCTGGTCAAAAACAAGACCGGTTATCTGCAACTGTGCGAACTGCTGTCGCGCGCCTGGCTGACCAATCTGCATCGCGGTCGCGCCGAGATTCGCGGCGAATGGCTGGAAGAGATCGCGCAGTCTGCGGCAGAGAAGGGTTTGATCGTGCTGTCCGGCGCCCATTTCGGCGATGTCGGTATCGCCATCGATAACGGCAACCTGACCGGCGCTGAACGTGCCGCCCAACGCTGGGCAGACATGTTTCCGGGTCATTTCTATATTGAGGTGCAGCGCGCCGGCCAGCCGAATATGGATGCGCATGTGCGTCAGGCGACCGTGGTGGCGGCCAAGCTGGGTTTGCCGGTGGTTGCCACGCACCCGATTCAGTTTCTGACCGACGAAGAATTTACGGCGCACGAGGCGCGTACCTGTATCTCGGAAGGCGAGATCCTTGCCAATCCGCGTCGTAACAAGCGCTTCAATGTACAGCAGCGTTTTACCACGCAGGCCGAGATGGCCGAGTTGTTTGCCGACATGCCGAATGCGTTGCAGAACTCGGTGGAAATTGCCAAGCGTTGCAATCTGATTCTGGAGCTGGGTAAACCGCGACTGCCTAACTTCCCGACGCCGGACGGTTCCTCGATCGACGACTTTCTGGTTCTCGAGGCGCAACGTGGGCTAGAGCAACGGCTTGAGCATCTGTATCCCGATCCGGCCATCCGCGAGCAGCAGCGCCCACGCTATGAGTCGCGCCTGAAGTTTGAGACCGACACCATCATCCAGATGGGGTTCCCGGGTTACTTCCTGATTGTTGCGGACTTTATCAAGTGGGCAAAAAATAACGGCGTGCCGGTCGGACCGGGCCGTGGTTCGGGTGCGGGTTCGCTGGTTGCCTATTCGCTGCTGATTACCGATCTGGATCCGCTTCAGTACAACCTGCTGTTCGAACGATTCCTGAATCCTGAACGGGTTTCGATGCCCGATTTCGATATCGACTTTTGCCAGGAAGGACGCGATCGCGTCATCCAGTATGTGAAGGATCAGTACGGCAAGGAGGCGGTCTCGCAGATCGCGACCTTCGGTACCATGGCTGCAAAAGGTGCCGTGCGCGACGTTGGTCGTGTGCTCGATTTTGGCTACAACTTCTGCGACGGCATTTCCAAACTGATTCCGTTCAAGCCGGGCAAGCTGGTCACCATCGAAGATGCGATCAAGGAAGAGCCGATGCTCGCCGAACGCATCGAGAACGAAGAAGAGGTCAAGCAGTTGCTTGATCTGGCGCAGCAGGTTGAAGGCATCGCACGCAATATCGGCATGCACGCCGGTGGCGTACTGATCGCGCCGGGCAAACTCACCGATTTTTGTCCGCTGTATACGCAGGGCGGCGATTCAGGCGTGGTGTCGCAGTACGACAAGGATGACGTCGAAGCTGTCGGCCTGGTCAAGTTCGACTTTTTGGGCTTGACCACGCTGACGATCCTCGACCGTGCAGTGCGCTACATCAAGGAGCTTGATCCTGCGATGGCGGATTTCGCGCTTGAAAATCTGCCACTCAACGATCGTCCCTCCTACGAACTGCTGACCAAGGCGAAGACCGTCGCCGTGTTCCAGCTAGAAAGTCGCGGCATGCAAGGCATGCTGAAGGATGCGCGTCCCGATCGCTTCGAGGACATCATCGCGCTGGTGGCGCTGTATCGTCCAGGCCCGATGGATCTGATTCCGGATTTCTGTCGACGCAAGCATGGCGAAAAATTTGAATACCCCGATCCACGTACAGAAAGTATTCTGTCCGAGACCTACGGCATCATGGTCTATCAGGAACAGGTCATGCAGATGGCGCAGGTCATCGGCGGCTATTCGCTCGGCGGCGCGGATTTGCTGCGTCGTGCGATGGGTAAGAAGAAGGCCGAAGAGATGGCGGAGCATCGCGAACTGTTCCGAGCCGGTGCTGCTAAAAATGACCTGACGGCACAGAAGGCTGATGAAATCTTCGATCTGATGGAGAAGTTTGCGGGCTACGGTTTCAACAAGTCGCACGCTGCTGCTTACGCATTGCTGTCGTATCACACCGCGTATCTGAAGGCGCATCATCCCGCCGCGTTCATGGCAGCCAATATGTCGCTCGCGATGGACGATACCGACAAGGTAAAAATCCTGGTCGAGGATGCGATCGATATTTGCGGCCTGACCATGCTGCCGCCTGATATCAATCAGTCCGATTACCGTTTTACGCCAGTCGGCGAACCCGGAAAAAAGGCGATGCAGGTTCGTTACGGCCTCGGCGCCGTCAAAGGTTCGGGCCGGGGCGCGATCGATGCGATCATCGTCGCGCGTCAAGGCCAGCCCTATACGGATCTGTTCGACTTCTGCAAACGCGTGGACAAGAAACAGCTCAATCGTCGCACCATCGAATCGTTGATTCGCGCTGGCGCCTTCGATTGCTTCAAGATTGATCGCGGCATTCTATTGGCATCGGTCGGGTTTGCGCTCGAATGTGCCGAGCAGGCTGAAGCGTCGGCCAATCAGGTCAGCCTGTTCGGTGGTGACGACAGCGATCTGGAGATGGCGCCGGAATACGTCAAGGCCTCACCCTGGAGCGACAAGCAACGGCTCACGGAAGAAAAGGCTGCACTGGGTTTTTATCTGTCCGGCCATCTGTTCAATGCTTATGCAGAAGAAGTCCGTCGCTTCGCGCGCAGCAAACTCAGCAGCCTTGAACCTTCACGTGAACCACGCTTGATCGCCGGTGTGATTTCCGGCGTGCGCACGCAAATGACGCAACGCGGTCGCATCGTCATCGTGACGCTGGATGATGGCACGGCGACGGTCGATGTCACCGTTTACAGCGAAGTCTTCGATGCCAATCGTAATCTGTTCAAGGAAGACGAGTTTCTCGCGGTGGTAGGCAAGGTGTCGGAAGACCGCTTCTCTGGCGGCTTGCGCATCAGCGCGGAGAAGGTCATGGACATCGCTGCAGCGCGTATTCAATACGCCAAATGCGTACGCCTCTCGCTACAGGCATCCGCCGACGTCAGCGTATTGATGGCGACCTTGCAGGGATCGGTTCGAGCGGATGGTAGTCCAGTTTATGTGCAGTATCAGAACGTAAAAGGCGTTTCCGAACTTGCGCTGGGCGAGCAATGGCGTATCAATCCGGACGATAACGTCAAACAGAAACTGATCGAACTGTATTCGGAAAAAAATGTACAGATTGCCTACGAATAATTGCCGATTGGCAGCTTCTATCATCGAGACTCACGAATGAGAATTCCGTCGCATCTAAAACGCCTGTTCGGCATGCTCGGGCCGTATCGAGGGCGCCTGGCAATTGCCTTCGGCGGCATGATCATGACTGCCTTGACTGAGCCCATGTTTCCGGCTGTCATGCGCGTCCTGTTGGATAAAGGTTTTGGCGGTAAACCTTCATTTTCGCTTTGGCTGGTGCCGGTGGCGATCGTTGGCATTTTTGTGTTGCGGGGTATTTCAACCTATACCACGACCTACATGATGACCTGGGTGTCGTCGCGGTTGCTGAATACCCTGCGTCGTCAGATGTTTTCGCGCATTCTCGATGTGCCGCTTGGATTCTATGCGCACCATTCAGTCGGTCGCGTCATCAATTCCATGATGTTTGAAGTCCAGCAGATCGTCGATATGGTGACCAAGGTATTTACTTCGATGATCCGCGATTCATTGACGGTGATCGTGCTGCTCAGTTTCCTGTTCTGGCTGAATTGGCGACTGACGCTGGTAGCGCTGGTGTTGCTGCCATTGATTGCCGTAGTGGTGCGCGCAACGGGCAAGCGGGTGCGCCGTCTCACACGCGAATATCAAACGGTGAATGCAGAAATGACGCAAGTCATGGAAGAGACCACGCGCGCTAATCAGGTCATCAAGATTTTCGGCGGTCATCAATACGAGATTGCACGCTTTGAAGCACGTGCCGACAAATTGCGTAGTTACACGATGCGCATGGCGAGTACATTGGCGGCGACTACGCCAGTGACGCAGGTCATGGCTGCGTTTGCTGTGGCAATCGTCATCGTGATCGCGTTGATCCAATCCGGGAATAATGAAACCACTGTCGGTGGTTTCGTATCCTTCATCACGGCCATGCTGATGTTGCTGACGCCGCTCAAAAACATCGCTGAAGTCAACGGTCCACTGCAACGTGGGTTGACCGCTGCAGAGGCAGTATTTGCCGTGATTGATGCGGAGACTGAGCGCACGACGGGCAAGACACTGTCAGGTCGTGCTGCAGGCCGTCTTGAGTTTGCGAATCTTTCATTTTCTTATCCCGGCCATCCTGCCAAGGTACTGCACGATATCAATCTGGATGTTATGCCAGGAGAAACGATTGCCTTCGTTGGTATGTCGGGTGGTGGCAAATCAACGCTCGTGAATCTGGTGCCCGGTTTTTATCCGGTAGAAGAAGGTGAAATTCGTCTCGACGGTGATTCGATCGAAAACATTGCCCTGACTAGTCTGCGCCAGCAGATTGCCATGGTCAGCCAGCACGTGGTTCTTTTCGATGACACGATTGCTGCCAACATCGCTTATGGTGATGCACATCCGGATCCACAACGCATTCTCGCTGCGGCCAAGGCGGCACATCTGGATGAAGTGATTGCTGGATTGCCACAGGGATTGCAGACCATGATCGGTGACAATGGCTCGCGCCTTTCTGGTGGCCAGCGTCAGCGTATTGCGATTGCGCGTGCAATTTACAAGGATGCGCCGATCCTGATTTTGGATGAAGCAACTTCCGCACTGGATTCTGAATCGGAGCGCGCAGTACAGGCAGCACTGGACGAGCTGATGAAAGGTCGTACGACCTTGGTCATCGCCCATCGTCTGTCGACGATTGAGCGTGCAGATCGCATTGCGGTGGTCGATGATGGCCGGGTCGTCGAACTGGGTTCGCATGCCGAACTGTTGCAAAAAAATGAAGTCTACGCAAATCTGTATCACTTGCAGTTTGCCAAAGATGAGAACGCAGCACAGGTTGGATGAACAAGCAGTCCATCGCTTGAACTACAGGCAAGAATAATCGGGCATAAATAATCAGGCATCAATGCCATGCTGGAGAATCAGGGAATGTCAGACAACACAATAAGCACACGGCAAGCAAGCGACGATGATCGCGTCATCCTGTGCATGAAATGGGGCACCAAGTACGGGCCGGAATACATCAACCGTCTGTACGGCATGGTGCGTCGCAATCTGCGCGGTGATTTCCGGTTTGTCTGTTTGACGGACGACAGCAGTGGCATTCGTGCGGAAGTGGAGTGCCTGCCGATTCCCGATCTTCGTTTGCCAGACGGTTTGCCCGAGCGCGGCTGGAAAAAGCTGACCACGTTCGAGGCGGATTTGCATGGCCTGAAAGGTACGGCGCTGTTCCTGGATATCGATATCGTGATTACCGACAGCATTGATGTCTTTTTCGAACATCCGGGTGAATTTCTGATCATTCACGACTGGAAGCGTCCATGGCGTGTGACCGGCAATTCATCTGTTTATCGCTTCAAATTGGGCGCACATGCCTATGTGCTCGAGCAGTTTCGTACGACGCAAGCGGAGGCGCGCGCCAACTTCCGTAATGAACAAGCGTTTCTGTCGGATGTATTGCACAAGCAGTGCAAGCTTGCCTACTGGCCGGCATCCTGGTGCTGCAGCTACAAATATCACTGCATTCCGCCCTGGCCAACCAACTATTGGCGCGAACCGTTTGTGCCAGCGGGCACCAAGATCGTGATCTTTCATGGTGAGGTGAATCCACCTGATGCGCTGGAAGGCCGACGCAATCGCGCCTTCCGCTATGTGCGTAAAGCGCCGTGGATTGCTGGTTACTGGAAAGAGTAAGCGGAAGGAAACGCAATAAAAAAGCGGAACCATCGGTTCCGCTTTTTTATTTGGTGAACCAAGGTGATCACATCAGGATGACGTCGTATTGTTCCTGATGGTAGATGGTTTCGACCTGAAGCGAGATTGGTTTGCCAAGGAAGGCGCTGAGCATGGCCAGATGTTGTGACTCTTCCTCAAGGAACATGTCGATGACGACTTGCGACGCAAGAATACGGAATTCACGCGGGTTGAACTGTTTCGCTTCACGCGTGAGTTCACGCAAAATTTCATAACAGATCGTGCGTGCGGTCTTGACCTGGCCTTTGCCTTGGCAGGCGGGGCAAGGCTCGCAAAGAATGTGCGCCAGCGATTCACGCGTGCGCTTGCGTGTCATTTCAACCAATCCCAACGCAGAGAAGCCGGAGACCGATACCTTGGTGCGATCGCGTGCCAAGGCACGCTTGAGTTCATTGAGAACGGCAGCCTTGTGTTCCTCGTTCTCCATATCGATGAAATCGAGAATCACGATGCCGCCCAGATTGCGCAGACGCAGTTGACGTGCAATCGCATGCGAGGCTTCAAGATTGGTCTTGAAAATCGTGTCGTCAAAGTTGCGACCATTGACGAAGCTGCCTGTGTTGACATCGATGGTTGTCATCGCTTCGGTCTGATCGACGATCAGATAGCCGCCCGATTTCAGATCGACACGACGTCCGAGCGCACGCTGAATCTCTTCCTCCACGCCATACAAATCGAACAGCGGCCGTTCGCCCGGATAGTGCGCCAGTTTGGGCAAGATCGATGGCGTGTAGAGCTCGCCGAAAGCCACCAGCTTTTGATAGTTTTCACGGGAGTCGACCTGAATGCGCGGCGTATCGTCGTTGACGAAGTCACGCAACACGCGTTGCGCCAGATCGAGATCCTGATACAGCAGGCTGGGCGCAGGACTGGTCTTGGCCATCTGCGTGATGTTGGACCAGGTTTTGCGCAGATAGTCGATATCGGACTTGAGGTCTTCGTCGGAGGCATCTTCCGCCATGGTGCGAATGATGAAACCGCCTTTTTCGCCCGGTTGTACCAAACCTTGTACTTTTTCACGCAACAGCTCGCGTTCGGCTTCGTTCTCGATGCGTTGCGAAATACCGATGTGCGATTCCTGCGGCAAATAGACCAGCATGCGTCCGGCAATCGAAATCTGCGTCGACAGGCGTGCACCCTTGGTACCGATTGGGTCCTTGATGACTTGTACGGTGATTGACTGACCGTCGTGCAGCATGCGTTCGATCGGCAGTTGCGTGGCGGGCGGACCGTCATGCGGGCGCGCACTCCAGATGTCGGCGACATGCAGGAACGCGGCGCGTTCCAGCCCGATATCGATGAAGGCTGACTGCATGCCGGGCAATACGCGAACGACTTTGCCGAGATAGATATTGCCCGCCATGCCACGCGACAGCGTGCGCTCGACATGGAGTTCCTGCACCGCACCTTGCAGCACGAGGGCGACACGGGTTTCCTGCGGTGTAACGTTGACCAGAATGACTTCGCTCATAGGATGTGCAGGCCTGCCTGCTTCAATAATTGTCCGGTTTCATACAAGGGCAGTCCCATGATGCCTGAATAACTGCCTGCAATGTCCATGATGAATAATGCGGCTTGCCCCTGAATGCCGTAGCCGCCTGCCTTGTCGTAGGGTTCAGCGGTCGCGCAATACGCGCGGATCAGTGTGTCGGGCAGCGCGGCAAACGCCACGTCGGAGCGTTGCGTGATGCGATAAGTCTTGTCGCCGTGCAGCACGACGACGTGAGTGAGAACCTGATGCGTGCGGCCCGACAGGGACTGCATCATCGCAATCGCTTCTGCCTCGTCGGCAGGCTTGCCGAGGATGCGACCGTCCAGTACCACGGTGGTATCGGCAGAGAGAATCGGACGTAAAGGCAGCTTGCGCCACTGCATCGTGCGTTGAGCGAAGTGTGCTTTTTCCAGCGTCACACGTGCCACATAGTCTTCCGCGGTTTCGCCGGGTAGTACTTCTTCCGTGACTTCGGGACCGCGTGGTGTCTGGTCACGCAGCATCAGCAACTCGAATTCAATCCCGATCTGGCGTAGCAACTCGCGGCGGCGCGGGCTTTTAGAGGCGAGATAGATCTTTTGCGCAGGCAGCTTCATGGCGGTTCAGACCCGATGGTAGGGATGATTTTGGGTAATCGACCAGGCCCGATATAACTGCTCTGCCAGCAATACCCGCACCATGCCGTGTGGCAGCGTCATGCTGGAAATGCGGATCAGCATGTCGGCATTGCGTTTGAATTCTGGATCGAGTCCATCGGCACCACCGATGATGAAGGCTACATCGCGACCATCCTGTTGCCATTGCGTGAACAATTGCGACAGTTGCACGCTGGTCAGGTCTTTGCCATGTTCATCGAGGGCAACAATGCGCGCGCCTTTGGGAAGCGCTGCTTCGATTTTGGTGCGCTCAAGCGCCATCGCGGTTTCGGCAGTTTTGCTGCCGGACCGTTCGACAGGCTTAATCTCCCTTAGAACGATGCGGCAGTCATGCGGCATGCGTTTGGCATATTCGCCAAAGCCGCTTTCGATCCAGGCAGGCATCTTGTGCCCGACCGCAGCGATGACGAGCTGCATGCGGGGCGCTTATTCTGCGCTGGCTTTTTTGACGGCGCGCTTAGCGACCACCTTCTTGGCCGGTGCCTTGGCGGCTACTTTTTTCGCCGGCGCTTTCTTGGCAGGGGCCTTTTCCTTCTTGTAAGCTTCTACGGTTTTGCTGGCAGCGACCTTGATGGTTTTGCCGACGGCTTTCTTGGCAGGCGCTTTTTTCGCTGCAGTCTTGCTTGCAGCCGTTTTGGTGGCTGTCTTGCGTGCAGGTTTTTTCGGCTCGTCGTCTTCTACCGTGGTCTGGCTGGCGGCCAGATGGCGGCTGGCTTTTTTCGGTGCCGGTTCTTCGCTGGTGCTGGCGCGTTTCGTCGCACGTTTGGCAGCGCCGAACTTGACTTCTTTCTCGCCCCAGATTTCTTCCAGACGGTAGTAGGCGCGAATCGCTGGTTGCATGATGTGGACGATCATGTCGCCCAGATCGACCAATACCCATTCGCCGGTGTCTTCGCCTTCGATGCTGATGATGTTGCCACCGTTTTCCTTGACCTTGTCACGGACCGACGCTGCAAGCGCCTTGGTCTGACGATTCGAGGTGCCGGAGGCGATCGCGATGCGATCGAAGAGACTGGTCAAATGTTCCGTATTGAACACTTGAATGTCTTGTGCCTTGACGTCTTCCAGTGCGTCGATGACGAGGGCTTGCAGTTTTTTGATATCCATTAGCTTCTGTAGAGATGATGTTGTTCGATATAGTCTAGCACCCTGGGCGGCAACTGAGGAATCGCGTGGTCGCCGCGTTGTAATGCGGCGCGGATGGCTGTGGCGGAAATGTCGACAGACAGATCCGTTGCCACGAAAGACAGGCCGCTTGCGGTCTGCCGAATTTGGTCGGGCGTCGCGGCCCGTTGCGCAAAGGCTGCAGCTACTTCAGCCGGCACATGCGCGGCGTCAGTGGCAAAACCCGGGCGTGAGGCTGCACATAGATGCGCATAGGAAAACAGTTCGCTCCAGCCTTGCCAGGTGTTGAGATGCTGCAACTGATCGGCGCCGATCAGGAAGGCAAGCGAGGCGTTTGGGCCCAGTTCGGCGCGAATCGATTTCAAGGTGTCGATGGTGTACGTCGCCGTGTTACGTTCGATTTCCTGCTGATCGATGCTGACAGGCACTTTGCAGTCGGAAAAAGCGACTTCCAGCATGGCGACACGATCGGCCGCAGGTGCCTGCAAGCCGGTTTTTTGCCAGGGATTGCCGGCAGGAATGACGCGCAGCGAGTCCGGGCAGATCAGATCAATAAAATGATTGGCTAGTGCGACATGGGCCTCATGCACCGGATCGAAGCTGCCGCCGAGCAGCAACACGCATGGCGTAATAGCTGTGGTCACGTCAGATCCAGTCGCGATGGATGAGAAAATCGGAATACAGTCGTGCTTCCGCACTACCTGCATCCGGCTGCCAGTTATAGCGCCATGTCACGACCGGCGGCATCGACATCAGAATGGATTCGGTCCGTCCGCCCGATTGCAGGCCGAATAGCGTGCCGCGATCAAAGACGAGGTTGAATTCCACATAGCGCCCGCGCCGGTACGTCTGGAAATCACGTTCGCGTTCCCCATAAGGCACATCCTTGCGGCGCGCCACGATCGGCAGATAGGCGTCAAGAAAATGATCGCCCACGCTGCGTTGCAAGGCAAAACATTGTTCGAAGCCAAGGTCGTTCAGATCATCGAAGAAAATGCCGCCGATACCGCGTGGTTCCTTGCGATGCTTGAGGTAAAAGTAATCGTCGCACCACTGTTTGTAGCGCGGATGCAGGTCGTCGCCGAAAGGCTGCAGCGCATCCCGGCAGGTCTGATGAAAATGCCGCGCATCGTCTTCAAAGCCGTAATAAGGCGTCAGGTCCATGCCGCCGCCAAACCACCAGATCGGCTCCTTGCCTTCTGCGGTTGCGATAAAAAAGCGCACGTTCATATGCACCGTCGGCGCATATGGATTATGCGGATGCAGCACCAGCGAGACCCCCATCGCTTCCCAGTTGCGGCCAGCGAGGTCTGGGCGATTGGCTGCAGCGGAGGGCGGAAGATTGCTGCCCATCACATGGGAAAAACCGACACCGCCACGTTCGAATACGTGTCCGTTTTCGATGATGCGCGAGATACCGCCACCGCCTTCCGCACGTTCCCAGCGATCAGCAAGAAAGTCCTTGCCGTCGAGCTGTTCAAGCGCCGTCACGATGCGCTGCTGCAGATCCTGCAGGTAGTGCTTGACGGTGGCGGTGTGCGGGGTCGTCACGATACGTGGTGGTTCCGGTTGAGAAAAATGTCTGGTGTCTGATAAAACAACAGGCGCGTCATACAAGGCGCGCCTGAATGGTCATGCGATATCAACGTCTGTTTATGCTAATCAGGATTGTCTTGATCCGCGCAAACAGACTGTGATCAGGTGCGTTTCAATGCGCGCCAGCCGATGTCGCGACGGAATTGTGCGCCATCAAAATGGATCTGATCGGCGACGTCGTAGGCTTTCTTTTGCGCCATCTTGACGCTGTCGCCCAGACCGACCACGCACAAGACGCGGCCGCTGCTTGCGGTCAATTGCGTACCGTTGAGGGTGGTGCCGGCATGGAAGGTCACACTGTCCGGGGTCTCTGCAGCGATGCCGGTAATGACATCACCCTTGCGCGGCGCATCAGGATAACCGGCTGCTGCCATTACCACGCCGAGTGCGGTACGCCGATCCCATTCCAGTTCAATCGTATCCAGCGTGCCGTTGACGGCGTGTTCCATGACCGTCACCAGATCCGTTTTCAAACGCGCCATGATCGGTTGCGTCTCAGGATCACCCATGCGGCAGTTGAACTCCAGCGTCTTCGGATTGCCTTTGTCGTCGATCATCAGACCTGCATACAGGAAACCGGTGAAGACAATGCCATCCTTGGCCATGCCTTGCACGGTCGGCAGGATGATTTCGCGCATCACGCGTGCATGCAGTGCTGGCGTGACAATCGGTGCAGGGGAGTAAGCGCCCATGCCGCCAGTGTTCGGTCCTTCGTCATTGTCCAGCAGGCGTTTGTGATCCTGGCTGGTGGCCAGTGGCAAGACATTCTTGCCATCGACCATGACGATGAAGCTGGCTTCTTCGCCAGCGAGGAATTCTTCGATCACGACACGTGCACCCGCATCGCCGAGCTTATTGTCGGACAACATCATGTCGACGGCGGCATGCGCTTCTTCCAGCGTCAAGGCAACGACCACGCCTTTGCCAGCGGCCAGACCATCGGCCTTGATCACGATCGGTGCGCCTTTTTGATCGATGTAGGCGTGCGCAGGCTTGAGCTCGGAAAACGTCTGATATTCCGCGGTCGGAATGTCATGACGCTTCATGAACGCCTTGGCGAAATCCTTGGAGCTTTCAAGTTGCGCTGCTTCCTTGCTCGGGCCGAAAATCTTCAGATTGTGGTTGCGGAAGATATTGACGATGCCGGCTGCCAGCGGTACTTCAGGGCCGACGACGGTCAGGGCGACGTTTTCCTTCTGCGCGAACTCGGCGATTGCCTGCGGATCGGTCAGGGCGACGTTTTCCAGGCGACCGTCAAGCGCGGTACCGCCGTTGCCGGGTGCCACAAATACTTTTTGAATCCGCTCGGATTGTGCGAGTTTCCAAGCCAGGGCATGTTCGCGGCCGCCTGAGCCGACTACCAGAATTTTCATTGAATAAGTGTTCGCTTGATTAAGTTGTCGCTGGCTGCGAACGATGCGTGACGCGGCCGTTTTGTTTATCTTTGTTGCTGCAGCGATGACCCATACGGCATCGCTGCGTCTGTTTGTTTAGTTCTCGATGACTGCGTTGGTATAGATTTCCTGCACGTCGTCCAGATTTTCCAGTGCGTCGAGCAGCTTCTGCATCTTGATCGCATCATCGCCTTCGAAGACCGTTTCGGTCGCCGGTTTCATGACGACCTCAGCCAACTCTGCCTTGAATCCAGCGGCTTCAAGTGCGCTTTTTACATTCGAGAAATCATGTGGTGGGCACAGGACTTCGATACCGCCTTCTTCGTCGGTGGTGACGTCGTCTGCGCCAGCTTCCAGCGCTGCTTCCATTAATTTGTCTTCATCCGTGCCTGGCGCGTAAAACAGCTGCCCGCAGTGCTGGAACATGAACGCCACCGAGCCCTCGGTGCCCATGTTGCCGCCGAACTTGGAAAACGCGTGGCGCACTTCTGCCACGGTGCGGACACGGTTGTCGGTCATGCAGTCGACGATGATCGCGGCGCCGCCGATGCCATAGCCTTCGTAACGGATTTCTTCATAGTCGACGCCATCCAGCGTGCCGGTGCCGCGCTGAATCGCACGCGTGACGTTGTCTTTCGGCATGTTGGCATCGGCAGCCTTGTCAACCGCCAGGCGTAAGCGAGGATTAGCTTCCGGATCGCCGCCGCCCATACGCGCAGCCACAGTAATTTCCTTGATCAGACGGGTCCAGATCTTGCCGCGTTTTTCGTCTTGACGACCTTTGCGGTGCTGAATATTGGCCCATTTGCTGTGTCCTGCCATGACGAATTTCTTTCCAGATGAGTTGCGTGACGGGTAAAAATTGCCGTTTGCGGCATTGCGCCAGCTTGCCGTACATGCGCTTACTGCCTGCGCTGAGGCACCTTGCCATCGCCGATTTTTACCAGCCACTCTTGGCTATAATGAGGCGCGGATTTTAACATATCGCCCTGCCTTCCGATTGGCAGGATCTTGCCGTGTTGTTCTTCCTCCTTTTGCGGACTAAACCATGCTGAATCCTCTCCTGATTGCAAAAAACCAAGAACAGGAGCTGGCGCTGCTGCCGGCGCTTGCCAATCGCCATGGCTGCATTACCGGCGCCACGGGTACCGGCAAGACCGTCACCTTGCAGACGCTGGCCCAGGCACTGTCGGATATCGGCGTGCCGGTCTTCATGGCAGACGTCAAAGGGGATTTGTCAGGGATTGCCAAACCGGGCGTCAGCGCCGGCAAGGTCAAGGAGCGCTTTGCCTCGCTGGGCATAGCAGAACCGACGTGGGCGGGTGCGCCGGTCACGTTCTGGGATGTCTATGGTGAAAAAGGCCATCCGGTGCGCGCCACGGTTTCCGATTTGGGGCCGCTGCTGCTGGCCCGCATGCTTAATCTCAACGACACGCAGCAGGGCGTGCTGCAACTGGTGTTCAAGATCGCTGACGATCAGGGCATGCTGCTGCTCGACAGCAAGGACCTGCGCGCCATGCTGCAGCATGTTGGTGAGAACGCTTCCACGTTTCAGACTGAATACGGCAACATCTCGGCCGCCAGCATCGGTGCGATCCAGCGCGGACTGATCGGCATCGAGGAGCAAGGCGGTGATCGCTTCTTTGGCGAACCCATGCTCAATATCGAGGACTTGCTGCAAACCGACGGCAACGGCAAGGGCATCGTCAATATCCTGACAGCCGACAAACTCATGCATGCTCCGCGCTTGTATTCGACCTTTCTGCTGTGGATGTTGTCCGAACTGTTCGAAAAACTGCCCGAGGTCGGCGATCTGGACAAGCCAAAGCTGGTGTTTTTCTTCGATGAAGCGCATTTGCTGTTCGCCGAAGCGCCCAAGGTCCTGCTGCAAAAGATCGAGCAGGTCGTGCGGTTGATTCGCTCCAAAGGCGTTGGTGTCTACTTCGTGACCCAGAATCCGCTCGACATTCCCGATACCGTGCTTGGTCAGTTGGGCAACCGCGTACAACACGCGTTGCGTGCCTACACGCCGCGTGACCAGAAAGCCGTTCAGGCGGCAGCGCAAACCTTCCGCCCCAATCCGGCACTGGATACCGCACAGGCCATTACCGATCTTGGTGTCGGCGAGGCGCTGGTTTCTTTTCTCGATGAAAAAGGTCGTCCATCCATCGTTGAGCGAGCCTTCGTCCTGCCGCCGGCATCGCAGATCGGCCCGATCACCGATGCGGAGCGTACTGCCCTGATTGCACAGTCGGTCGTGGCAGGCGTGTACGAGAAAGCGGTGGATCGTGAATCCGCCTACGAAAAACTCAAGGGCCGTACCGCGGCACAAGCCAAGGATGCAAACGAGATCACCGAAGCGGAAGCTGAAGATAACGGTAGCTTTACGGACATGCTGGGCGGGATTTTTGGCGGCGGCACAAACACAGGAAAAGGCACAGGAAAAAGCACGGGTAAAAAACCTGCAGGTCGTCGCAGTGACACCGTCGTCGAGGCGATGATCAAATCCACGGTGCGCACCATGGGTTCAACGGTTGGACGTGAGATCGTGCGCGGTATTCTCGGTTCGATCCTGAAAAAGAAATAGAACTAAGAGAGCGGCTGTGAGCAGCTAACGATGCCCTGATCGTTAAGTGGCGCAGTCACGGCGTCACTGGTTCATGCGGCATGCGGAAGGTGAACGTTGTGGTGGCTGCCGTCGATGTGACATCAATGCGACCGCCGTGCGAATGGGCGATCTCGGCAGCAATGTAAAGCCCGAGTCCTAGCCCGTCCTCATTTTGCGTAAAACCACGACGATAAGGTTGAAACAGACGTGTGAGCGTCACCGGATCGATCGGGGTACCGCCGTTGATCACTTCCAGTTCGAGCTTGCCTTCCTTGCCCACTGCGCGCAAGTTGACGGGCTGATCGCGGGCACCATGCACGAGTGCATTGGTCAGCAGGTTCGACAGCAATTGTGCGATCCGCGTACTGTCGCAAAATATGGGACCGTTGATATCGATCTGACTCTGGATGCGCTGATCGGGGTGCGCGCTTTGTAGTTCCGAGATCACATGCTGCAATTCAGAACCCAGGTCGGGTACGGCCGCAATCTTGAGCGGAATGCCACCACCCATCCTGCCGCGTGCGAAATCCAGCACGTCGTCGATCAGACTTGAGATGCGCTGTCCGCTGCGTCCAATACGTTCCACAATTTTCTTGGTGCCCGGATCGAGTTCGTGACGTGATAACAGATCGGCGCCGCTGACGATGGAGCCGAGAGGCGTGCGCAAATCATGACCCAATACTGCAATGAACTGCTCGCGCAGCTCGGCAGTTTCTTTGGCATCCAGCAATGCGGCTTCGCTGTCATCCAGTCTTTTCTCTGCTTCCAGTTGCTGCGAGATCAATTCGGCAAACAGGGTCATGGTGCTGACCGTTTTGGTATCAGATAGCTTTGCCGGCAAAGGATCGATGCCGCATAACGTGCCAAAGTACTCACCATCTTTGCGATGAAGGGGAATCGAAAAATAGCTTTCAAAACCGTACATCTTCGGTGTGTGATGGTCGTGGTAAATCGGATCCTGACTGACATGGTCGATGATGAGCGCCGCATTCTTGGTGCGCACTTCCTGGCAAAGCGTGGTTGCCAGTACCAGTTCATCGCCTGGCTTCAGTCCCAAATCGACCTTGTCGAGAACGGCGCAGGTGGTCCACGTCTCCGCCGTGACGCGTGCGACACAAATGAAACGCATGCCGGTCATTTCGGCAACGACCTGCAGAATCGTGGGTACCGCGCTGATCGACTGAATGGTCGCGATATCGGCGGCGATGGATTGATTCACGCTAGGGTATCCAGTTTGAAAAAATGAGCACATACAACGGCGTTTTCGTACATGCAAGATAAGCGATTCTAGCCGACGGCTGGGGAATTGGGTGATGCGCGAGTGTTCCTGTGATGCGGGCCGGAGATCATTGCAGCGTTGTCGATGAAATATTGCATCAACCATCTGCCGGCTGGGCCTGGTGCGTCGTCGGCGCGGTTGATCATATGCAAAACATATTTATCACTGTCCAGGTGTGCCAGCTTCAATCGAATCAGTCTGCCGGTTTCCAGATCGTCCGCGATCATATGATCCGGCATCGATCCCCAGCCCAGCCCATTGAGCAACAGCATGTGTTTGGCACCAAGATCGCCAAGCCGCCAGTCGCGCAATGCAATCACGCCAAAATTCTGACCGGCGGTCAACTGGCTGCGATCGGTCAGGACCAACTGTGTGTAATCACGCGCCACCTCGGTAGGAATCGTACCCTTGAGTTGCGCCAGCGGATGGGTTGGCGATGCGACTGGAATCATCGTGACGTGACCAAGCTGCTGATGCTGGTACGTGTCGGGAAAGTCAAGCATCGGGCCGGTAATGCCGATCTGGCAGACGCGTTCACTGACCAAGTGCTTGACCGCACCAAGCGCCTCGATCCGCAGGCGCAGCGCGACAGTTGGAAATTGTTCCTGAAAGGCTTTCAGCGCCATGACCAGCGAACAGTTGGGAAACATCACGTCAACCGCAATCGAAACTTCCGCTTCCAGCCCCAATGCCATCATCTTGGCGCGTGCACGCATGGCATCGACCTTCAGGCCAACTGTACGTGCATCGACCAGCAAGGCCTTGCCGGCATCCGTCAACGTCGGTTTGCGCTTGCTGCGATCGAACAGCGCCACATTCAGCTGGGCTTCCAGATTGGCAATGGTGTAGCTGACAACCGATTGCGTGCGGTGCAATTCCGTCGCAGCACGCGAAAAACTGCCGCAGTCGATGACGGCAACAAAGACGCGCAATTGATCAAGTGTAGGTAGGCCAGGATCTCTCATATCGATATTATCGATGCTAATTAGATAAACAATGTGGGTTTTATTGATATTAATCTTGTTCTACGATGCTTTCAACGACACGGCATTCACCGAATGTGTGTTTCGACCAACAACGAATGAAAGCGAGAAACATTATGAGCAAGATCCTCCTCATCAACAGCAGCGTGCGCCGTACCGATTCAATCTCCCGTAAAGTCACTGGCGAATTCGTCGCCAAATGGCAGGCGCGTCATCCCGGCACGGTGGTTGTCGAGCGCGATGTTGCTGCGCAACCGTTGCCACATCTGACGGAGCAAACACTCGGTGCCTTCTTTACGCCTGCTGACCAACGCACTCCCGAACAGGCCGAGATCGCCAAGCTGTCGGAATCACTGGTGCAGGAGTTGTTCGATGCCGACGTCATCGTCATCGGTGCGCCGATGTACAACTTCTCGATCACGTCCGGTCTGAAAGCATGGATCGACCACGTAGCGCGTGCCGGCGTTACTTTCAAGTACGGCGATGCGGGTCCGGTTGGTCTGCTGACGGGTAAAAAAGTCTACATTTTCACGGCGACCGGTGGTGTGTACACATCCGGTCCTGCGCAAGGCATGGACTTCCTCGGCACCTATTTGCGTACTGTTTTGGGCTTCATTGGTTTGACGGATATCACCTTTGTGCATAGCGAAGGACTGGCAATGGGCGAGGTCGGCGTGGAAAAAGCATTGGCCCAAACCAGCGAGACAATCAACGAATTGCTCCCAGCCTGATATCCTTCGTCTTTCGGGAAAAATGCAAGCAAGTGCCGGTGGTCGGCATTTGCTGCATTTTCCGTTGATTGAAGTACATCGTTCATGAATACAAGCCTGACCGCGGCGGATGCTGTTACTGCATCCGACTCCGCTCCTGATTCCGATCTCGATCACGTCGCTTCCTGCGATTTGCCGACGCCATGGGCGACGTTTCGTCTGCATGCCTTTGTCGAACCTTCGACCGGCAAGGAGCATGTCGCCCTGACGCTGGGCGATGTAGCAGATGGCAAGCCGGTGCTTTCCCGCATTCATTCGGAATGTCTGACCGGTGACGGGCTGTTCAGCCTGCGTTGCGATTGCGGACCGCAACTGGAAGCCGCCTTGCGCATGATTGCGGAAGAAGGTCGCGGTGCCTTGTTCTATTTGCGTCAGGAAGGACGCGGCATCGGCCTCGTCAATAAGATCCGCGCCTATCAGTTGCAGGATGCGGGCGCCGATACGGTCGAAGCCAATGAAGCGCTTGGTTTCAAGGCGGATCAGCGCAATTACAAGCTGTGCCTGCCGATGCTGCAGCATTTGCAGATTTCGTCGCTGCGTCTGATGACCAACAACCCACGCAAGATTGCCGCGATGGAGCAGATCGGCATTCAGATCGCCGAACGGGTGCCACTGATCATCACACGCAATCCGTTCAATGATCGTTACCTGACGACCAAGGCAGTCAAGCTCGGCCATCTGTTCTGAGTCGATCGATCCCTTTTTAATTTAATGAGCTTGGTCGGCGGTTTTTCTTCATAGCCGATACAATCACGGCATGCCCGATGCCTCATCCTCTCCCGACGACGCACTTGCCGCGCGCAAGTTGCTGTTGATCGGGCTGGCCATTGCGATCGTCGGTGCCATTCTCTTTTCTGCCAAGGCCATCGTTGCCAAGCTGATTTATCGGTATCAGGTCGATGCCGTTACGCTGATCGCGTTTCGCATGCTGTTTTCCTTGCCGTTCTTTGCCGTGATTGCAGTCTGGCAGGCGCGCAAGTCGATACCTTTGACCGGCAAGGAAAAAGGCCAGATCGTCGTTCTGGGTTTGCTGGGTTACTACCTGTCGAGTTTTCTCGATTTCCTCGGTTTGCAATACATTTCTGCCGGTCTTGAGCGGCTGATCCTCTTTCTCACACCTTCCTTTGTTTTGCTGCTTTCGGTGTTTCTGATGAAGCGCAAGATCACGCTGATCGAATGGTCTGCGCTGGGCATTTCATATATGGGAACCGTGCTGGTCTTCGTGCACGATGTCCGTCTCGGCGGCGCCAACGTCTCGCTCGGCGGCATGCTGGTGTTGGCCAGCGCGATTTCTTATGCAGTGTATTTGCTGGGGTCGGGCGAGCTGGTCAAGCGCGTGGGGTCCTTGCGGCTTGTCGCCTACGCAATGCTGGTGTCGAGTGTGGCCTGCATTGCGCAATTCTTTTTGCTGCGTCCCGCATCGATGTTGATTCAGCCGATGGATGTTTATTGGCTTTCCCTGATCAATGCTTTTTTCTGTACCGTGTTGCCGGTATTTCTGACGATGATTGCGGTACAGCGCATCGGCGCAGCCAGTGCGTCGCAAGCCGGCATGATCGGACCAGTATCCACCTTGTTTCTGGGGGCGGTGTTGCTGGATGAGCCGATCACAGGCATTCAACTGGCAGGTACCGCGCTGGTGCTTTGCGGGATTTACCTGCTTTCCAGGAAGAAGTCTGCGTAAATCATCGTCGCAAGTCAGCATTGACGCCTGCTTTATCTGCCCGACCCTGTTTGTATATCGACCGCATGCCGCTTACATTAGCGAACAAGACATTTTTCTCATCGACGGTGCTGATCCAGGCATGGATTGAACGGTCGCGATGATTTTTGCTCTACCTGTATCAAATGAAAAGGGCGAACCCTTTCAACTTTTGGAGTGAGACAGCATGACAAAAGCAATCAGGATCAGTGAGAACGGCGGGCCGGACGTCATGACGTACGAGGATGTCGACCTCCCGACGCCCGGGCCGGGCGAGGCACGCATTCGTCAAATGGCTTGTGGCCTGAACTACATCGATGTTTACTACCGGACTGGCCAATATGCGCAGCCTTTGCCTGCGGGTCTGGGGATGGAAGGCGCGGGTGTGGTTGAAGCTGTCGGACCGGGCGTCACGCATGTTCATGTGGGTGAGCGGGTTGCGTATGCCGGTGGTCCACCGGGCGCTTATGCATCCGCACGTGTGTTGCCGGCCAATGTGCTGGTCAAGCTGCCCGCAACAATTGAATTCGATGCCGCTGCAGCCATGATGCTGCAAGGTTTGACGGTGCAGTATCTGTTTCGCCGTACCTTCCGCCTGCAAGGTGGCGAAACCATTCTATTTCATGCCGCTGCTGGCGGCGTTGGCCTGATCGCATGCCAATGGGCTCGTGCGCTGGGCGTCACCATGATTGGTACGGTTAGTTCCGATGAAAAGGCCGAACTGGCCAAATCACACGGCTGTACGCACGCAATCAACTACCGCAAGGAAAATTTTGTCGAACGCGTGAAGGAAATCACCGAAGGCCAAGGCGTGCCGGTGGTCTACGATTCTGTCGGTAAGGAAACCTTCTTTGATTCGCTCGATTGCCTCTCGCCCTTGGGCATGATGGTCAGCTATGGCGGGGCATCCGGGCCGGTGCCAGCATTTGAATTAAAGGAACTGGTATCACGCGGATCATTATTCATCACGCGTCCCTCGTTGTTTCATTACACAGCGAAGCGTGACGAGCTTGAAATCATGGCGGCAGAATTGTTTGGCATGGTGGAAGGCGGCAAGCTCAAGATCAATATCAACCAGCGGTATGAATTGTCGAATGCCGCGCAGGCGCACCGCGATCTGGAGGCGCGTCTGACCACGGGTTCGTCGATTTTGATTCCGTGAGGTGACAATGCAGAATGAAGAGCAAGAAAATCCGATGCAGCATCCGGAGGAGCAGCCCTCCGGCACCGATGGTTATCCGAAGTTTGGGCGGCTGTTGCTCGTGCTGGCTGCCAGTGTGCTGATTGTTGTGGCGTTGACCTTTGGGTCTCTGGCTTACTACACATAAACCGAATACGCATGACTGAAAAACGATTCACATAAAAAACGGCGACTTGAAGTCGCCGTTTTTTGTTCACCTCAGAAATGTACTGTTCATTCCTTGATTTCGAGCTTTACCCGACGCGGAATGCCGCTACGCCCCGGGAAGTCTTCGAAGGCACTCTTGACCATGTAAGGCATTGCAAATGCCAGCGAGCCGTTGCCGCCATCGCTATCGACAGTCACGTCATACAGTTTTTTGCCATCGCGAACCTGCGTAATCTGTACGTTCAGCTCACGCTTGAAGACTTCATATTGAGCTTCGCGGTAGCTCACGCGCGGTGGGCCATACCAGAAGGGATCGTAGTAAGAACCGTAGTAGCCGCGCCAGCGTGGACCGTAGTAAGGGCCGTAATAGGGCCAGTAAGGATCGGCGACAGGTTCGACGACCCGAACATCACGTGCATCGATTTTGTAATTCAACGCGACCTTGAGAATGGCGGCCTTTTGATTCTGCGCTTCGACAAAACCAAGTCTGGTCAGCTCGGTACGCACCAGATTTTCATAGCTTTGATGTTCAAGATTGTTTTCCTGCCCGGTTTTCCGGTCGAACGAATACACCTTGTTCGGCATTTCCGCGGGCCAATCGTGAAACGCGATCACATCGCTGCGAATGAACGAGGCACACCCGCTGAGCAACAGGCTCGACAGGGCGATCAGTATTAAAACGGTGCGGCGCATTATCTATCTCCTTGATCCATGCTCACAGCATAGACGACTTCATAAAAAGAGCCGTTACATTTTGTAACTTGCCGGCAATAGACCCTTCTCTGGATATGGCTTAGAACCGACGGCTCAAGCCATAGTCATACCTAACTGTTTTACGTAAATTCGGCCTGACTGGATGCATACCATTGCGCAGCAGGCTCTTTCCAATTCTTTTGCCATGATTGGTAAAATGGCATTTTGCGTGACCACCCACACCATTTCTATGCGAACCGACACTTCTCCTGCGATTTATCGTAAAGATTACACACCACCAAGCTACTGGGTCCGTACGGTTGAAATGGGCTTCGACCTCGAGCCGTCTGCCACGCGTGTCGCGACGCGCATGACACTGGAGCGCAATTCTGCCAGTGCAGACAAGGTTGTGACGCTATACGGGGAAGAGCTGACGCTGGTGCAAATCCGGCTCAACGGCAAGGTACTAAATCAAAAGGCTTATCAGCTGAAAGACGGCGTTCTGCGAATTCCCACTGCCGTTGAGCAGATCACGCTGGAAATAGAAACGCTGCTGCAGCCCGATCGAAATACATCGCTGATGGGTTTGTATGTGTCGAATGGCAATTTCTTTACCCAGTGCGAAGCCGAAGGTTTCCGCAAAATTACCTATTTCCCGGATCGTCCGGATGTCATGGCGACTTACAAAGTCATGCTGCGCGGCGACAAGAAGAAATATCCGGTCCTGCTTTCCAACGGTAATTTGATCGAACAGGGCGATCTTGGCGATGGTCACCACTATGCGCTGTGGGAAGACCCGTTCAAGAAGCCGTCTTATCTGTTTGCGCTGGTCGCTGGTCAGTTGGTTTGTCAGGAAGAGACGATCAAGCTGAAGTCGGGACGTGATGCCTTGTTGCAGGTTTGGGTCGAGGAAGGCAATCTGGACAAGACGCAACACGCAATGGATTCACTGATCAATAGCATTCGCTGGGATGAAGAACGCTTCGGTCTGGAACTCGATCTAGACCGCTTCATGATTGTTGCCGTCGGCGACTTTAATATGGGCGCGATGGAAAACAAGGGCCTGAACATCTTCAACACCAAGTTCGTGCTTGCCAATTCGCGTATCGCGACCGATGGGGACTACGGCAATATCGAGGCCGTCGTCGGTCACGAGTATTTCCATAACTGGACCGGCAACCGCGTGACCTGCCGCGACTGGTTCCAGTTGTCGTTGAAGGAAGGCTTGACCGTTTTCCGCGATCAGGAGTTCTCGGCCGATATGATCGGCACCGACAGCGGTCGTGCCGTCAAGCGTATCGACGACGTCCGCGTGCTGCGTCAGGCGCAGTTCCCGGAAGATGCAGGCCCGATGGCGCATCCCGTGCGTCCGGACTCATTCGTCGAGATCAGCAATTTCTACACGGTCACGATCTACGAAAAAGGCTCGGAAGTGGTGCGCATGTACCAGACCCTGCTTGGTCGCGACGGTTTCCGCAAAGGGATGGACCTGTATTTCGAGCGCCATGATGGACAAGCGGTGGAGTGCGACGATTTCCGTGCTGCCATGAGTGATGCCAACGGACGCGATCTGACGCAGTTCGAACGCTGGTACAGCCAGGCCGGCACGCCCCGAGTCGCTGCCACGGTGGAATATGATGCCGCGCAAAAGACCTGCGCGATCACGCTCAAGCAGTCGTGCCCGGCAACGCCGGGGCAGAAAACCAAATTGCCCTTCCACATTCCGGTGGCTGTCGGCTTGCTGGATAGCCAGGGAAAGGACATCCCGCTGACGTTGCAAGGTAAGCATGGCCCGCAAGCCACGGTCGTGCTGGAATTGACCGAAGTGCAGCAAACCTTCGTGTTCGAGCAAGTGAATGAAAAGCCCGTGCCATCGCTGTTGCGCGATTTTTCCGCGCCAGTGATTCTCGATTATGAATATAGCGACGCCGATCTGGCGTTTTTGATGGCGCATGACAGCGATGCATTCAATCGCTGGGAAGCCGGACAGCGTCTGGCATCGCGCCGTTTGTTAGCGTTGACTGCTGCGGCGCAGGTTGGCAAAGAGCTTGCGGTCAATCCGGCATTGAGCGATAGCCTGCGTCTGACGCTCAATGAGAAGAGTCTGGATCCGGCTTTCCGCGAGATCGCCCTGACACTGCCATCGGAAACGGTCATTGCCGAACAGATGGATGTGATCGACCCGCAAGCGATTCACAAGGCACGTCGTTTCCTGCGTCATTCGCTGGCACAGGCGTTGCGTGCGGATTTCATCGAGGTTTACAAAAACAATCAGACGCCCGGCGCATACAGCCCGGATGCCGCTTCGGCTGGAAAGCGCGCGTTGAAGAATCTGGCGCTCTCTTATATTAGTGAGCTGGATGACGCGGCAGCGCATACTTTGGCGCAGACGCAATGCGATGGCGCTGACAATATGACTGACCGTGTGGCGGCATTGGGCGCGCTGGCCAACAGTACGGCGCCTGGCAAGGATGCTGCGCTGGCAAGCTTCTATCAGGATTTCGAGGCAGAGCCGCTGGTCATCGACAAATGGTTCAGCCTGCAGGCAATGGCACGCACCACGGATATTGCTGCCGTACGCAAGTTGATGCAGCATCCTGCGTTCTCGCTCAAGAACCCGAACCGCGCGCGTAGTCTGATTTTCAGCTTCTGCAACGGCAACCCATCGCAATTCCACGCGGCGGATGGCAGCGGTTATGCATTCTGGACCGAACAAGTGATTGCGCTGGATGGCATCAATCCTCAGGTTGCGGCCCGTTTGGCGCGCAGTCTGGATCGCTGGCGCAAGTACGCGCCGGCTTTACAGCAAAAGATGCGTGCGGCGCTGCAACGTGTGGCCGATGCGCCTAAATTGTCAAAAGATACAAAAGAAGTCATTGGCAAGTCACTGGCTGCCGAGTAAACGTAGAAATAACGACGAAATATTCAAGATTAAATAAAGGACGTCATGAAACGCATCAGCCTTACGCAGTACTTGATTGAAGAGCAGCGCCAGCACAACACGATTCCCGAAGAACTGCGTTTGCTGACGGAAGTTGTTGGCCGTGCCTGCAAAACCATCAGCCATGCTGTTGGCAAAGGCGCGCTGGGTGAAGTGCTCGGTAGCGCGGAAAGCGAAAACGTCCAGGGCGAGGTCCAAAAGAAGCTGGACATCATCTCCAACGAGATTTTGCTGGAAGCCAACGAATGGGGCGGCCATCTTGCAGCAATGGCATCGGAAGAGATGGAAGAGATTCATCCTATTCCTAATCGTTATCCAATGGGCGAGTACTTGCTATTGTTCGACCCGCTCGACGGCTCCAGTAATATCGATGTCAACGTTTCGATCGGTACCATCTTCTCTGTATTGAAGGCGCCGGCTGGCATGAAGCATCCGACCGAAGCAGATTTTCTGCAGCCGGGCAGCAAGCAAGTTATGGCGGGTTATGCGGTGTATGGTCCGCAAACGGTATTGGTGTTGACGACGGGCAACGGCGTGCAGAGCTTCACGCTGGATCGTGAGATGGGCGCTTGGGTCATGACGCAGAAGAATATGCAGATTCCTGTTGATACCAAGGAATATGCCATCAACGCTTCCAATGCGCGTCACTGGTTTCCGCCGGTCAAACGCTATGTTGACGAGTTGCAGGCAGGTACGACTGGTACACGCGGCACGGATTTCAATATGCGCTGGATCGCATCAATGGTTGCCGACGTGCATCGCATTCTGACCCGTGGCGGTATCTTTATGTATCCAGCCGATGCACGCGATCCGGACAAGCCGGGCAAACTGCGCCTTATGTATGAAGCCAACCCGATGGCATTTCTGGTTGAGCAGGCTGGCGGCGCAGCGACGGATGGCAAACAGCGCATTCTCGATATTCAGCCTACCAAGTTGCATCAGCGTGTTGCAGTTTTCCTTGGTTCCAAGCATGAAGTGGAGCGGGTAACTGCGTATCACCAGTCCTGATCTATATATAGAGGAAATCTGGTTTGCCTAACAAAGAGCCCGCGTAGCGGGCTCTTTGTTTTCGGTTGTTGGGTTTGTGCGGTTGCTTTGTGTTGTTTGGTGCTGTGGTTGGTTGTTTGGGTTGTTAATAGTGGGTTGAATTTGTGGTGTTTAATGGGATTTAAAAATAATTTCAGAAAGGGGGTTGCCA